>MWWF01000131.1_pt1 | contig 13565 bp, 14 predicted proteins | sample 1047351 | NCBI WGS metagenome assembly MWWF01 (sample SAMN06349970, study PRJNA376086) | soil metagenome | isolation source: MGM-3 sample Antarctic (ecotone) soil | place: Antarctica
TGGTTAAAGTGTTGGAGCTCGTCCGGACTGGCTTTAACAGCTAATTTCTTTTCGTAGGAGTTATATACATCGTGAGTGCCCAGGGTTCCAAAAAGAGTTTCTGCTACAAACTTGTGGGTGTATAGTACATTATAAATATTGGCATCAATAATACAGAGGTAGGTAATCATTTCAGAAAGGATTTTTTGAGCTGCCATGTCATTATAAACTTCGCCTAAGTTTTCGTTCCCTGTAAGTGCTAAGCCATTGAGTGTATTTAACCGGAAGATGGAACTTGAGTAATAATGCATCACTGCAGTAGCAGGCAACCTGCCGTTGATTAGCCGGCTGCGACTCGAGTCTAAATTTTCTAAAAATGTATAGGTTTTAAAATCTCTTGTCGTTTCATCTTTCCGGGCCTCCAGTTCGTGTAAAATGGAATCTGTTATTGGTCGCTGCGCCAGCATTTGCGAAGGTTCTGTCTTTTCCAGCGCATATAGAAAACTTTCTTTCCTTTCCCGCTGCAGTTGATCAATAAGACGGGTAATATTTGCCGAAACTTCTATGCGATTGATTGATGCTTTTATTTCAGCCGTATTCTTTTTCTTTTCCAGGTGCACTTGTGCAGTAAGGTAAACAACGACAGCCAGTGGAATAATAGCAATAATAAGTAGCTTGGCGAGCAAAGGCAATCTTCTAAAAAATTGGTTCATGCAGTTTCGTATATTAAGAAATCAATGAAGCAAGGTTACAAAAAAGGGTGGATGAACCTTGCTTATTTTAAATTTTAGAAGTTATTTATGTGCATTATATAAAATCACGTATTGCAAAAGCATCGTTTAAGTAACAAAAATGCATCATCTTTTTTAGCAACTTAAATTCATCGCTTAGTTTAGCAGTATAAAGATGGAACATGCTCTTGTCATTGTTATTCTATTTGCCGGTATGGTTGCTTCTGTGGCGCTAAAAAAGCTAACACTTTCTGGAGCACTTGCCGGCGGCATTTTGGGAGAAGTTATTTTTTTAGGCACTGGCTGGGTAGGCCTCTCATTACTTGCAACATTTTTTATTTTAGGAACTGCGGCTTCATCGTGGAGGCGTAATGTAAAAGAAAAAACAGGTATTGCTGAAAAAAATAAGGGCCGGCGTAATGCCGGGCAGGTAGTTGCTAATGCAGGCATAGCGGGGGGCCTGGCTTTATTTGCTATTTATAATTCCGAGGCATCCCGTTTTTGTACGCTAATGACGGCGGCTGCTTTTTCATCCGCCACTGCCGATACCCTTTCCTCAGAGTTAGGAAACGTCTATGGGAGAAAATTTTATAACATCATTAGTTTTAAAAAAGACAAACGTGGACTGGATGGTGTAGTAAGCCCGGAGGGAACTTTGTTTGGTTTAGCAGGTAGCGTTGCTATAGCACTCATATATGCTGTTGGTTTTGGCCTGTCCGTTTTGGTAGTATGGATTGTGTTGGCTGGCACGGTTGGCAACATTGCAGATTCTATTTTAGGTGCAACAATGGAGCGGGCCAGGCTAGTAAAGAATAATGGCGTAAATTTTTTGAATACACTCATTGCTGCAATTGTATGTGGTGTATTGGTGCTGCTTTTTAAAACTGTTTATTGATAGTGTACAAGCTATGCTTATAGAATAGTACGCATAACAATGGGTTTATTTTACAAGTATTAACAATGGGCTTATGAATCCAAAACAAACAGCGGCAGAGAAAGCAATAGAAGCTGTGGAGAATGGTATGGTAGTGGGTTTGGGCACAGGCACGACGGCTTACTTCGCTATTAAAAAATTAGGTGAAAAAGTTAGGGGTGGATTACAAATACAAGCAGTAGCCAGTTCGATTGCTTCGGAAAATTTAGCCATAGAAGAAGGTATTTTGATAGTGTCTTTTGAAAATATTAAATCCATTGATATAACGATTGATGGTGCCGATGAAGTGGATACTGAAAACAATTTAATTAAAGGTGGTGGCGGTGCGCTATTGCGGGAAAAAATTCTTGCGGCAAACAGCCAAAAATTTATAGTGGTTGTAGATGCATCTAAATTAGTAGTCACATTAGGCAAGTTTCCATTGCCTGTTGAAGTAGTTCCGTTTGCGCATACGGTAACTATGACGAACCTGCAAAAATTAGGATGCACATCCAAACTGCGTATGAAAGAGGCAAGGCCTTTTATTACTGACAGTGGGCACTTTATTATTGACTGTTCTTTTACGCAAATTAAAAATCCGGAGCAATTGAATGATGAATTGCACCGGATTCCCGGAGTGGTAGAAACAGGATTATTTCCAAAGGCCATGGTTAGTTATGTTTTAGTAGGAGAGGCAGATGGAACTGTACGAAGGATTGGAAATTAATAATCGAATAATAACAGCAAATGCAACAAAGAATTAAAGTGCTTTTCTTAGATATTGGCGGCATACTACTTACCAATGGATGGCCGCATGAATCAAGGCAAGCAGCCGCAAAATTGTTTGGGTTTGATTACGAAACGATGAACAACTTGCACAAAAAGGCATTTCCTGTTTGGGAAGAAGGAAGAATGTCAATGGATGATTACTTAGATAAAGTATTATTTTACGATCCCCGCTCCTTTAAAAAAGAAGAGATGAAAACATTTATGTTTCAGCAATCAATCCCCTTTTCGCAGACGCTGTCGTTATTTCTTGAATGGAAACAAAGCCAAAACGGAAAGCTTAAAATCTACTCTCTGAATAATGAGCCAAAAGAACTAAACGATTATCGCATCAATACATTTGGTTTGCATCGTTTGTTTGATCATTTTATCTCCTCCTGCGATGTACATCTTCGCAAGCCTGATCCGCTCATTTACCGGACAGCTCTAAATATTGCCCGTGTAAGTTTAGAAGAATGTATTTATATAGATGACCGGGAAAATTTGATAGCTGCCGCAAAAGCATTAGGCTTTCGGGCAAGGGTTCACCATACGTTTGAAGAGACGAGGGATTTTTTGGAAGTGCTATAAATGCAGAATTTCTTTCAGTAAAAGTGCTATGACTTGTTACCAAAAGAAGATTACCAGTTATTCATCTGCTCTTTATTTACCCGTTCCGGTTCTTCAGGTATGTTATGTTTCCAGTCAGCATCGTAGCTTACAAAACAAGAAAGCCAAAAGCTTCGGGAAAAACGCATAAGCCAGGGTTGCAAGGCTAAAAGGAAAACAGAGTTTAAAACAATCCAAATCAAAAATCGATTGTCTTTAAATGAAAAGCCAATGGTAAGAAACCATACCAAACAGGAGACAGCTGTAATGCCCAGCGCAATCAAATAACTAATATAACCGGTGCCATAATAAAAGCCTACTTCGATATCGGTAGGCTGGCCGCAAACCGGGCAGCGTTCATGCATTTCCATATTTCTATTGATGCGAATAGTAAGCGGGAACCTAAATAATTTCCCTTCCCTGCAACGTGGACAATAGCAGGCAATAACAGAAGTTAAGTAACCGCGGTGTGGTGTTTCTTCTTTCATGGTTACAGGTAATTCAAAACAGCTTCCATGGCAATACTTCTTGAACCTTTGATTAACAGATAAGAGTTCTGAATAGCGCTCTTCTTTAACCATTCACCGGCTTCAATAGCAGATGAAAATGTAAGATAGGGATGCCGCATCCGCAGAAAGTCGCCACCTACTACCAATACATGTTTCCAATTATATTTTGCTATTTCATTCAATATTGTTTGGTGTTCCTGCATACTTTCTTCACCTAATTCAGCCATGGCGCCCAATACTAAAATTTTATCGTGGCCTTCTATACGGGCAAAATTTTCTATAGCGGCTTTCATGCTGCTGGGGTTAGCATTGTATGCATCTAAAATAATTTTATTAGAGCCTTTTTGCACTAATTGCGACCGGCTGTTGGATGGTGTGTAAGCTTCAATAGCCATTTTTATTTTTTCATCAGCTATACCAAAAAATTTTCCTACGGCTACAGCCGCTAATACATTGGGCAGATTATAATCACCTATTAACTGTGTTTTTATTTCACTGGTAAAACCCTTTGTAAACTGTATTATTAAAAACGGATCGCTTTGCGATGCAATGCCTGTTATGTCTGCGTTTGTGGTACCGTATGTAACAATGTTTTTAATGCCTTCACTCATTGTTTGCAGGTAATCGTAATCCTGCATAATAAAAGCGGTACCACCATGACTACGCAGGTAATCAAACAATTCGCCTTTTCCTTTTCGCACACCTTCTACACCGCCAAAGCCTTCTAAATGTGCCTTGCCGGAATTTGTAATTAAGCCATGAGTAGGCAAGGTATAACGACAGTACGATTCAATTTCTTTTTGATGATTGGCCCCCATTTCAATGACAGCCATTTGTGCATCTGGCTTTATTTTTAAGATGGTAAGCGGCACGCCAATATGGTTGTTTAAATTGCCTTCGGTAGTATAGGTTTTAAACCGCGTTGATAGAACAGCAGAAACTAATTCCTTTGTTGTAGTTTTTCCATTGCTCCCCGTGATAGCTAAAAAAGGAATAGAAAATTGTTGACGGTGATGAAGTGCAAGAGTTTGTAAAGTTTCTAATACATCAGTTACTAAAATTGTTTTATCGTTTATGGCATAAGCCTCTTGATCAATTATGGCATAGGCTGCACCGGCGTTAATAGCACTTTGTGCAAAAGCATTTCCATTAAAATTGGGGCCTTTTAAAGCAAAATACAGATCATTTTTTTGAAGCTTGCGGGTATCTGATTGTATAGAAGGATATTGTTGATAAATTTTATAGAGTGTTTCTATATTCATGTTGCAAAAGTAGAGCGGGAAGTTCTAAGGTGTGCTGCGGCATCTAATTGATTATATCAACTTTTTTACGTTTCTCGTAACGATGCTTTCTTTTTCTTTTCATGGCCAATCAGGTAGCCATAGGGTTTAAGCAGTTCAACATGATCGCAAATGATTTTAATAATTCCCAAAAGCGGCAAGGCTAAGATCATCCCCGAAATGCCCCAGAGCAGTTCGCCACCAACAATACCTACAATTGTAAATACAGGATGTATGCTGATCTCTCTGCCTACTATTAAAGGTTCCAGTAAGTAAGATTGAATAAATTGTACCAGGCCATAGGTAACCAGTATGGCTATAAGCAGGCCTGTGTTTCCGCCCTGGGCCAGCGACATAATTAAAGTAATGGTTACGCCGGTTAAATTGCCAACAAAAGGCACTATCTCAAGTAGGCCGCAAAGGATAGCATAAAATAGCGCATTCTTTACACCTGCTATACTAAAGCCAATGCCATACATTACCCATAAACAAGCAATCATCAGGGCTAAACCAGTTAAATATTTTTGCGCCACTTTACGAACATCGTGCATAATAGTTTGGGCATTTTTGCGGTTGCCTTGAGGTACCAGTTGAAGTACAAATTTTTTAAAGTGGTCGTGGAAATAGAGAAAAAGAAATACATAAATAATGATGATCAAAAAATCGGTAAGCACACCGCCAATTGTAAAAAATAGTCCTGATAAAATGCCTGAAATTTTTCCTGATGAAGACTCCTGTTGCCTGTGGAAAATAGCTTCGCTTTTTTCTTTTGATATTCCCAATGAATTCGTTACAAACTGATGTACCTCCTGAAATTTTTGTGAAATATTTCTCTCTATCTGTACGGCATTATCAGAGATGTTTGACGCCTGACGGGTAAGAATAAAAACCATGAGACCAATGGCGCACAAAAGCACCAGCATGGCAATTAACACAGCAACTATTTTAGGAAGCTTTTTTTCGAGTCTTACACTAAGTGGTAAAAACAACATGGCCAACAAAGCAGCAATAAGCAAAGGCACTAAAATGGTTTGGCAAAATATAAAACAGCAAAAGAAAAAAAGAGAAGGAGAACTATTTTTATGCTTTTATCAAGTAGTGAGGTAGCCATGCTTTTGTAATTTAATTAATTGTATCATTTGGCCTTGCATTTGGTATGCTATATGATACTTTATTCAAAAAAATCATGGCAAAATTTAATGAATTATTAAAAAGTGATAAGCCGGTACTGGTAGATTTTTTTGCCGAATGGTGCGGCCCCTGTAAAATGATGGCGCCTCATTTAAAGCAGGCAAAGGATGCAATTGGCGATAGTGCTACAATTATAAAAGTAGATATTGATAAGAACCCGCAGGTGGCTCAGCATTTTAATGTACAAGGTGTGCCTACACTCATTTTGTTTAAGGGAGGAGAAATAAAATGGCGACAATCGGGGGTAGTGCCAGCGCAGGCATTAATACAAGCGATAAAGCAACATACCTAAATAAATTTCTTTATAGCTGATTTTAAAAAGGGTAGGGTTGGCAGCGAAGAAATAAGGCCGAGTTCTTCCGATAGGGACGATTCATTATTTAAAAAACGTAAAACTTTTTGGGGCTTGTTTTTTTTGAAAAAATCGGTAAAAATACTTTTGCCCGGTAAGCGGTTATTATATAAAACAGAAAGCAATACGCTATCGTAAAAACCAAAACGCCATGGTGTTCCAGTGACAAAAGGTTTACCTGTTTTTAATAGACTCTCAACAATAGCAGCGCTATGGTTTTGAATAAAATAAAAGGTGTAACCGCTTGAGCCTTTTGTTTGTCCACCCGCAGTGCCAATGTTTATTATATTTTTTTGGCTGCGGATGAATTGATAATCTGTCATAGGTATTACGCCAAATTCTTTATGCAGTACCGTATAATTTTTTAGTTGCAGCATCTCCTCAATATAATGTTTCAATTCCTTGTCATACTCATCCCGCTCTAATAGCGATGCAGTAAATAAAGTGTATTCAACCAAGGCTTTATTTTCAGTAATTGGCAGCACATAACAAAATGTAGTACCATGTTGCTGGCTGATTCTAAAGTCCATAAGAGTAGCAACTTCGGGATTAAAAGCTCTTTGTTCCGTTTCAATTACCCAACCTTTAAAATGTTGCAAAAGCATCACTTGTTTCTTTGATAATAAAGGCTTTTTGAACAAAATGCTGTTGAAAATATAATCAGCATAAATGGTTTCGCCTTTTACAATAATCCCGGTTTTTTTATTGGAGAATACTGAGTCAACCGGACTTAAAAGAATTTCAAAGGCCGAATGCTTTTTAATTTCTTTGAGGCAGTATTGGTAAAAGTCAAGCCCCCGTATCATTTTATATGTGTATGGAGCAATGGAAAGTTCTTTAGAAAATGCCTCGCCATAAAACCAAAGCTTCTGCCAGCAGTGATGTACGATTGGCTCAAAAATATTTTCTCCGCTCTCCCAAAAACACCAGGTGCGGTCGTTTGTTTGTTTGGCTTCTTCATCAACCAATAAAATTTTTTTACCTCTAAACCCGTCCGATTTTATCAGGTGCATGGCTAAGCTTAAACCAGCACAACCCATCCCCGTAATAATGTAGTTGTAATGTTTTTGCGGCATTGTTTTGTACAAACAAATTTTGAGTAGTAAAGTTGCAGGGATAGTAATTAAATTGGATGAAAAGTTTTTTTGCTCAGCTGCTTAGTGATAAGAACGTACAAGAGTGCAAGAAAAGCTTCATAATAGTAATGCAGCAGGCACAAAAAAAATTTACATAAAAAAAAATAATAGCTCACTTTTTATTTATTACTTCACTCCTCCCTTTTGTAATAAAATGTTCCAATGGTTACCAGCAGCGTAACTGCGTAATAACAGATTGCCTGCCACAGGCGTTTCGGCCAGGATGCTTTATAGCTGCTTCTGTTTATATGAATACATTTTGTTTGAATGACAGCTTCAATTTCCGATTTTAATTCGGCGGCCAGTTCAGTATTTTTTACCAACAGATTCATTTCTACACTTGCCAGCGCACTCAAATCATTAATATTGTAGGAGCCAATGATCAACAGATCATCATCTACCACAGCCAACTTTGCATGAAGCACGGTAGGCAGGTATTCATAAATGGTGATACCGTTACGCAGCATCCATCCATAGAGGTAACGTTCAGCATGTTTTGCAATGGCTACATCAGAAATATTTCCTAATACCACTCTTACATTCACCCCTCTCTTTACGGCTTTACTTAACCGGTTACGCAGCGAAGGGCCGGGTAAAAAATAGCTACATACAATGGTTATGTTTTTCTTTGATTGCTTAAATAATTTATGATACGCATAAAAAATTTCCTGCTTGCGGCGTACCCAATCATTTTGCAAAACCCTTGCACCTACAACATCTTCTTTCGCTATGTAATCGAAAATTCCTGCCAGTTTTTTCTTTAACGGGTTTCCTTTTGTTTTATCCTTTTCCCAGATCTTTGAGCAGATGTCAAAAATTTCCAATGCCGCATCACCTTCAACTAATATGCCCATATCAAACCAGGCAGGGTCGTCGGGCAAATCATTATAACGATCGGCAATGTTACTTCCACTAATTAATGCGCACCGGTTATCAAACACGGCCACTTTGTGGTGAAGGCGACGGCCAAAATAAAAATGATCGCTACGAAATAAGGGTTCAAAAAAACGGAAGTGCACTCCGGCTGCTTCAAGCTTTTGAATAAAGGCTTTCGAAATTTGATCCGAAGCATAGCCATCTGCCAGCAAGTACACCGCCACGCCTTTTTTTGCAGCGGCTATCAAGGCTTCACCAATCAGTCTTCCTGTAGTGTCAGAATAGAAAATATAAGTCTGTAAATAAATGGAGTGTCTGGCATTTTTAATAAGCTTTTGCAGTAAGCTAAAAAAAGGAGCGCCGCCCTTTACAAGTTTTGCCTTGTTTTTGGTGCTGAGAAGGCGTTTACGTTTTCGGCGCTGCAGCATAATTGTAAAGAAACTGTTGGTTATAGAAGCAATGTAAAAGATTTATGGCGAAAAACACTTACACTAAATAAAACTGTGAATAGAGTTAGGCAATTCAATCCGAAACTGTCTCCCGGAAGGCGGGTCAAAAAATTCTAAACCCGAAAATCTTTGGTTTGTTATTTGAAAGAGGTGAGGCTTTAGCTTTGTAAAAACTTTGGTTATGGCAAAATTTAAAAGCGAAGAACTATTAAATGATTTATCTAAAGATGTACGCAGAATAAAAGAATCAGGGGAATTTTTTAATAGCGCCGATAAAACAAAATTGATTTACTGCGCGGAGAAAGGAAAGTGGAGTGTAGTACAGGTATTGGAACACATTAACGCCTACAACCGCCATTACCTGCCCCTTATGGAAAAGCGCCTGTCTCTTGTTACATATGATTCAAATGCGTGGTTTACTTCGGGCTTTTGGGGTGAGAAGTTTACAAAAACAATGAAGCCAACCAATGTGTATGAGGTAAAAAACAAAATGGGAACCAGCAAAAAAATGTCTTTTCCTAATAGTTTAAATGTGGATGCGGTGCTGAAAGAATTTTTAATCGGTCAGGATAAATTGTTGCAGTTGTTGGAAATGGCGAAAGGAAAAGACCTGGCAAAAATCCATATTCCAATTACCCTTACAAGCCTTATAAAACTTCGTTTAGGCGATACCTTCCGGTTTTTAATTGCGCATGAACAGCGACACATGATACAGGCACGGAACACGTTGAAAACAACAGGTGTGGCTACTGATAAATTTCCAGTAATCCTGGAGGGAGTTGCACAATAACCCTTGCGCTTTTTTTATCTATTTTAATAAGGGTTTCTTCGTGTAGAGGAATATAGGCTTCTTTGCCTTTAAGCTCAATCCTGCAAAGAATTTGATGGGGTTGCTCAATAACTTCTAAAATTTTACCAAGCATCTCGTTTCCTTCCACAACTTCGTAACCAAGTAAATTTATGGGCGATGATTTGGCGGAAAATTTTTTAAAATCTGCTTCAGTTAGCCACACTTCTTTTTGAGTAAGCTTTACTGCTTGCTCACGCATGGAAACGCTTTCTAGTTTAATATAGATTTCTTCATCGGTTTTTATCCGGGTGCTTTCTACAAACCATGGGATAAAGCATTCTTTTTTTTCTTCTATAAAAATAGCCTGCACTCCTTTAAGAGAAGTTTTTTTGCCAAGATTATGTTTTAATAATAATTCTCCACCTATACCAAACGCAGCTACAAATTTTCCGATTTTAAAATACTCAGTCATGATGATGGGAACAAAAGTAGGTGAGAGCGGTAAGGATGTGGTTTGGAATTATCGGGGTGTGCTGAGTTTTCCTTTATGTAGTTTACAGTTTTATTTAATGTTATTTGTAACAAGCAGAATTATTTCATGGTAAATAAAACAAAAACTTTACACTAGCTTTATTTGATTTTTTGGTCTTATCCCTTAGATTTGCACTCTTAAATTTTATTTCTTCACCGCATTTAAATTTCTATTTAAGATGCCAGTTAAAATCCGATTACAGAGACATGGGTCTAAGAAAAGACCCTTCTACTTTATTGTAGTGGCCGACGCAAGAGCCCCCCGCGACGGTAAATTCATTCAGAAATTAGGTACGTACAATCCACAAACGCAGCCGTCAACCATTCAGTTGGATCGTCAGCGTGCATTGGACTGGTTGAGCAAAGGCGCACAACCAACGGACACCGTTCGGAAGCTTTTATCGTACAAAGGTGTGCTGTACCTGAAGCATTTATTGCGTGGTGTAACACTTGGCTTATTTGACGAAGTGACCGCTATGACAAAGTTCCAGACGTGGCATTCTGAGCATGAAGCTCAAATCCGCCGTCGTCAGGACGAAGCTCAAAGAGAACGAAGAGCCAGAAGAAATCCGCCTTATCAACGTCGCGACTCACGTCCGGCCAGTAATGCAGGTTCAGAAGCTTAGACCATCCCGAGACCTTCAAAAGATTAAGTCCTTCCGCTTTGCGGAGGGACTTTTTTCGCCCCTGTCTTCGGTGGGGGAACTTAGGCCGGTGAAACTTTACTCTTTAGAAACAGCGCTCTGGAATAAAATTTTCTTTTTTTGTACCTGGCAAGGAATATCTATGGGGCTGCATTGGCGTCGCACTCTTGTACAACAACAATTATATTGAGCAAATAAACTTCAGAAAAGAAAAAGATTAAAGAGAAGAATTATCAGAAACAAATAATAATTCTTCAAACCTAAGTTCCCCCACCGGGGAACAGGGGGCCTCTCCTCATACCAGGCATCATCTTCCCCATAGGCATTTTATTCATCGTCTTCATCATCTCCCGCATTTGCTCAAATTGTTTGAAGAAGGCATTTAACTCACTCACGTCTTTACCACATCCTTTGGCAATGCGTTTTTTTCGGCTGCCATCAATTTCATCGGGGTTGGCCCGTTCAAAAGGCGTCATTGAATTAATGATGGCTTCTACGCCTTTAAAAGCATCATCGCTAATGTCAATGTCTTTCATGGCCTTGCCTACTCCGGGTATCATGCCCATCAGGTCTTTCAAATTACCCATTCGTTTTATTTGCTCTAACTGTTGTTTAAAATCAGCAAAATCAAATTGATTTTTACGGATTTTCTTTTCCAGCTTCCTGGTCTCCTCTTCACTAAATTGAGCCTGGGCTTTTTCTACAAGGGTGGTTATATCACCCATTCCTAAAATACGCTGTGCCATCCGTTCGGGGTAAAACACATCCAGCGTATCCATCTTCTCGCCGCTGCTGATAAACTTAATAGGTTTATCAACAATATACTTAATAGAAAGTGCTGCACCACCGCGGGTATCACCATCTAATTTTGTAAGGACAACACCACTAAAATCCAGCCTGTCATTAAAAGCTTTAGCTGTATTCACGGCATCTTGTCCGGTCATACTATCTACTACAAACAAAATTTCCTGTGGGTTAACTGCAGCCTTAATGTTTGCCACTTCGGTCATCATAGCTTCATCAATTGCAAGGCGGCCGGCTGTATCTATTATAACGACGTTCTTGTTTTTTGTACGGGCCTCTTTAATGGCATTTTGTGCAATGTCAACCGGGGATTTATTTTCTAATTCCAGGTGTACATCTACACCTATTTGCTCACCCAATACTCTAAGTTGTTCCATGGCCGCCGGACGGTAAACGTCGGCCGCCACAAGCATGGGTGAAAGTTTTTTTTGTTTTTTTAGATAGTTGGCCAGCTTAGCGCTAAAGGTGGTTTTACCGCTACCTTGTAAACCAGCAATGAGGATAACAGCAGGAGCGCCTTTCGCATTAAAATCAGCCGCTTCATTACCCATTAATTCTACCAGTTGGTCCTTTACAATTTTTACCATTAACTGGCTGGGTGAGATGGCAGTAATTACTTTTTCACCAAGTGCTTTATCTTTTACTTTATCAGTAAACTCCTTGGCAATTTTATAGTTGACATCGGCATCTACTAAAGCACGACGAATTTCTTTTACGGTGGCTGCTACATTTAATTCGGTCACCCGGCCTTCGCCTTTTAAACTTTTGAACGCCGACTCCAGCCGGTCACTTAAGCTTTCAAACATATATCGCGGATTTAAGGATTTGAAATGGATTTCACAGATTCCTTTTAGTATTTATAAACCTTTTATATTGGAGGCTTTCGGTACCAAAGTTTAGCAATAATCCCACTTCAACTTTGAATATTCTTAAATAATTAATTATCTTATTATAGCTGCTTTTATCAAGTTCCGAAATGGCTTTTAACTCTACAAGCACTTTGTCTTCAACAATCAAGTCCAATCTACGTTTTCCTATAAAATTCTCTTCATAATAAATATCTTTCTCTACTTCCGCCCGGCACTTCAAACCAAGCCTTTCTGTGAAATCATTTAAAATCTGTGCAATCTGTGATAAAAATAAAAAAGTGAACAATTAATGTTCACTCTAAAAAATGTTTGGCAAAGATAATGAGGATGAGAGATGCAGGAAGCTATGTTCCTAAATAACTGCGCAACATATCACCTTTTTGATGGCTTCTTAATTTAAGGATGGCCTTGTCTTTAATCTGGCGTACTCTCTCACGTGTTAAATTAAAGCGTTCACCAATATCCTCTAAACTTAGGGGATGGTCAACCCCAATTCCAAAGAAGTAGCAAATAACTTCTTTCTGGCGATCGGTAAGAGTTTTCAGGCTGCGGTCAATCTCGGTTTTCAGCGATTGATTGTGCACTAGTTCGCCATCGGTTTTTTCTGCATTTGTGTTTTCCAATACATCCAGCAATGTACCTTCTTCGCCTTCTGATAGTGGCGTGTCAACACTTACGTGACGGGCATTAATGCTAAGTGATGATTGCACTTCATCCAACTCCATATTCAGCAACTCAGCTAATTCTTCCGGAGTAGGCTCCCGTTCAAACTCCTGCTCCAACTGGCTAAATGCTTTGTGAATACGATTGGTTAAGCCTACTTTGTTCAACGGCAAACGAACAATTCTAGATTGCTCGGCAATGGCTTGTAAAATGGATTGGCGAATCCACCACACAGCGTAAGAAATAAATTTAAACCCTTTGGTTTCATCAAAACGCTGGGCAGATTTGATTAACCCTAAATTGCCTTCATTAATTAAGTCAGGAAGTGATAAACCCTGGTTTTGATACTGCTTAGCCACAGATACCACAAAACGAAGATTTGCCTTGGTGAGTTTGTCCAATGCACGCTGGTCGCCTTGTTTAATCAATGTTGCTAATCGTACTTCTTCTTCAGCGTAAAGCAATTCTACCTTG
>MWWF01000132.1_pt1 | contig 13564 bp, 11 predicted proteins | sample 1047351 | NCBI WGS metagenome assembly MWWF01 (sample SAMN06349970, study PRJNA376086) | soil metagenome | isolation source: MGM-3 sample Antarctic (ecotone) soil | place: Antarctica
CGATATTTAATAAAATCAACACCTCCTCCCAAAGGATTATCAGGCCAAACACTTACAGCGCGGTTCTCACCAGTTTTATGATCAAATCTTGAAATAAAACCACCATAATTTCCTCCATAAACAATATCCGGATTTAAAGGGTCCGCAACAACATATCCACTTTCGGCCCCGGCAGTTGGCACCCAGCTGGTTTGGTCTATGTCACTTCCTTCAGTTCTTGATAAAATTCTAACGGTAGAATTATCCTGCTGGGCGCCTAAAATTCTGTAAGGAAAATTATTATCCGTTGATACTCTGTAGAACTGTGCTGTTGGCTGGTTTTGGTAAGTGCTCCAGTTTGTTCCCCCGTCAAAACTTATTTGTGCTCCACCATCATCTGCAACAATCATCCGGTTACCATCTTCAGGGTCAATCCAAAGATCATGATGATCGCCATGGGGGGTATTAATTTCTTTTAAAGTTTTTCCGCCATCAGTAATCCGATACATGTTCGCATTAAGTCCATATAATATATCAGGATTTTTCGGGTCAATAAATATCCTGCTGTAATACCATGCTCTTTGCCGTATGTTTTGATCTGTACTTATATTGGTCCACGTTTCACCTGCATCATCACTTTTAAGTAAACCACCTTTTTCAGATTCTACTAAAGCATATACCCTTTCAGGATTTGATGCAGAAACTGCTACACCGATATTTCCAATAACTGTTTTACCGGGGAAACCTTTTTTATCATTTAATTTTTGCCAGGTATCCCCGCCATTTGTACTTTTCCATAAAGCACTTCCGCTTCCGCCACTTTCCAAACTGTAAGGAGTACGGATTACCGTCCAAGTGGATGCATACAATACAGAGGGATTACCCGGTTCCATTACCAGATCTATTCCTCCACTTTGTTTATCACTGAATAAAACTTTTTTCCATGTTTTACCTCCATCGATCGTTTTAAAAATTCCTCTCTCCTGGTTAGGCCCAAATAAATGTCCTATCGCTGCAACCCATACTATATCTGGATTTTTGGGATGTATTACAATACGGGCAATATGTCGTGAATCTTTTAAACCAAGATGTTTCCAGCTTCTTCCGGCATCATCACTTCGCCACATACCGAAGCCCTCACTTACATTCCCACGTAAAGTATTTTCGCCTTCACCCACATATAAAACAGTTTGATCTGATGGGGCTACTGCTACTGCTCCAATTGATCCTCCAAAATATTTATCAGAAATATTTTTCCAGTTACTTCCGCCATCAATGGTTTTCCAAACGCCACCACCTGTTGCTCCAAAATAAAAAGTATTTTTCTGACGGTAATCTCCTGCTACAGCTCCACTGCGGCCCCCACGGAAAGGACCTACTAAACGATATTTTACTTTTGATAAAAGAACGCTGTCTTCATAAACAGAATTGTCAACTTGTTTTTTATTTTGTGCAGATGAGACAGCACTCAAAGAAATAATAAATAGTAGAAATGAAAAATATTTCATGGAATAAAATTAAGTTTTGAAGATACTGAATCCTGCGAAACAAAAAAGGTTCAGAATTTTAGTAGACGACTTATTATTGAAAGGTGAGGATTATTTTGAGGGTTTGAATTGACTTTCGTCTATCGTTTTATTTATGATAATGGTATCGAAAGTTGTTGAACCGCCGGTAACCCCACTGCCAGGATTATTAATTGTTTGTGGAAACATAATACCATCAATTGATTTGTAGTCACTATAATTAGTGATCATTTCCTGGGGGGCATTATTACCCATAGCAGCACTCATTTGCCGGGATTGAAGAAGAAGACTTGTTTGTGTATCAATAAAAAAAATTACTTCTTTACCGCTATTTAATGTCATTTTTATTTTGTGCGTTTCTTTTCCATTTATTGTTTCTTTTCCTTGCAGCTCAGCTTTATTTCCTTTAGCGATATAATCAACCAACGGTCCTGCAATATCTAATTGTGCTTGCATGGTTTTAAGTCTGTCTGCCGGTATAATTTCCACATTTTGTGAGCGCATTGGTATAAAACTCCAACCTTGTGAGGGAGTAACAATGGTATAACCAGAAGTGCCTCCGAATTCAAAATCATTGCGAAAAAGTTTACCCTGCACAGTTGTAACTTTTACTGTTACTTCACTTCCCATCATTTCCCTTGAGCCTTCCATATATACAGATTTTACGGCATCTAGTTTAGCTTTGCCACCTTTGGCATCAATGTATTTATTAATGATCTCATCTACAGTTTGACCCTGGGCATATTGCATAAAAACAAGGCCTAACATAAAAAATACCAAGAGAACTATATCTTTCATGATAAAATTTCTTTGTAAGTTAATCAAAATTAAAATGATATTTTTCTATCCGCAATAATAATTATCTATCCACCGGTACCTTGAATTGTGCTAAAAATTTTTTACTATGAATGATCCAAATCCAAATAAAGTTATAGAAGTTCCTACCCCAATGGACGTAGCTGGCGTAGGTATTAATTTTTCAGTAAAAGGAAATATAGTAGATATTTTTTCAAAGAAAATTTTTCCGGGAAAAATTTATATCGAGAATAATAAAATAAAATTGATTGAAAAGTTATCTTCAGACCAAGTGCTCCCAAATTTTATTCTCCCCGGTTTTATAGATGCCCATGTTCACATTGAAAGCTCTATGCTTGTTCCGTCTGAGTTTGCAAAATTGGCTGTAGTTCATGGCACCGTTGCCACTATCAGCGATCCGCATGAAATAGCTAATGTATGCGGAATGCAGGGTGTTGAATTTATGATCACAAATGGGAAAACGGTGCCATTTAAGTTTCACTTTGGTGCGCCAAGCTGTGTGCCTGCAACGGTTTTTGAAACTGCAGGGGCTGCATTAAATGCGCATGAAATTGAACTTCTTTTGAAAAAAGATGAAATAAATTATTTGAGTGAGATGATGAATTTTCCCGGCGTGTTAAAGGGAGATGAAGAAGTGATGAAGAAAATAGCTTCAGCAAAAAAATACGATAAACCGGTTGATGGGCATGCACCGGGATTGAGAGGTGAAGAGGCTAAAAAATACATTGATGCAGGGATCAGTACTGATCACGAATGCTTTTCCCGGGAAGAAGCGCTGGATAAATTACAATATGGAATGAAAATTTTAATTCGTGAAGGGAGTGCTGCAAAAAACTTTGAAGCATTGATCGAACTTTTAAATGACTATCCTGATAAAATAATGTTTTGCAGCGATGATAAACACCCTGATAGTTTGGCGGATGGTCATATAAATTTATTGTGCCGGAGAGCTGTTGCAAAGGGAATAGATATTTTTAAGGTTTTACAGGCGGCCTGTATAAATCCTGTTGAGCATTATAAAATGCAGGTTGGTTTATTAAGACATGGAGATGCAGCAGATCTGATAGTTGTAGAAGATTTAAAAGATTTTAAAGTTCTCGAAACTTACATAAATGGTGAGCTTGTGGCTGAAAAAGGTGTAACCAAAATTGTTGCGCCAAAATCTGGAATCATTAACAATTTTAATTGCGATGAAAAAAAGATTTTAGATTTTAGGTATGAGATTTTAGATTTTTTTCCGGCCGATTCTATCAATGTTATAGAAGCCTTAGATGGACAGCTTATCACCAACAAAATAACAGTGACACCCAAAATTGAAAATGGGGAAATTGTGAGTGATAAAGGAAATGATATTTTAAAAATGGTGGTAATAAACCGTTATAAAAATGCTCCAGTAGCCAAAGCATTTGTAAAAAACTTTGGATTAAAACATGGAGCCATTGCTTCTTCAGTTGCACATGATTCTCATAACATAATTGCTGTTGGTGTTGATGATGAAAGTATTTGCCGGGCAGTAAATCTCGTCATAAAAGAAAAGGGAGGTGTAAGTTGTATTGGAAAGGAAGATTTAATATTGTCGTTACCTGTTGCCGGATTAATGAGCAATGAAGATGGTTATGAGGTTGCTGAATTGTATACAAGTATTGATAGAGCTGCCAAGGATTTAGGTTCACAATTATCAGCGCCTTTTATGACCTTATCTTTTATGGCTTTGCTAGTTATTCCTCATTTAAAGCTTAGTGATCTGGGATTGTTTGATGGAGATAAATTTGAATTTGTGAAGTAATTTCGTTTTATGAAAGCCTATGTCATTACATCAACTAGAATAATCATTCTTTTTACATGTTTATTATTCTTATCTCCACACCTTTATTCTCAACCAAGTGATGGACCTAAAATAGATAGTACTTCGCCGCCATTTTATATAAAGACTTCTTTAGATAAAACCTTTAAACAAGAGCTATTCAAAAACAAATTTATTATTATGGATTTTTGGGCTACCTGGTGTGCACCGTGTATTGCCTCCTTTCCACATTTTAATAATTTAGTAGATATATATTCTAATAATAACAAACTCATTTTCGCTACTATGGCTATAGAAGATAAAAAGAAAGTTGAGACTTACTTAATCAGATCAAAAAAAGTATTGAAGGGGTTTAAGCTAATTGACGATAGTAGTAAGACAATAAATGCTTTTAATATTAATGGCATCCCCCACACAGTGATAATTGATAATGACCGAATAGTAAAGTGGAAAGGGAATCCTGCTGATCTTAAAAAATCTACTATTGATTCCATTTTATCAAAAACTTACGTATGGAAGATGATTGATAATAAAGCGACACCTTATTTTAAAGAAGGTGTTTGGGATTACGTTAATAATTCTAAATTTAAAATTCTCATTGCAAAATCTACCGATACAACAAAAGAAAATAAATCATCCGGCGGATGGAGCACAAACAAAGATGGAGATTACGGAAGCATAGTCTACCAGAGAGTTAATGTATTTGATTTACTTGCTAAAATTACTAGTTTAAATAAAGAAGCCAGATTTAAAATAGACTCAAGTAAAGCTGATTTTAAAATTGATGTATTTTTTTATCCCAGGGATTTTTTTGGAGATATTTATAAAGACAAATATTTACCCGGCAAACCCAATACAAATCTACTCATTGATTTAATCAGTAAGACTTTCAAATTTGAAGTCATTTTTAAAGAAGAAATCGTAAATGGTTATGAGTTAATATTAGTTGACTCAATAAAATTAAAGAATGCAGAAACACTTCATTCTAATCCCAATGGTACCTCACATTCCAGCATTAGTGATGAAGTAGAGGGTAAAATTGAAATTGCAAATCATTCACTTAAAACAATAATTACGGAACTTGAATCTAATTTAAAAGTTCCTTTGAGTTATGATTTAAAATCTTCAAAAAATTATGATTTTACTTTGGATGTGAGCAATATAAATGGAGCAAAAAAGCAATTGGCTGAATATGGACTCGATTTAAAGGAAACAACTAATAAGCCCTTCGAAATGGTTTATATAAAATTCAAATAGATTTTATTTCTCTGCGATCTTTGCTGACATTATCATTAAGGCAACACTATCTGTTCCTTTAGGTGCAAAATATTTGGTTTTGAAATTCTTTGATTGTCCCGGACCAATAATTTCATAAACCGTTTCATTATCAGTTTCCAGTAAAGTGCCAGTTTTGCTGTAAAAATCTAATTTCACATCTACATCTTTATAAGAGGCAACTGTTGCTTTGTTAGTAACGATTCCCTTTACAACGGTTTGACCAAGAATATTGTGCCGGTCATGCCCTGAAACCAATAAAAAATTCTGAGGGCTTTTTATTTCTTTATCCTGTAAACTTTCTTTGGTGGCCTCGTAGCTGTCTTTTTCATTAGCAGCTTTTCTTGAGTCGGATTCACTGCACGATAATAAAATGAGTGAAACTGAAACAATAAATAGAAATAATTTTTTCATATATAAATTTTAAAATAATAAAATATATAACCTCACTTTTCAAATATTCCTAAAGAATATTAAGATAAAAAAATCTCAATCTCAGGATCTTGTAAATCGTAATTCAAAAAATTTATGCTTCCGTTCCCAACCACAAAGCACCGCCTATACTGTTTTGTTTTGCTCCGGTTACAGATGCAAGAACATTGTATTCTTCTCTCCACCGTAAAGTGCCCATCAACGCCATTATCAGGGCTTCTTTATATTGAATTAAGCTTTGCTCGGGAATAATAACTTCTATATTCAATTCTTGTAACGCATCTTTCAATCTCTTCATTAAAAAAGAATTAAAAGCCCCACCTCCTGTTGCCAGAAGTTTATAGCCTGCCTGTCCGGCAGGCAGGTTTGTAGTTTGTGGGTTATAGTTTATTGATATTTTTTCAATTGAATTTTTAATTTGTACAACAATATGTTCTACATAAGTTCTCATTGCATCTTCAATGCTGATTAATGATTGCTTAACTATTGGAAAAACAGTTTCTACCCCAAAGTCATTAGCCAATGATTTAGGATGCGGACGGTTATAATATTCCTGCTCATTTAATATTTTCAAAAGGTTGAAATTAATATTTCCGGCAGCTGCAATTTTGCCGTCATCATCAAAGACATTTCCTTTTTCTTCGGCTAACATATTCAAAACACGATTAGCAACACAAACATCAAAGGCAATAAAGCTGTTATTTAGATTGGCCGAAATATTTGCAATACCACCAAGATTTAAAAAATAAGTATAATTATCAAGCAACATTTTTTCCCCGATAGGAACAATGGGCGCACCCTGGCCGCCAAAAGCAATATCCATAGCTCTTAAATCAGAGATCACAGGTAATTTAGTTTCAGCAGCTATCGCAGCGCCATCTCCCAATTGGGCAGTCATTAATTTTTCGGGTACATGAAAAGTGGTATGCCCGTGAGAAGAAATTAAATTAACCTGGTGATGTAAATTATTTTTGTTTATAAAGAGATTTACTTGTTTACCAAGATAATGACCATATTCGGTGTGCAGTAATTGATAATCTAAGGCATTCAGCGTTATAGCATTTTTTAATTTTTCTATCCAATCACTGTCATATTCATAGCATTCGGCATATAGTATTTCATAATGCCACTTTCCCCCATTTTCCTGCAACTGAACAAATGCGATATCAAGCCCATCGAGTGAACTTCCACTCATTAATCCTATTACTTTATAAATCATTTTATCGATTTCTCTTGCTTACTTATAAAAAATATATTTTTGTGTTTTGCAGCTATTTGACTGATTCAAATTTATAACATTAATCTTCGCACCTTCAGGAAATATTAGAACTTATAAAAATGGTTATCAATTTAAGTGAAGAGCATTCTTTAATAAGCAACTGGGTAAGTGAACTCAGAAATATAGATATCCAGGTAGACAGGCTTCGCTTTAGGCGCAACCTTGAACGTATTGGGGAAGTTGCTGCGTTTGAGATAAGTAAAAAGTTAGCTTGGCAGGAAGAAGAGATAACCACCCCACTGGGTACATCTTTAGCAAAGGTTTTGGCTAAACAACCTGTATTGGCTACCATATTGAGAGCAGGGTTGCCGATGCATCAGGGTCTACTTAATTATTATGATAAAGCAGATAATGCTTTTATAAGTGCTTATAGAAAACATAATCAAGATGGTACATTTGTTATAAGTCTGGATTATATCAGTTGCCCGGAGATGGAAGATCGTGTTGTTATTATTTCTGATCCCATGTTGGCTACTGGTGCATCACTTGTAAAAACTATTCAATTTATTAGGGAAGAAGGAAACCCTTCTGAGATACATTTTGTATGCGCTATTGCTTGTACTGTTGGTATTGAATATGTTTTAAGAGCTGAGCCTAAAGCTAATCTTTGGTGTGGAGATATTGATGATGAATTAACAGCAAAAGGTTATATCGTACCGGGCTTAGGCGATGCAGGAGATTTGGCTTATGGGGTAAAAGTGCAGATGTAATATTGATGCTAAATGAAATAGGATTAAGCAGTAAATTATAGTACTGATCATATTTTTTTTCTTATTTTACTCCCCTCAAAACTACAATAAGCAGCCCTTTCATCAAATGATTTGTCTTTTAATTTTAGCCCATTAATCCTATTGTAAAAACAATAAAAAACTTATCTTTAATTTCCTGAAAAACTAAAATGAGAAAATTTTTCTTTGTATTGATTATTTTCTGTTTATCATTATCGGCTTATGCTCAGGATCCCCATTTTTCTCAATTTTTTGCTTCACCCTTAACTTTAAATCCTGCTTTAACCGGCAAGTTTGATGGCACTTTAAGAGTTGCAGGAAATTATCGGAATCAATTACCTACGTTTAATAATGTATACACAACTTCAACCTTAAGTGTTGATTTTTCCATTTTAAATAAAATTATCCCGGAAACTGATACCTGGGGTGTAGGTATTATTGCGCTAACTGATAAAGCGGGTAATGGTGTGTTAACGAATAATTATATTGGTATTTCAACATCTTACCATAAAGCATTAAATGAAGATGGCTTCAGCCAGATCGGTCTCGGCTTTCAGGGTGTGTATGGGCAAAAAAGAGTAGATTTTTCTAAATTAATTTTTGCAGATCAACTTACACCTTTTGGTTTTGACCTCAGTGTACCCAGTGCGGATATTGCTAACCTCATCAATCCAAATATTAAATACTTAGATGTAAATGCCGGAGTTATTTATACAACTTCTACAACTGATAAAAATAATTTTTATTTAGGCGCTTCAATGTATCACATTAACAGGCCCAGGGAAAGTTTTGAAGGCGGTGATTATACTTTACATCCGCGAACAACTATTAGTGCCGGTGGATATTTTCCGGTATCTGACATACTTACAATGCACACCAGCGGCATATATCAAATTCAGAGCAGTGCAACAGAAGTTGTGTTTGGCGGTGCTTTATCAACTCCCATTGATGCAGCATCTTCTAATCCTTCTAATATTTATGCAGGCGCATGGGTACGTCTGAAAGATGCAATTATTCCTTACATAGGTCTTGAATTTGGGGGAATGCGTATTGGGGCCAGCTATGATATTAATACTTCCAGTTTAAAGGCCGGTTCGTCAAGTCGTGGTGGTATGGAGCTTTCGCTGATCTATGTAAAAAAACCTGCTGACGGAAAAAATATTCCCTGTCCTAAGTTTTAAAAACTATCTCCCACAATTTTTCTTAACCATTTATTGTTTGTATTTTAAAGCTTTAAATAAATCGCTATGAAGTTTTACAGGGGTTTAAAATTTATTTCTATTGTTGCTGTGTTTTTTTTCATGTCATGTAAAAAAGAATCTCCGGTAGCTCCACCTCCTCCGCCTCCGCCTCCTCCTCCACCAACCCCGATTGTTATACAGGCTCCGCCTGCTTTCGGTTTTTATGTTGTGGGTTATTTTCCCAGTTACAGAAATCTTTCAGAAGTGCCCGATGTAAAATTCAGAATGTGCAATGTAGTTAACTATGCTTTTTTTAGTGTTAATTCAAGCGGTACACTTACTGTAAACATTCCAACATTAGTACCACAGGTGGTTGCTAAAGCAAAAGTGAATAATGCCAAAATATTTGTAAGCATTAATGAAGCCGCCGCAAACAACTTTAAAAATATGGCATCAACTCCGGTAGGGAGAAATAGCTTTATTAAAGATGTAATGGCAAATGTGCGATTATATAACTTTGATGGCGTTGATATTGACTGGGAATATCCCAGAACTGACGATGGTACAGATGTAACATTTACCGCATTAATGAAAGAATTATCCGATTCTCTTCACAGAGATGCGAAATACTATTTATCAATGGCGGTTACCTCAGGTAAATATGCAGGCGCTGTAAGAGATGCAATACAAACAGAGGTGTTTGGCTATGCTGATATAATTAATATTTTGAGTTATGATGATTTTAGCAGCACCGTTCCCTACAAGCAACATAGCGATTATAATCTTTCAGTAACATCTTTAAATTACTGGGTTACCACCCGTGGGATGCCTAAAGAAAAAACTGTGCTTGGTTTTCCTGCTTACGGCAGGGCATCGGGTATTACACAAACAGGCACTACCATGTCTTATCGAACTATCCTTTTAGAAGGTGGAAGTTCGCAAAAAGATTCTGCCGTAATTAAAAGCAATTCCGTTTTTCCCGGTGGATACACTATTTATTATAATGGACAACCAACTGTAAAATTAAAAATCATGCTCGCTAAACAACGAGCCAATGGCGTAATGATGTGGGAAAAATGGCACGATGCACCGGATGCAAACAGTTTGCTTAAAGCCGCATGTGATACCATTGGGAGAACGTATTGATGTTTTATGTAGTAGGTGAGGACACCTACCACTGAGTTGGGGCGGCAGACTTATTGTCCGAAAGCCTCTTCAAATGTCTTACCTGAATTTATGTCTTTAATTAGGTTGTCTAATTTTTCTTTTGTGTACCAATTTTTAACTTCATGCTTTGCTGTCATAAAATTTAGCATGATTTGTTCATGAGAACCTTCTTCATTAAACTGTCTGCCCGATTTAAGTTTTTTTACGTCAGGTAAGTTTTTGTAGTTGTTTGATTTTAATTTAAGAGTGTCCTCCGAGTAGTAATTTCTATTATCGTTCTGCATAGCCAATCCTTCGTCAAACCACCGTGGGATTTTAAATGACCAATTATAAAATCCTATTCGTTCATAAAATTCTGCATGAGAAATTTCATGAGCTACAATGTCTAAGTCAACACCATCATTACTGATAACAATGTAAGACCCAAATTTTATGTGTGTCAGTGCTGGAATTTGGTATCGGCTTCCATACTTCTTAAAGTCTTCTTCACCTTCACAATAAATAAATTTCGGATTGCATGTTTTTTGTCCCCAAAATTCAGAAACTCGATTTGATGCAAGCCCCATGAGAAGTTTTACTGTGTCAACCTTATTTTGGGGAGTGTTATTGTTGAAATATAATCTGCCGTCATTTTTAAAGTCGGAGTAGTCAATTAATATACATTGGGTCTGCTGTGGAAAAAAAATGAAATGAGCAAATGCAGAAATCGGAATAACAATAAGAAAAATCAAAACAGTCCTTCTAATTATTTTTTTAAACTTGGTCATACTGTGAGGTTTTTAAAGTTTCCCGCTAACTCGCTTCTTTGCGAATATTTTTGTTTAAAAAAGCATAACTGTCAATTTAAAATAAAACAAAATTTTATTTCATCTCTGCAAAATATTTATGGAAATAGGGGATGGTTTCTATTCCTTTATAAAAATTAGCTAGATCAAATTTTTCATTAGGGCTATGCAGGTTATCGCTATCTAAACCAAAGCCAAGGAACACCACTTTAATTCCTAATTCTTTTTCAAATAATGCACAAATAGGGATACTGCCACCGCCACGTACCGGGATAGGTTTTTTACCAAATGTTGTTTCCATTGCTTTGGCAGCCGCCTGGTATGCTTTGCTGTTAATAGGCGTCAAATAAGGCTCTCCGCCATGATGTTCAAATGCATTCACCGTAACCCCAGCAGGAGCAAGGCTTCTAAAATACTCAAGTAGTTTTTTAGTAATTTTTTCTGAGGATTGATTAGGTACCAGCCTTGCAGAAATTTTTGCTGTGGCTTTTGATGGCAAAACAGTTTTTGCTCCCTCACCCTGGTAGCCTCCCCAAATTCCGTTAAGTTCAATAGTTGGGCGAATGCCTGTTCTTTCATTGGTTACAAAACCTTTTTCTCCCCACAACTCTCTTACGCCAAGATCTTTTTTATATTCGGCTTCATCATAGGGTGCTGCTGCCATTAATTTTCTTTCTTCATCTGTTGATTCTACAACATCATCATAAAATCCGGGTATAGTAACATGATTATTTTCATCATGGCATGTTGCGATCATCTTTGCCAAAATTGTAATTGGGTTTGCTACAGCACCGCCGTAGACTCCGCTATGCAGATCGCGATTAGGGCCGGTAACTTCCACCTCAATATAACTTAGGCCGCGAACCCCAATATCAATGCTTGGGTTTTCTAAACTTATCATTGCAGTATCACTTATCAATATCACATCCGCCTTAAGCAACTCTTTATTTTGTGCAACAAATTTCCCGAGATTAGGTGAACCAACTTCTTCTTCTCCTTCAATTATAAATTTTACATTGGTTTGCATGGTATCGGTCCGCATCATAGTTTCAAAGGCTTTTATATGCATATAAAATTGTCCTTTATCATCACATGAACCTCTTGCAAAAATTTTCCCGTCTTTTATTACGGGCTCAAAAGGTCCGCTGTTCCAGAGTTCCAGTGGATCGGCAGGTTGTACATCATAATGACCATATACCAATACCGTTGGCTTTGATGGGTCAATTATTTTTTCTCCAACAACTACAGGGTGGCCATCTGTAGGATAGAGTTCAGCTTTGTCAGCCCCAGCATCCAACAAACGTTGCTTAACTGCCTCAGCACACTTAATAAGATCTTGTTTATGTTCGGACTTTGCACTGATTGATGGAATTCTTAGTAACTCTAATAATTCTTCTAAAAATCTGTCTTTATTTTTTTCCTGGTAATCTTTCCATGTTTGCATTATCTATAGTTTTATTCAATGAAAATTATTGCTTACGAAAGTAGGTATTCTATCTGAACCCCGGAATAAATCGGGGCTGGCATTCATTTAAGGATGTTTAGAACAAACAGGTATAATTTTTAATGATGACTTTCCTAAGAATGGAAATTTTTCGTATACCCTAATCAGGATTCAGACAATTAACAGTTATGATTAAAAATATTTTTTAGGTAACTGATTTGTTATTATACATTTGCATCAGATTGCTTTTCAATTCATCAGCCTTTGTTTTAGTTGTATCATTTCTAAAGATACCTCTAAGCAAAGGCTGAGTCTATTTAAGGGACAGTTGTTTTTTGTGTTTATAATATTGATAGATAGCAAATGGGCTCATAAAAAGTATATATAAAATTCCCATTATAGCGATGATCCATTTTATAGATGCGGAAAATGCAGTAACCATAGCAATAAATGCTTGCTGATGCCCACCAAGAGTGATGAGCATGCCGGTATTTTCAATTATATCTAAAGCGCCGGCAATGAGGGCGCCGTTCGATAATAATAATCCAATTCTGCGGGTATTGCCATAAAAGTTTATTGCTAAACTTTTACAGCAATAAAATAAAAAAAACAGAATAAAAAATCAATAAACCAAAATCTATGTAGGTATTTATTTTAAATGTCTTAATTCTATCACCTTACAATGCATTAAAATATTGGAAACATGAGAATTGTTGTAAGCAAATTCAAGATCTAAAATTCCTAAATGAGTTTGGGGTGTGTATAGTTTTTTTGCGCTTGGCCTCATCAGGAAAAACATAATCATAGTACCTGCCAATAAAACAAATGCTATCAGAATTTTCCTCATCAAAAAAAATTACATAATTTTTTCCATTCGCTGCCCTACATAATCCCAATTAACTACATTCCACCAGTTCTCAATATAATCTGCTCTTTTATTTTGATATTTTAAATAATAGGCATGTTCCCAAACATCTAATCCTAATAATGGAAATCCTTTTATGTCACTAACGTTCATTAAAGGATTATCCTGGTTTGGCGTTGAACCAATTTTTAAAGCTTTATCCTTATCAGAATACAACCATGCCCAGCCACTGCCAAATCGATTTTTGCCGGCATCACCAAATTGCGTTTTAAAGTTTGCGAAT
>MWWF01000133.1_pt1 | contig 13529 bp, 17 predicted proteins | sample 1047351 | NCBI WGS metagenome assembly MWWF01 (sample SAMN06349970, study PRJNA376086) | soil metagenome | isolation source: MGM-3 sample Antarctic (ecotone) soil | place: Antarctica
CCGGCACAACGCCAACTGTTTGTAATACAGTAGTAGTCAACTACCAGGGAAAATTAACTAATGGAACGGTGTTCGATCAAACAACCACAACCCCTGCAACTTTCGCATTGTCGGGGCTAATTACCGGGTTTAAAAACGGCATTCCTTTAATAAAAGCAGGAGGTAAAATAAGGCTGTATATCCCACCATCACTTGGCTATGGCAGCAGTTCAGCCGGTAGCATACCACCTAATTCCATTTTGATTTTTACGGTTGATCTTTTAGGTGTGCAATAACATACTTAAAAACTTTAGTAGCGCCACCATAGTACATTTGTACAAATTTTTTTTCTTTGGCACACGAAGCAATTTCTGTTTTTGACATGTTCAAAATTGGCGTGGGCCCATCCAGTTCGCACACTTTAGGCCCCTGGCGTGCTGCACAACGGTTTATACAAACTTTACAAGCTACAAACCGGTTACAAGCTGTAATTAGTTTGAAGGTCTTACTCTATGGTTCATTAGCTAAAACCGGTAAGGGTCACGGTACCGACGTTGCCATTCAATTAGGGCTTTGCGGCGATGATCCGGTAACATTTAAAGTAGATCAGATCACTCCCAAGATGGCCGACATTGCCGCCATGAAAAGATTGGTTTTAGGCGGCTTGCATGAAATTGAATTTGACCCCGGAGATGATATTGATTTTCTTATTTCTGAAAGTCTTCCTTTTCATCCGAATGCACTTAGTTTTTTAGCTATTTTTTCTGATGGCGAAGCTTTGTCTGAAACGTACTATTCTATTGGCGGTGGTTTTGTAGTGAAAGAAGGAGAGATTGGCAAAAAACAAAATATAACCCTTCCCTTTCCAATAAATTCTTCTGCCGAACTTTTACATTGGTGTTTAAAAACCGGCCTTGCCATACATGAAGTTGTGATGGAAAATGAATCGGCGTGGCGACCGGAAAAAGAAACGAAAGAAGGCATACTAAAAATATGGCAGGTAATGAAAGAATGTACCTTACGTGGCTGCCATACTTCAGGTACTTTACCAGGTGGGCTTTTTGTAAAACGCCGTGCTGCCGATTTAGCAAAAAGACTTTTAAAAGGCAAACAATATACATCGCATGAAGAATGGATTGCTGCCATTAAAAGTGGTGGGGTTTCGTTTCAATATATTTTAGATTGGGTCAGTTGTTTTGCCTTAGCCGTTAATGAAGAAAACGCTGCATTTGGCCGGGTGGTTACAGCGCCAACTAATGGAGCTGCAGGTGTTATTCCCGCAGTGCTTCATTATTATCTTGTTTTTAATGAAGGTGTAACGGAAGATAAGATTATCCAATTCCTTTTAACAGCATCGGAAATAGGAAGCATCTTTAAAAAAGGCGCCACTATATCCGCTGCAATGGGAGGCTGCCAGGCCGAAATTGGTGTTTCATCCTCAATGGCCGCAGCTGCACTAACCGAAGCAATGGGTGGCTCACAGCGACAGGTATTAATGGCTGCTGAAATTGCAATGGAGCATCACTTAGGAATGACCTGCGACCCAATTGCCGGTTTGGTTCAGGTGCCCTGTATTGAACGAAACACGATGGGTGCGATTAAAGCGATAACAGCATCGCAGCTTGCATTGCAAAGCAGTCCTGATTATGCAAAAGTGTCTCTGGACGTTGTGATAGAAACCATGTGGGAAACAGCTTTGGATATGAACAGTAAATACAAAGAAACCGCCGAGGGTGGATTGGCGATTAATATTCCGTTGAGTTTGAGCGAGTGTTAGGTTTGTTGGTTGATTGGTGGATTAGTTGATTGGTTAATAAGTTAATGATTTGGTAAGTATGGAGTGGCCTTTACAAATTCAATCTGTGGGAAATATTGCGCTATCATTCTTCCAATCTTCTTTTAGCATGGCATATAAATGCAAATCAATAAAGCGGTTGTTAAGCCATTCGCTTTGACGAAGAATGCCTTCTTTTTTAAAATTTAATTTTTCAGCAATAGCCTTGCTTTTTTCGTTGCCTGCACCGCATTTAATTTGTATGCGGTTAAGGTTATGTGCAAAGAAGGCATAGTTGATAAGTGCTGTACAGGCTTGGGTAATAATCCCTTTTCCCTGAAAATTTTCGCCCAGCCAGTAACCAATGAAAGCCGATTTATTTTGCCGGTCAATTTCATGAATACCAATTCTGCCAACAATCGTCTTATCAATCGTAATTACATAGCTGGTTTCTGTTCCTTGTGCATGTTTTGCTTTGCAGGCGGTGTAATCTTTAAAATCTTCTACCGTCTCCATATAGTCAACCCAGGGCAGCCATTGTTTTAAATAAGCCCTGTTGCTATTCAACAAATTTAATAGCGGTTCTGCATGGTTAAAATCAATCAGTTCTAAACTAATGCCATCGTTAAGTTGAAAAAACGATAATGGAGAAACAGACATAAAACAGTAAGTAGATGAAGCTATAAAGGGAATACAGGTATTAAAATAATTTCGCTATAACTATCTAATTAAATTCAATAACAAACACTTCTGTTGATAACCCCATTAGCAGCGTCATATTGAGTAAGGCAATGAGTAAAACTTTATTGCTGTGCATTATTGATTTCAAAAAATTCCATAAAGGGCGAAGGGGTTTGAGTATGGGATAGTAGTGAAAAAGAGAACCTTCTGTATCAAAATCTTTATGGCTTCGGACAGGCTCGCTCATAATTTTATCAAACTCCTGTTCTGATAACCCCAGTTTTTTTATCACAAATTTTTTGTCCTGTTCTAAAAGGGCTTTATCATACGGAGGAGTGGCTATTTCGCTAAGTGCTTCATCCCTTGTCATTTGGCCGGAACAAATTAAATTGGACAAATGGGCTTTTCGTTTATCTACACCAAATTTCTTTGGTAAAATATACACCTGGAAAAAACGGGTCCATGTATTTTCATGGTGTTTACCACCATAATCTACCCAATCTAATTCCTCTTGTAAGGTTTTCTTTGCTTCCTTTTTAGTATAAGGAATCCAGTTGAGGAAACAAACAACCTCAATGGCAGCATTGTGGGCAGCCCGTCTTAGTTTGCCGGAGAAAAAAGGATAAGATTTTAATTTCCGTTGCCCAAAATTTTTATGGATAGACTTTATATTAATATAGTCCTTTATCATCCAGCCCCAATGCGTGGGCAATACGGCTTCGGTTACCACATTTTGTCCATCTAAAATATATTTCAGATTATGCTTTAGGGCTATTTGATAAATAGCAGCAGTAATCGCATGATCGGTGATGACTTCAATATCAATGACCGATGCTTTCAGATAAGCCAACTGGAGGTCTTTAAATTCTTCCCAGTCAATAACATAAGTAGATAGATCAAAGCCTAATTTGTGTACAATGTTGTGAATATTGCGGACAGCTAATTCAGAATTCCAACTATTATCAAAATGAATGCATAAAGGCCTTAATCCTTTTTGCTTTGCTACATAGGCTAAATAACTGCTATCCACACCACCGCTAAGTCCAATTAAACAGTCGTATTTTTTACCGTCCCCCGCTTTTTTTATTTCATTTATTTTTTCATCAAGGAGCATTTCGCCTTCTACACCTTCCTTAATGTACCGTGTTTTTTGATCATCAAACGATTTGCAATAATTGCATATTCCCTTTTCGTCAAACGTAATTTTAGGGTCATCATTTACATCCAATATGCACTGCGAACATTGCATAAAGGAAGTAGAGTTAATAATGATGTTGTTATTATCGTGTTCTGAAGAAAGCAAATCCACATTCAGCAGTTGTAAAGAAGTTGTTTCGGTAAAGTTATCAAACGGGGATGTTCTCATTATTGATTGTGTTTATCACTTTGGTTGGCGTATCAGAAAAAAAATAAGTTAACTTAGCCCTGTATGCTGTAATACTAACTCTTTCCTGCGAAATTTTTCCACACAAAAACATCTTTTTTGCTATTTTATTTATAGTGTTCAGCTTCTTCCCGAGCAGTGAACCTGATATGCTGAACAGAAAACCATCAAAAAGTAAAAGCAAAGCCAGAATGTAATTGCCCGTTAAAAAAAGAGGACCTGCCCTCACGCCTGTCATTCACCATCAACCCATTGTCGTTTATATAGCTCAACTTAAAATATTTCAGCCTCAGTGTAAGTGAAAAACTTTTTTGTTTAAATGCAAAGCCTCCGGCTATTAGTGCATTATTAAACGGCACGTAATTTATTCCTACCGACACGTCATATAACTCATCTTCTGTAAGCAGTACGTCAGTTCCAAAGTTGAACTGTTTTAATTTATAGCAAAGGCCGATGCCTAAAGAACGAAGATTTTGCATCGGCACTATTTTCTTTTTTGCGGGAAGCGCATCAGCAAATAATTCCGTGCCTGCCAGGTTCATTACATTTATGCCTGCCTGAAGTGATGGTGATATTTTATAACTGATGGAGACATCTGCATCAAAATGCTGCTTATTAATGGTGCGGTCAATAAATGTGTTTTTTGGAGGTGTTTGGCTTTGGTCAATCAATAAACTATCAGGCACATTAAAATTTTGCCAGATGGATTTCAACGCAACACCAATACTGAAACGATTATTAATTTTATAGGAAGGAGTTAAGTAAGCACCATATTCTTTTAGGTTTCGTTTATGCTGAACAAGTTTATTAAGGGGGAATATAATATTGCTGAACCGGGTAAGCCTGAACTCGTCTTGTTTTGTATAAATACCACCAATGCCAATAGTAAACTGGTCAGAGACTTTACCATAAGCTGAAAATTTATAATTGTTTTTAAGATTCGTAAAGAAGTTAACGCCTACCGTGTTATTACTGTTTGCCAACGCAGCGGGGTTCCAAAGCACCGCTTCAGAAAGATCCCGGTTAGGAGAAAAATTAAACCCTGTATTTCCGGAAAGGCGCATCGGTGAATTAAATAAGAAATTGCCATAGCCATCAATTTTCGATGGCAATATAAAAACAGTATCAGCGCTGCCCTTGGCATCGCCAGTCACAGCCACTGTTGAAGCTAACGTAGTAAGCAGGTTTAAAAAACCGGGTGTTGCTGTAAGTACATTCAACGCAGAAGCCTTGTCAAGGTCTTGTGAAGGCAGCTTTGCAAAGGCATTATAAATGCTGTCAGACTGCATTGGCTTAAGCTCTGTGTTTTTACAGGCCGCCTTCATCTGCATTGTTTCTATAGTCAGGTAGGGTAAATTTTTGGTGCCTAAGATTGTGACCTGGTCTTCGGAAACAAAAACATTTTTTTTGGATTCACAACTCTTGCAGGAGGAGATGTAGAATACAGTTACATATTTGCCGTCTAATTTCTTCATTGGAATGCCGGTATTAATTTCATAGTAACCCTGCGGGCCTGTCATACCTGTTTTAATGGGTATAAAACCCGGAACAACAATTACATTTTGTGCTCCCTTGGTTGCTCTTTCATCATTTGCTATATAACATTTTACGGTTCCTTTAAAAACAACCGCTTCCTGGCTATGCAGAGATAAACTCAGGGAAAAAAGAAGCGCTAAAAGGCAGAAGTTTTTTTTCATGATTGCTTATTTTATTGTGGAGAGGCTGTAAGAGGTTGTAATACAAAATCTATATTGTTCATTTGTTCCCGGGTAATTTTAACCGGCCGTATTTTATCCTTATAATACTTATGCGACGTAACAAGTGTGACCTCGTCGCCGGGGGAATAATCGGTAAGAGAAAATGAGTAGGTGCCGTTTGAAACTGACTTGCCATAAAACCGGGTTCCATCCGCATAAATTGCTACATCCTTAATGGGCCGGTCATCGGCATCTGTTATCTGGCCGGCTATATATACCACCCGGTTTTGCTCCAATTTAATTTGAAAAGGAGTGAATCCCAGGAGCAGGGTGTCAAAAGTCTGCCTTGCATAGCCGTCGCTTGTTACATCAACTTTAATTTTATTTGTTACATCATCTTCGTTAATGTCCGAGAAAACAGCCGTGCCTTTATTGTCAATAGCCTGTTCCCTTGTATGGTGAGGAAAATAAAGGGTAACCTTTCCATCGGTAACCGGTGTATTATGTTCATCTACGATCCTGATGGCGAGGGTTTGTGCTGTAGCGCTTTGAGGCAAATAAAAACCACCAAGTACAATTAGTATCACACCAACTACGGGGCCGGCAAATCGGAACTTTGTATCCAGCTTTTCTCCGCTTAACACGCCGTAGGAGTTCATAGCGCCGAAGATGAGCGCACTTGCAGCGATGCCAAATACAATAAGAATTAAGTAGAAAATTTTCTGACTTATTTTTTCACTTACGCTGCCCTGGATATAATGAAGGTAATAGTAGATGCAGAAGAGAGAAATGATAAAGCCAATAACAGAAATAATAATATAGGTAGAAACCGGAAGCTGTCCTTTTGTAGTTGGTTTGGTTCTATTCATTTCCCATTGGGTTTTTATAGTTACCAAAAGGCAGGATTAAAATAGACAGTGAAGAAAGCCTGTACTCATTACTGATTGATGAGTAAATCTGCTTACCGAATACAAATTAATAAAAATTGACAAATAAATTGTTTGCAGTTCTACCATTAGTTAGAGAGATAGCTCTAAGACTATAATTGCAATGTTGCAAGCAGCTTTAGCTACAAAGGCTGAACTTAAAAATAAGAAGCAAAAAAGTAAGGCCATAAGATGGTAAGAACCACGACTCCAACTTCTTTCCTGCAAAGCCCTCAATGGGCTTACTTAATAGCTTGTGTACACTCAATAATTTTAGAAGCTTTGCTGTTAGTCATTCACATTTTCGGGGGGAGCCTTGTCAGGAGCTTTGGTGCCATCTTCTAATGTAGGCTCTAAATCTTCCGATGAATCAATAAAGCCTGCCAGCTCTGTTAACTGCGGGTCGCTTTGCTGCTGCTTGCCTTTTGGCTGGGTTGAAGGCTCCGTACTTGCTCCATTAACTTTTGAAGAGGAAGGTTTTGGGTTATTCGTATTCTGCATAGCTAATTTTTTAGTAAAAAATAAAACCTGGAAAAAATATTACTTATTAATATTGCTCCATGCAGAATTCGTGCCTTGCCTTTTTAGATGTATGCTACTAATCTTTTGTACTTCTTTCAATTTGATTTAGGAGCCCAAAATATTTTATTTTGAAATTTATTTGTCCTAATCCAAAAATTTATGGAATAATTTTTACTTTTCGCCGCCCCTGTGTAATAATTACACCGGTTTAAAATTTAAAATTAATTATGAGATATGTGAACATGTCCACTGAAGACTTGCACCTCCTTGGCAAATCAAAACATGAACAATACATCAATGCATCCCCCTTTCCTAGTATTTATTTTGATAGCTTTTTTAATGAAAAAATGCTTGATAAAGTGTTGGAGGAGTTTCCAGATTTGACTAAAAAACCTGATGTAGATTACGAAGAACCTTATCAAATTAAAAAAACTACAATTGGTGAGTATCGTTTTGGCGAGGCTACAAAAGCATTCGCATACTTTCTAAATTCGCAAACATTTCTGGAATTTCTATCGGCATTAACCGGCATTGATACACTGTTGTCCGATCCTTATTTTGAAGGCGGTGGTTTTCATCAAATTCCTTCCGGCGGGTTTTTAAAAATACATGCCGATTTTAATAAGCACCGCTGGAGTAAACTGGATCGCCGGTTAAATGTTCTGATTTATTTGAACAAAGATTGGGAAGAAGCGTGGGGCGGCAATTTTGAGCTCTGGGATAAAGATATGAAAGGCTGCAAGCAAAAAATTCTTCCCTTGTATAACCGTATGGCAATTTTTTCTACTACTGATTTTTCTTATCATGGCCACCCCGACCCGCTAAAATGCCCACCAGAACGCAGCCGAAAATCATTTGCTTTATATTATTATACCAATGGCCGTCCGGCAGAAGAAATCAACGAAGGGCTTGAAGACCATTCAACTATTTTTAAAGCACGTCCCGGCATGAACGAAAAAAAGATCATTAATCCTGTTTCAGCAAAAGATATTATGCGGCAAATAACGCCTCCGGTAATCTGGGACACGGTAAAAAAAATAATAAAATAATTACATCCGCTTTGTTATAAAATAAAAAAAGGGCTTCTGCTCAGAGGCCTGTTTTATTAATTGCAATGCTACAACACCATCTTCCTTTTTATAGAGAAGCTCATTTGTAAATAGTAACTGCAACATAGCAACTCGTTAATTTTGCATACCGGCGCATGAGTGCAGAATAACATCTTATGGCAATTGCTCATTTGCAACTCCCTGATTTTCCTTTACAGCTTGCACCCATGGAAGATGTAAGCGATCCTCCTTTTCGCAGTATATGCAAGGAGGCCGGCGCCGACCTGTTATACACGGAATTTATTTCCAGCGAAGGGCTGATACGCAACGCCATAAAGTGCCGCAAGAAGCTAACTATACTGGAAGAAGAGCGACCTGTAGGCATCCAGATATTTGGCGGAGATGAAGATAGTCTGGCCCTGGCCGCCGCTATTGTGGAAACAACCTCTCCGGATTTTTTGGATATAAATTTTGGCTGTCCTGTAAAAGGTATTGTTTGCAAAGGCGCCGGTGCCGGTGTTTTGAAAGATATAAAGCTGATGGTGCGGTTAACCGAAGCTTGTGTGAAAGCAACCAAACTACCGGTAACTATAAAAACGAGGTTAGGCTGGGATGAAGCAAGTATTAATATAGAAGAAGTGGCAGAACGCCTGCAGGATGTTGGCATTAAAGCCCTCACTATTCATGGCCGCACCCGCCAGCAGTTATATAAAGGAGAAGCAGACTGGCGGCTGATTGGTAAAGTAAAATCCAACTCACGCATACACATTCCCATTTTTGGAAATGGTGATATTAATAGTCCGCAAAAAGCATTGGAGTATAAAAACCGTTATGGTGTAGATGGTATTATGATTGGGCGTGCCGCAATTGGTTATCCCTGGATCTTTAGGGAAATAAAGCACTATATAGAAACAGGTGAATTGTTAGCGCCGCCTACAGTTGACGAACGCATAGAAGTATGTAAGCAGCATTTACTGTTGGCGGCAGGATGGGAGGGAACTCAAAAGGCAGTTTATGAAATGCGTGGCCGGTATAAAAATTATTTGAAAGGCTTACCGGGTATAAAAGAATGTAATGGCTGGTTGGTTACGCTGAACAATACAGAAGAAATATTGGAAAAGCTTGATGAGATAGGAAATTACTATAAAGGTTATGAGATAACACACTACAATATTGAAACTATTAACTATCACAAGCATTTAACGGGATAGTTTTTTATACTTTGTAATGAGATCTGCAGGAAATTACAATAATTGATTCTTTGCTAACCGTATAAACGATTCGGTGTTCATCATTTACTCTCCGGCTCCAATAGCCTTTAAGGTCACCTTTTAACGCCTCAGGTTTACCGATGCCAATAAAGGGGTCTTTAGCAACAGCAAGAAAAAGTTCTGCAATCTTTTTTAGAAGTTTCAAATCTTGTTTAGCCCAATATTCAAAGTCTTCAACAGCATGTTGTTCAAGAATGATGTTGCGCATCTTCTTCATTTAAATAACTCATGATGTCTTCCATTGTGTACTCTGCCAGATTTCGATTCTCCCTGACATTCTCAACAGAAGCCAACAAACGTTGTTTGGCTACAGGATCACTTAAAAGATATTCAGTTTCATCTTGTTGTTCCTCGTAAATGTGAAGGGCAATTTTTTTACCTCTGAATGAAGATTTGATAAAAGCAATAAAGCTGTTATTTAGTTCATCCGCATTAAGCCGCACTAAAGTTTCCATAATAATGGTTTCTTACAAATTTAAGAAAGATTAGCGCAGTAGCAAATACAATGACTGCGTATCAAGCAAAAACAATTGCCGCAATCAACACCTGAAATTGCCGTAGTTACACCACTTGGGCTCATTTTTCAAACTTATGTTTGCAGTCTAAATAATAAACTCATGGCAACAAAAATTTTTGTGAACCTACCAGTTAAAGATCTAAATAAGTCAATTGAATTCTTTACCCAACTGGGTTTTAGTTTTAATCCTCAATTTACAGATGAGAAAGCCACTTGTATGATCATTGGCGGGGATATATTCGTGATGTTATTGGTGGAAGATTTCTTCAAAACTTTCACTAAAAAGGAACTTGCCGATGCATCAAAAACTACAGAATCAATTATTTGTTTATCTGCCGAAAGCAAAGAAAAAGTTGATGAAATGGTAAGCAAGGCAATTGCTGCCGGTGCAACTACACCTAACGCAAAACAAGACCAGGGATTTATGTACGGACATGGTTTCCAGGATTTGGATGGCCACTTATGGGAAGTGATGTGGATGGATATGAGCGGGATGCCACAGCAATAAAAAAAATTGTTTAACGTATTTATAAATTATGGCCGAAGTATTTACTTCGGCCATGATTTATATGATAAAGCCGGGGTTTATCTTTTAGGTTCGCCATGATTAAATTTACACCACACCCCGACGCTTTTTTATGGATATTTGTTAACTTGTTTGAAAAAGAAATCTTCGTATTGGAACGGTTTTTTAAACTTGCAGTTTCTGAATTGATAAAACAGCCAACCGATTTTATCCCTGAAAAAACCGGACATTTATATAAATTTAAAAAAATAGTATGCCGATGACTACACTACCAACAACAAAAGCAAAAAAAATATTGATTGTTGAAGATGAAGGCGACATGTGTTTATTATTAAACATTTTGCTCAATGGAAAAGACATGGAGCTGGATCATGTAAACAGTATTTTAAATGCAGAGGAGTACCTCCAAAAGGAACAGCCTGCTGTAATTATACTGGATAACAAACTACCCGACGGGTTCGGAGTTGATTTTATCAGCTACATTAAAACTAAGTACCCATCTATAAAAATCATCATGATCTCGGGCTACGATGGTTCTGCAAAGGATGTGGCTTTGGAAAACGGGGCTGATGTTTATTTAGAAAAGCCGTTTACAAAAGACCAGCTTTTTCAATCTATAAAAGGGTTAATGTATTAAGCTGCTCGTATTTTTCAAAAAAGGAGATTTTTTTTTATTTTCCTGCCATAACTAAAAAAGTTATATATCCATAAACTTTTATTGTAGGATGGAAATCTTTACTTCAGGCTTTTCTCCATCACCATAAATTCCAGTGGTTGTTTGGCAATACCAAACTTTGGATCATCCGGAAAAGGTTTCCTTTCACCAGTGTCAACATAACCCTTACGATTATAATAAGCAATCAGTGTATCCCTGGCGGTAATAACAGTCATTCTGATCTTTCTGCAACCAAGTTCTATTGCCCGTTCTTCCGCTGCCCTCATAAGTTGTGCACCAACCCCTTTTCCTTGTAATTCAGGTTGCACGGTGAGCATACCTAAATACAGAACATCACTTTGTTGTTCCAGATAAACACAACCTTGCAATCTCTCTTCAACTTCGGCTAATAAGATCGCTGCATCTGGGCCCTTTAACATTCCGGTTAAAGATGTTTCACTGGTGCGAATGCCGCCAAGAAGATCAGCCTCTGTTGTCCATCCTTTTTTTGAACTCTCTCCGCGGTAAGCACCGTTCACAAGTTTATTTAATAATGGTATATCAGCCGTAGTGGCGACTCTGATGTTCATATTGCTAAGATAACGCCTCGAAGTAACAGGCAAATTGGGTAGTAAAATCATCTTCGGTTTTTTTAGGACAGTGGACTACTGCGCGGGCTAATTCAGGGAGTAAACCAAAATATTACATCCTTGTTGACTTTTAAAAGCCCATCTTTGTAGCTCTTCCTTCCCTATAAGCATTATTTATAATTATTTAAGCAGCACATTATGTACACAAAAGTCTGGGCTAAATATTTGCCCGTTATTCGCATTGTTTTGAAACGATCATTAACCTCAGAACAAATTCTTTCTCTTAATGCTCCTGATTTTGAAAGAGCAGGAATGACACGTAAATCCGGCTATAAATTCCTTCTTAAGTTTAAAGAGGGAAAGATCAGCAACGTTATCGTTGACCTTCCATTGGCTTCAAGTTTGGCCACTACTTTATTACAAGATGAAGTTGTAAAAGGGCTTCTTCAAAAAAATGAATTTCATATTAGCCTGAACCCAAAATTTGAATTGACCATCAAGCACATTCAGCATATTAATGCAACACAAGAAGAATTGCACGAAGTTGAAAATGCATAAGCTAAAAGATTAGCTAAGTGGCGGGAGCTTCTTCGAAAAACATACCCATTGGTTATGGGTTACTACTATTAAATTTTAAGTGCGTACAATATGGAACAGTTTACAAAAACTATAAAAGGAAGCGATTTTGAATTCAGAGGTTTTCTTGAAGGCGATAATGAAGTTTGCAGGGTTAGTGTTGATAACCAAAGCTTCAAAATGATAGTTAACGAAAAAGATGAGTGGGTAATTTTGCAACAAGTGCCTTCATGGATAAAAAATGTAGAAGAAGAATTAGCCAAAGCAATTGAAGAAGCGTATTGCTAAAATTTGTCCTGCTAAACTATTTCAATCATCTTACTTTATTACCGGCGCTACAGCAATTGTCGCCGGTTTTTTTATGGGCTGTTTTGCTCCTTCAAACTCCACCATAAGTAAGCTATCCTTCATGTTATTTAAAAACAAGGAATAAATTTTTTGGATGAACGAGAGAAGAATTTATAGGCCAATTGTTTTGTGCCTGGCTTATCTTCATTTGCATGCTGCAAACAAAATAATTTTGCTGATGATTTTCGGGTAATCAATAATTAATGGGGAAAACATTTATCATTATACCGGCTTACAACGAAACTGAAGTAATTGCAGAAAGCATTACTCCTTTGTTAAGTTTAGGATATGAAGTGGTGGTTGTTGATGACGGTTCTAAAACCAATATTGAAAGTCATATCAAAAATCTCAAGGTTCACTTTTTAAGACATGAAATTAATTTAGGACAGGGTGCTGCCTTACAAACGGGTATGGACTATATAAATAAATTTAACCCGGAATACGTTGTTCATTATGATGCCGATGGGCAGCATAATTACAAGGATATTGTCTTCTTTATAGAAGTGCTGAAAAATAACAACGCTGATATTGTTTTGGGAAGCAGGTTTTTAAAAAAGGAAACGCAGGCACTGATTCCGTTTGGGAGACAAGTGATTTTAAAAATAGCGAGACTGGTCAACTGGCTTTTCGCGGGTCTTTTACTCACTGATGCTCACAATGGCTTTAGGGTGATGAAGGGTTCTGTTTTAAATAAAATGAGGCTTACGGAAAACAGGATGGCTCATGCAACCGAAATCCTACGCATCATCAATAAAGAAAAGCTGGTTTATGCTGAAGCTCCTACTGAAATTCACTATACAGAATACAGCCTGCAAAAAGGACAGAAGCCAACGGCCTCTATCAATATATTAATTGATTTGATTCTACACCGCTTTATTTAAACCCATTTATTATGAGTAAAATTCAGCTTGTACTTTCCAGCAGCATATTCCTTCTTCTTATTTTGTATTTACGGTTTTTTCGTAACCGGATATTCAATGTCCTTTTTTTCTTTGGCTTCTTTGTGTTGGGAATTGTATTTGTAATTAAGCTTT
>MWWF01000134.1_pt1 | contig 13469 bp, 15 predicted proteins | sample 1047351 | NCBI WGS metagenome assembly MWWF01 (sample SAMN06349970, study PRJNA376086) | soil metagenome | isolation source: MGM-3 sample Antarctic (ecotone) soil | place: Antarctica
CCTTTGGCATCAGTTTGAGTAGCAACATTGGTTCCCTTAACGGTAACTGTTATACCCGGTATCCCTTTACCATCCGGATCGGTAACCGTTCCAGTTACTGTTCTGTTTTGTGCAAATAAAGGATTGATTAAAAGAAGCAGTGTTACTACAAGCGTAGTGATTTTGAAGAGTTTTAATTTTCGCATAGCAGCATTGATTTTTTTAGAATTAGAGGTTTAAATTAACCATTTATTTTAATCAGGGGTTAACTTTTCTTTTAATATTTCCTTACATTTAAAGGAGTGTTAAAGTGTGTAAAGTACATAATTACTGAAACCTAAACAAAAAAGACCCAAAATCATTCTCAAAAACCGTTGTACCCGTTAGTTTGAAACTAATTGTTATGAGATGCTTTAATTTCAATCAGTCCAAGATGCCGTCACATAAAGTTGCTGAGGAGTAGAAATAAACTTTACAATAACTACTAAATCTTTTAAAGAAAAATACGTTGAATTGTCCAGTACAATGCAATCAGGCCAATAACCGCTGATACCGGATATACAATCCGTTGCCGGAACCATGGTTTGTTACCAAAAGGTAAAATCAATAAAAGAACCACAGCAGTAATCACTGTAATCTGTCCAATCTCAACACCAACATTAAAAGAGGCTATGGAGATAATAAAATTATTGCGGGGCAACCCAATTTCATTTAATGCGCTGGCGAAGCCTAAGCCGTGGATCAGTCCAAAACAAAATACAAGTACAATACGCCAGGGCTTTAATTCAGAAAAAAGAATATTTTCTATAGCGATAAAAAGTATTGACAAGGCAATAATAGGCTCTACCAAAGCAGGTGGTGCCACAATAATATTTTTCATTGACAAGGCCAGAGTAATGGAGTGTGCTACTGTAAAAGCCGTTGCCTGCCACAGCATGGTTTTAATTTTATTGTTTAACAGGCATAACCCCGTTACAAATAAAATATGGTCAGCACCATAAGGCACTATATGTTGAATGCCCAACTTAAAATAATACCAAAACACATGGCTGGTAGGTGCTTTCTCCAGTTGATAATTAATAGTATGGGCAAAGAGGCTTGAAGAAAGCAACAGGCTTGTAAGTACTAAAATGAAACCTTTATACTCTTTTATATTTATAAGGTGATAGCTAAAAAAGCGGGGCATACTTATAAATTTTTAGCTTTGGCGACTTCTTTTTTCAATATAACATTGCAACAGGAATTATCATTTAAGGATTGCTGCATTATAGTTTTAGCCGTTTTTTTGTCGCTGGTTTTATAAAAACCTAATGCAACTTCAAAAGCAAGAATCGATAGCAGGTACAATTTGCTTTTTCTCATAACAATATTTAGCGATGAAGTGGATGAAGTAAATACGGACTTAGGTTAAGCTCAGATTGGCTCATCGGCAAACATACTTATTTGAATTATATCTTTTCTACAAATGAAAAATCCCAAACTTAATGGGATTTGTTTTTTTACACTATGCCATGAATATGCATTTCTAAATAACAGATGAATCTGGCGAAGATTAGCATGGTCACTAACTCTCCACCAAAAAAGGATTAATAGAAATTAAATGCTTCTTCGCTATTGCCCATAAAATTCAAATAAGGATTAATTTATGCCGTGATTTTTTTTAGTTAGTAATACGGTTAGTTACCGGTTAAACACTAATTTTTTTCAAGCGTGCTTTTAAGATTGTTTAATCCCGTAGCGAAATCATTCCCGATCATGTCATCCATGTTCATAAAAAGGCGCATGATATTCATTGGATAGTTCATTTTACCATTAAAGCCCCATTTTACTTTGGTCTGGTCTTCCGATACGGCTTCGGTTGTCATATACGATGTGGCGGTTGACTCCCAGGGCTTAATAAAACGGAGCTGATAATCCACTCTTTCGCCATCGGCAATTTTTGTTATTTCCTGTTCTCCTTTACCTACGTCCTTCTTATCACTATCCCATGCTGATACAAAACCTACCGTCCCGTCCGTTCCCTTAAATTCTTTTTTCATGGCCGGATCCATGCTTCCCCATTTGCTGTAGTTATTTTGGTTTTTCAGGTACTTCACATAATTAAAAACTTCCGCTTTGGTTTTGTTGATGGTAACTTCCCGTTCTGCACTCATCTCTTTTTTTACAAAAACTGCTGTGATTAATACAAGGCCAATAAGAACACCTACTACGATTAAAATCATTTTTAAGATTTTCATGTTGGTTTAAGTTTAGTTTTTGATATAAAGTTTTAAGATAACACGATTTTTATAACATAGCAACGAGCTAACCTCTTTCTCCTAACTCTTTTATTTTTTGCAACGCTTTATCCCAGGAAAGCGACATCATATCAAAATAGTCTGCACTCATATCGCCTTCTATGGCAAGATGAGTAACACCTTCTTTCTCTGATAACCGGTAACTTTCAAATCCGCCCATCATAGCCTTTGCGCCATCGCTTTCATAATCTTCCTTACCATTTACAATCATACCCGTGTATTCAACTGAAAGTTTTTCCGCCGGCTTATTCTCTATCACTTTTGTTATCATGCCATTCCCGTCAGCATCGGTAAACAAAGCTTTGCTGCCAACCTTCCAATCTGTTTCTGCATAAGTTCCAGGACTGAATTCGGCATACCATATCCTGGTGAGTTTATCATCGGTTAATACTTGCCAAACTTTTTCTTTTGGTGCGCTGATAGCGATTGATTTTTTGATCCTTTTCATTTCCATAAAATTATTATTTAGTGTTGCTAAACTCTTTCGGGCTCATAATACTACCAGGCTGAATGACAGCGTTGAACCGATCCCGATTATATCCGTAAACATGGGAAGTATTTCGTTCTAAGATGTCAGTTTCATGTATCCATAAAGAACGAATAAGCCGCCAAATATCAGCCGAAATATAAGAATGGCAATGTCTGCATTGAGAGGATGATAACTAAAAAAAATTCATATAGTTTTTGTTTGGCAGATGCAATTAGTTTTCTCGCCATAATATGCAATTCGTCTTAAGTTCCTTGCTTTAGTCACCTAACTGTTGCCATCCATCACGCCAACTTGTGAACGGTGAATCGTAACGTTGAGCTGTTTATCCTAACCAGGTAACACTTCTGCATCATACCCAAAACTTTTTACCAAATGAATAAGTGAGGAGGGTTGTATAAATTCTCCATTAGATTTTACACGCAAAATTTTATCACAATCCTCCAAATCGAAATTGGCCTGTGAATTCATAAACGTCTTATGTATGTGGCGTACTAGTTTGTTTGCCTGGTCTTTGCTTTTAACATTGGTTTTATATACTTCTATCATACATGGTAAATAAATGTGCCGTGGTTTTATTGGTATTTCATTGCTTCGTATCCTAATAACCTGCGCCATAAACCTATCTGGCCAATACAGTAAGATTCCCTGTCGGTGCAACCAATAATGGTGTCAAAAAATGTATAAGGACCTCCGGGCATATTGAAAGGGTCAGGGCCATTTAACTGTTCATCACTTATTGTACCCAGTGCATCTTTTAATACCGGACTGACAGCTTCCCAATCTTTCCTGAATTCATCCAGCGGTGGATAAGTAATATCATCCTGGATGCCTTTATAATTTTTGAAGATTTCGTGGGAGGTTTGTTTGAGCTCTACGCCAAGGAGCTTCCCCAATTCATATCTTCCATGAACAAGGCTGCCGGCAAGCCAGCCAATATGATTTGCTTTTGTGTTCAGGCGGTTCTGTGCGTCCTTATCCGAGATATCAACAAGAACATTTTTAAAAAGTTTTGTATGCCAATCGTACATATTGATGATTGTTTGCATTGCTGTTTTTTTGTCTGTTGCTGTTTCCATTTTGATTGTGTTTTAGTAAAATTATAAAATGAAGCCATTACTTATTTGTTACTATTTCAAAAATATTTTTCATTTGATGAATATGGCGCTGCGTATGGTAAAGAACAAAATGAATCCATTCCAGCCTGGTAAATTCCCATAACCCAGGAATAATAAAACCGGTACAGGTTTTTGATAGATCTTTTGTTTGAATAACTTTTTTTAGTTGTTCTATCCTGTTTTTTAAAGAGTACAAAATAATTTCTTTATCTACCGGGGAAGTGGCAGGCAAAATGGCTTCCGGAGAATTCATTTTCGTATCAAAATTTAAAAAACTTCTTTTATCTTTTCGATTTTTTGGTCTGGTCGCCTTTCGGTTTTTTTTCCAGGCCCATTCAGTATATCAATTACCGTGTACGATTTTAATAAATGATCTGCCACCATCGCTGCCGTCCAGCTACCTTCAAATGGAATCGCATTAATGTCCTTTTGACTGAATGATGAAATCAATTGCAGTAATTCCATTGTTGTTTTATCAAGTGCTTCAAACAATTCTTTTACCTCCGGTTTTTCTGCTGTCATAAACTATATTTTATACTCTTTTACCTGCTAATTTTTTTATTCATTCTTTTTTAAATAACACTACAAACCTACAACCATCAACAAAGTTGAGCAAAGTGTAATTGCGACTATTTAAGGTGGTGTTTGCGACAAATTTTTATTTATTTTCAACCCATGAAGCACATCTCTATTTTAGTTCCCAAAGGCGCTATCTTAGGTAGCCTTGAAGGCTCACGCCAGTTACTTACACAAGTAAACCAGTTTTTTAAAATGCGGGGAGAGCCGCCGTTATTTAACGTTCAATTAGTTGGGTTAACAGATGAAACACAATTGAGCGGCGGTTGTTTTACGGCACATACCGACGCCTTAATAAATGAAGTAAAAAAAACTGACCTGATTATTATTCCTGCCCTTGATGGCGATATAGAACAAGCAGTGAAAGCGAACAGTGATTTTATTCCGTGGATAGTAGCCCAGTATAAAGCTGGCGCAGAAGTAGCCAGTCTCTGTATGGGTGCGTTTTTGCTGGCATCAACAGGTTTGCTTAATGGAAAAAAATGCGCTACGCACTGGATGGCAGCCAATGAATTCAGGAAGATGTTTCCAGAAGTAACCCTGGTAACGGAAAAGATCATTACGGATGAACACCGGCTCTACTCAAGCGGCGGTGCTTTCTCTTACCTCAACCTTATTTTATACCTTATTGAAAAGTATGCGGGTCGTGATATCGCCATTCTTTCTGCTAAAGTGTTTGCAATAGAAATGGAACGGGATAGCCAGTCATCGTTCATTATTTTCCAGGGGCAAAGAGAACATGATGATGATGCGATAAAAAAAGCACAAGCCTACATTGAAAAAAATTACCAGGATAAAATTACCGTTGATGAATTAGCAACGATGCTCTCTATAAGCCGCAGGGCATTGGAACGGAGGTTTAGAAAAGTAACGTTTAATTCGGTAGTGGAATATATACAAAGAGTGCGGATTGAGGCGGCGAAAATGAGTCTGGAAAGGGCCCGTGAAAATGTTAGTGAAGCCATGTATAGCGCCGGCTACACAGATACAAAAGCTTTTCGAACAACTTTCAAAAAACTAACCGGTTTATCGCCGGTGCAATACCGCAGTAAGTTTAACAGGGCGGTTTTGGTATAATATGATGAAGAGGAGGAACTAACATTTCAATGGCAAAAGATCAATCTAACCTACTTCACTTTTTCTTTCTTTTTAAAAAACCCCCGCAGCAAAAAATTATGTTGCAACGCTTCCATATTCTCATCTAATTTTTGTGTGCTGCTTTGCAAATTTTTTATGGTGGTTTTTATATCCGCTGCGGTTTCTTTATCATGCAGCAATAAACCAATTGAAGTGGATTTATCCGTCATGCTTTGGCTGATGTTTTTACTGGCCTCGCTTAAATTATTCACTACTTCGCTTGCCGTATTGGAGAGGGCATCAATTTGCCGTACAGTGTTTCTCAATCTTGAAAAAAGAACAGTATCCGTTATCAAATCATTTGTAAGCGAGCCTTTGGCGGTAAGCCTGGCTGTATAGTTAGAAACATTAGCCGCTAAATTTTGTGCATTTACCGCAGCTGTTTTTATAGTAGTAATCGCTACCTGTAAATCGGTTACCATCCGGTCATCATTCAATAGTTTCCCGATAGAACCTTTGCCCTCTAAAATACGTTCACTGATAGTTTTAAAATTAGCTGTAATTGATAAAATGTTTTTATTATTATCCTGTAAGGTGGCCATCATTTCATCTGTACTAATCGCCTTTTCAACTGAAAGTGTGCTGCCCTCTTCTACCATAGAAGCAGCAGGGCTTCCACCAGATAGAACAACTATTTTATTCCCTATAAAGCCATCGGCTCCTACCCTGGCTTTTGTGTCTTTTTTTATGAGTGGATGCGCCTTTTCCAAAATGTTCATTTCCACAGTTACCTTGCCATCCGTATTTAAAGTAATTGTCCGCACTGTGCCCACCTTTACACCAGCATACCAAACATTATTTCCAGCCTGCAAGCCGTTCACTTCATCAAAAACAGCGTTTACTGTAGCGCCTTTATTAAAGATGCTTTTTTGTCCGCCCAGCGTCAATACACCCAATACAAAAATTACCAGTGCTGCAAATACAAACAAACCAACAATGACGGAGCGTTTATTTTTTGTTTCCATTTATTGAATAAAATTATAATCGTAAAAATTTTTAAGCCGTTCATCTTGTGTATCAAATACAGAAGCAAAGGTTCCTTCTTTTACAAAGGTTCCATCTAATAACATCGCAATCCTGTCACCAGTGGTTTTTGCACAGGTCAGGTCGTGAGTTATAATGATAGAACTGGTATTGTATTTTGTCTTTACCTCGTTGATCAATTCATTTATTTCAGAACTGGTTATCGGATCTAAACCTGCAGTAGGCTCATCGTACAACATAATTTGCGGCTGCAGTATAAGTGTACGGGCAATGCCAATACGCTTTTTTTGTCCGCCTGAAAGTTCTGAGGGCATTTGTGACTTTTTATCCAACAAGCCTACTGCATCCAACACACTGTCTATAGACTTATTTATTTCTGCTTTTGAAAGATTTGCAAAATGCCTCACTAATGGAAAAGCTAAGTTTTCTTTTACCGTCATACTATCGTACAAAGCACTGTTCTGAAATGAAAAACCGATTTTCAGGCGGAGGTCATTCAACTGTTTTTCGCTTAATAACGGCACTTCTTTTCCCAACACATTTACCGTACCGCTATCGGGTTGCAGGAGGCCTGAGATAATTTTTATCAACACCGATTTGCCCGTACCCGATTTACCAAGCACTACTAAATTTTCGCCTTGATGAAGCTCTAAATTCACCCCCTTCAACACCTCATTATCCCCAAAAGATTTATGCAAATCCCTGATGGTAACAACCGCTCCTGCATTATCCTGTTCTATTGCTTCATTCATATTAGCGGAAGTAATTGATGATTTGAAGAATGATGACCTCCTCAATAAATATTAAAAACATGGAGGTTACTACAGCGGCATTTGCAGCACGGCCTACACCTTGCGTTCCGCCTGTAGTATTATAGCCTTTATAACAACCGACAGTACCGATGGTAAAGCCAAATACAATGGAGCGAATAATAGAGGAAGCTATGTCAAGAAAGCTTATTTTAGAAAACGCACTTTGCACAAACAATGTAAAGCTCGTTTGCTCATGCAAATAAATATCTAAATAAGAACCCATTAACGAAACAAAGGCGGTATATAACATCAACATCGGTATCATAACCGTAGTGGCACCAATGCGACTGTTCACCAAATATTTAAAAGGCTTTACCGCCGAAACTTCCATAGCATCTATTTGCTCTGTAACCCGCATGGAGCCTAACTCTGCGCCAATGCCGGAACCAACTTTGCCGGCGCAAATAAGTGCTGTAACTAAAGGCGCCAGGGATTTTATTACGGCAATGGCAACTAATGAAGGCAGCCATGACTGTGCACCAAACTCTGATAAGGAAGGACGTGATTGTTTGGTAAATACAACCCCGGTGATAAAACCTGTTAGTGTGATTAAGGCCAATGATCTGTACCCAACTTCGTACGATTGCTTTACCAGCTCGTTCCACTCAAAGGGCCGCCTGAAAGACTCTTTAAAAAACCGGCCAATAAAAGCGGCTACGTCGGAAAAGATGGTAAAGAAACCATCAACCTTCTTCGAAATAAAATATTCCTTTTTATCGCTGTTCATAATTCGTTGCCAAAGCTCAGAATCTTTCCGGCGCCGGCTTTATTAAAAGCTGCATAATTAGGGATTTTATTTTAATTGGGGCAGATGACTAAGAAAGGCTTACTTATAGCTACTTGTTTCCTTACTGACTTTTTAAATTTTTTATTTTAAAATCAGCAAACACCGCCTTCTGATTTGTTGTTCCCTTTGCTACAACGCCTGCACGTAAAGCCCTGTCCCATGGAGGTAAAAAAGCACCGTTGATACTTTGCTTATTCAAGACAGAAAAGCTTTTACCATCACTGCTATATAAAAAGATAATGTCCTTGCCATTACGAACCTGCATGCCTAAATAAAGAGTTGTTGTTCCTTGGATTGTTTTTGTAAGCAGTACCGAATCTTTATTATTTTTTACCTGAATCAATGTGATCTTCGATCCTTTTATTAATGCGCTTATAGTATTTCTTTCATCACCTAATAATCCAATGCCGGTAGCTGCAGAAGAAAGCCTTCTATTTACTTTCATTGTTGCATCGTAGTTGAGCGTATATATTTTCTTGCCTAAAAAGGCGCCGGTTGGTGTAGGAAGGGCATTCAATTCTGTTTCATTATTTTTTATTCTTTTATTGATGGTTTGAAATACGCTCCATTGCCACTCATCTGCTAAACTGCGTTTGTCAAATTCATTGACTTCTGTTTCTGAAAGTGATATTGATGGTGCTTGTTCTTTTACAAATTGTATCCATCCATCCGGTGTAAACCGAAACTCCTGCAACAATCCTTGCCTTCCGGTGTAAACACCACCTGCCGTATCATATGCATGATGAAGAAAATAAAACCGGCCGTCTTTTTCTATAGGCGTTCCATGCCCAGGGCATTTCCAACTTCCTTCATCCTTTAAAACAGGATTGGCCGCATATTTTTCCCAAGGCCCCTGAAGTTTTTTTGACCTGGCAACACCTGTGGTGTAATTACATCCGGAGCCACAGCAACCAGCCGCTGCATAAAAAGTATAAAACCATTCATCATGGCGAATCATTGACACACCTTCAACAAGGGCCCCTTCCCAGGGTTGGTTGTTGCGAAACAGTTCTTCCTTTTCGCCAATTAATGCGGTCCGGCCCTCGTTTAATTCCTGTATCCAAATTGGCGTGGGCTTGCCTACACTGTTTGCATCTTCCTTCCATATTAAATGCAGCTTTCCCTTCTCATCACGCATTGGGAAAGCATCTATGGAACCAACTGTTTGGCAAATAAGCGGGCCATGATCTCTATAAGGACCTTCGGGCTTATCAGCACTGGCAATGCCAACACAAAGGTTTCCACCTTTTTTATGAGCTGCATAGTAGATGTAGACTTTACCCTTATCGTAGCTTATTTCCGGCGCCCAAAAATAAAAATCAGCCCACGACGGTTTGATAGTAAAAACATTGCCAACGGTTTGCCAGTTAATTAAATCGGAAGACTTCAGCAATGGATACGCCGGCATCCAGTTAGAGGTTGTAGCACTGGCCCAAAACGTATTGCCGATTTTTACTACAGAAGGATCGGGATAATCGCCCGGAAGAACCAGGTGCTGGGTGTTTGCTCCAAAAAATAGTAAGGATAAAAGCAAGGTTAAGAAAGGACGCAGGATGTGAATCATATTTTTATTCTATAGTAAAGCAGATTGCCAAAAAATATTTTTTAGAAAAACAGGAAAGCGAAATAATTTCAACTTGCACTTTATTACCAGAACCGCACATATAACGCCAGTATAATTCCCAGTATCACAATAATCATAGTAAGTATGCGGGGTGATACTTTAAACATAGAGGTATCTACTTCTAAAGCATTTACTTCCTTGCTTCCTTTTGTATCAAGTAAACTAATAATTACCATAAGCAACACTGTAAAAAAGAACACCCATCCCATACTTATTAAAAAGGGAATTTCGTAAATACCCTGCGCATTCATAAACGCTGTGTATAGAGGTGTTTCAGGGAAATAGCCGGGTAATACTTTATCAAACATCACCATTAAAATCACACCACCAAGAATGCCGGCGATAGCGGCTTTTGCAGTAGTACGCTTCCAAAAAAAGCCCAGCAAAAACACGGCAAAAATAGCCGGCGAAATATAGCCTGTATATTTTTGGATGAAGACAAAACCGCCTTCGCCTCCAATGCCTAAAAAATCCTGCCAGTTAACAATAATGGCTAATATCAATGCAACCACAACTGTTATACGGCCAATCCAAACCAACCTGTTATCCGGTGCTGATTTATTCACATACTTCTTATAAATATCCAATGTATAAATTGTGGAAATACTGTTAGCCTTGCCTGCCAGCGAAGCAACAATGGCTGCGGTTAAAGCCGCCATCGAAAGGCCTTTTAACCCTGTTGGTAAAAAACCAAGTATAGCCGAATAGGCATTGTCGTTTCTAAATTCGCCATTGGTCAGCATCTCCGTTTGCAAGCCGCCATTCTTGTATAAAACATAAGCGGCAATTCCGGGTAATACTACAATCAGGGGCATCATTAATTTTAAAAACGCCGCGAACAAAATACCGGTTCTTGCCGTTTTTAAATCAGCACCCAATGCCCTTTGCGTGATGTATTGATTACAACCCCAATAATTTAAATTGGCTATCCACATACCGGCAACCAACATGGCTATACCAGGAAGATCTACATAATTAGAAACCTGCTCTTTTGTAGAGGCGGTTGTAGGTTTATCAAAGATCATTCTAAAATGTTCCGGGGCCTTTTCAAGCAGCGTATTAAAACCTGCCAATATGTTTTTCCCAAAACCAAACTGCTGCGATACAAGAGTAAGCGCAATATAACTGGTAACAAATCCTCCAATGATTAATACTACCACTTGTATTACGTCGGTGTAACCAATTACTTTCATTCCACCCAATGTAATAATGAGGGCAAATACGGCAAGCCCTATCATGATGAGATGAAAGTTGGCACCCCCGGTTAAATTATTGATGGCCAAGGTTCCTAAAAATAAAATGGAGGTAAGGTTGACGGTGATGTAAAGAAATAACCAGAAAACAGCCATGATCAGCGCTACAGTTTCGTTATATCGTGTTTTTAAAAACTGAGGCATTGTGAATATCCGGTTCTTTAAATAGATGGGCATAAAGAACACCGCCACAATAATAAGCGAGGCTGCCGCCAGCCACTCATAAGCCGAAATAGCAAGCCCTAATTTAAAGCCGCTACCACTCATGCCAATGAATTGCTCTGCAGAAATATTAGAAGCAATCAACGAGGCCCCAATGGCCCACCACGTAAGTGAACCTTCGGCTAAAAAGAAATCGGTAGAAGTTTCTTTCACCTTTTTCTTTCGTCTGTAAATCCAGATACCATAAGAGGCAACGATAATAAAATAGACCAGAAAAACAAGGATGTCGGCTGTTTTAAGCATACATAAAATTGAAGTGATGAAGCAATAGATTTTGGTATTTTAAATAGGCCGCTTTCACTATTTTTTTACGGAAAATTTATAAACAGAAGATGTTTGATAGGTCTTACCCGGCACTAAAACAGTGCTTGGGAAAGAAGGCTGGTTAGGGCTATCAGGAAAGTGTTGCGTTTCTAAACAAAATGCGGTCCGGTGTTGATAAGGCTTGCCGCCTTTACCAATATCTTTTCCATTTAAAAAGTTGCCACCATAAAATTGCAGCCCGGGTTCTACTGTAAAAATTTCCATGATGATGCCCGTTTTAGGCGCTTCTATTGTTGCTACAGGGCGTAGGCCGGCTGCAAGGTTCAGTACAAAATTATGGTCGTAGCCGGCGCCCCGTTTTATTTGCTGGTTAGTTGTATCATTCACCCTTGCGCCAATAGCAGTTGGTGTACGAAAATCAAATGGTGTTCCTTCAACACTTTCCATTTTACCCAGCGGAATTAATGTAGAATCAACGGGTGTGAACTGGTCTGCATTGATCATTAAAAGATGATCGTTAATTGAAGTTGTTCCTTCGCCGTTCAAATTAAAAAAAGCATGGTTGGTTAAATTGCAGACTGTTTTTTTATCGGTCGTTGCGGTATAATCAATCTTCATTTCGTTATCATCAGTAACCGTATAGGTTACGGTTGCTGTAAGTGTTCCGGGAAAACCCATCTCTCCGTCTTTCGATATATATGTAAAACTTACTGACCCATCGGATACTTGTTTACCATCCCATACCTGGTTATGAAAACCCAATTTACCTCCATGCAATGTGTTGGGTCCGTTATTAACATCAAGGTTATACGTTGTACCATCTAATGCAAATTTTCCTTTTGCAATGCGGTTTCCATAGCGGCCAATAGTAGCGCCAAAAAAATGTTCAGGAGTGTTTACAAAATCCTGCACATTATTAAAACCTAAGATCACATCCGTCATTACACCGGCTCTATCAGGCACCAGCATACTTACCCAGCGGCCACCATACGATGTGAAAGCAGCTTGCACGCCATTCTTATTTTTCACCGTAAAAAGTGCAGTTTTTTTCCCCTCTACATCACCTTCAAAAGCTTTTGCATTGGGCAGGTAAGCGCCTTTTTGTTGCACTGCAGAATCGTTTTTAGCAGTGGTTGTAGTGCTATCATTGTTACAGGCGACAAGCTGTGTTGTGGCTGCAACTACAAGCACAAAAAATAATGGAGAATATTTCTTCATGTTGGTGGTTATGTTTATTTACTATTTCGAATTTAGGGTTTCGGGTTTCGGATCCTTTAGTTCGGTCGTTCACTTCGATATTCATTTGTTCTATCGTTTCCATTTTTCAGGACATGCCAGGGGCATGTCCCTACTTTCGCTATTCATCAGTTCATCTATTCGATATTCCTTTGCTGTTGTTGGTGTCCCACCAACAAACTTTTTTGTCCCCGGCTGAATTACTACTATTGATCATCTGATGCAATCTTTGATTTGTTCTATTATTTCTTTCAGAGAAAGAGAAAAACAGAACCACCCTTCAAGATTCTTATCGCAACTAAGTAAATTACTTAATCAACGCACTATTCTGGTGTTACGATTCTTCTGGAACCAACAAGATCTTGATACTCTTAGTGTTTGTTCGCATCATCATTTACTCTCCCGACGGCACATTGATAGCTGTATTAATTTTCACCGGCACACCAAAGTTGGGGGTGCCATCGCCGTTCCAGGTAAACTTTTGCATGCGTGGTTTGCGTGCATCTCCGCAGCCCTGTCCGGCCAAAGCATTGGCATGATAAATAATCCAATCTTCTGCTCCGTCGGGACGGCGATGGCACCCCCAACTTTGGTGTGCCGGTGAAAATTAATACAGCTATCAATGTGCCGTCGGGAGAGTAAATGATGATGCGAACAAACACTAAGAGTATCAAGATCTTGTTGGTTCCAGAA
>MWWF01000135.1_pt1 | contig 13452 bp, 14 predicted proteins | sample 1047351 | NCBI WGS metagenome assembly MWWF01 (sample SAMN06349970, study PRJNA376086) | soil metagenome | isolation source: MGM-3 sample Antarctic (ecotone) soil | place: Antarctica
CTTTAATGGTTTGCGTATAAAAAATATCTTTTACATTGAGCTTCAGGCTTGCTGTGTTATTCAATAATTGTTTCGAAATACCTGCTGAAACCTGAGCGTAGGCAGCGATACAGCCTGTCCTTCATGGCGGTCTTTCGTAGTATATACACCTGATAATTCCGCAGACCAGCCTTTTTGAAAACTGAACTGGTTAATACGCATCATCAGTGTTACCGACCTGAATTTTTTGACTGGACAAAACTGCACATACACATAGTCATGGACAAAAATAATAAGGACGGAAATTGATTTGTATGAATGAATCATAATCATGTCTGATTTCAAAATATTTGTTTAACTAATTTAAATGCCACAACAGGCTTCTCGGTATCGACCTGCTTATTTAGTTGTTCTGCCTTCAACCTGTTTTGAATACGTTTTTTTATATCTGCCGTCAACTGTGTGCTGCTTTGAAAATCCAATCCGCCCCATGCAAGGTCTGTATATACATATTCATCAATATCATTTAAGCCAACGGTTTTAGCATATTCATTTAAAGCTGATGCAATATCATTTATAAAACTTCTCTCTATTTCATCATGCTGAATTTTATTTAAATCCGGATCTTCAGATGCCATCCATGCTACTGGGATTGCTGGATAATCCTTATTTGCTTTTCCAGAGTCATACCGGAAATACAATGTGAGATAAGCATGTATCATTTCATGTATCATAGTGCGCCCAATAGAAAGATTAGTAGCATTCTGTAATTTATCAAAATCTAATATTGTTACAACACCTTCTGAGGTAAATTGTGTTCGCCCGTTAACATTTTCAGGCAGGCTGCCTTCGCGTATCATCCATGTCCAATGCAGAGTATTGCTTAGAAATTTATTGATGATTTCTCCAATCTTACCTTCTTTTAGTTTTAATACGCCTGCTAATATTTCTTTTAAACTTTCTTCCTCTAACTCGTCTTTAATTCCGGTTAAATTATAGCGTGTTTGAACTGTAGCCAATTCATAAACGTATGTCCTTTCTTTTGTGATCGTGACGTAAGCCGAAGCTACGTTACCGGCATTATTATTTGTACCGGCAAGAGATGGTGTGTAAGAGTATGCCCCAAAAGCAGTAATATCCGAACCCGCATTATTTAAAAAGAAAGATCCCCATAAGTTTATTTCGAGCCTGTTGTTTGAAGTGCTGTTAGCTGCCGTTGTGCTTAGTCCCCCACCTGCATAAATGCTGGCTACGGGTGTACCATCGGGCGAAGGGCCATGGTCGTTCCGGAAACTATCGCCGTAAGCATCAAATTTGATAACATTTCCATTTGCAATTGCGGTTGCACCGGTGCTTGCTCCCGCATTAAAGGAACATTCCATTCCATTATCCTCGAACCGGTCAGCAGTGGATTTAATAGTAATGCTTGCCGAAGTTGTAGCAGTATTAAAAAAACGGAATCCGAGTTTGTTCCCATGAACATAGTTTCCTTTCAAATTAGCCCGTATGATACTTCCAGTTGCACCATTAGCACTTTGAATTTCCATTCCTTGCGATGCTCCAACATTATTTCCTACAAATTCATTACTGTCAATTTCTGAAACGGATTCATCTTCTGGGAAGTTTGTCACAGGCTCTATTGATTTTTTACAGGCTATGAAAACAAAAAGAAGACTCACTGATAACAGCCATTTACAAGCGGATGGTTTGGTTGAATATTTCATTTGACAATTTTTTGAAGTAAGAATCTTGTTGACGGCATGAAACTATTCGGTTGAAAAGCCACAATTTTTATATAACGGCAACTGGAACTATATGAATGATACTAAGCTGAACAAAAGGGAGGTATTCAAACGATAGGCGACGAATTGCATTCGCAGACGATAAATGGCAACTGTCTTTTTATTCCCGTTTTAATAAAATAGGTAAATAACTTTAAGGAGGAAATCGTTTTGATGTGCAAAGATTTGCAGCCTTTCCCTTTGAAACTTACCCTATACTTTAAAAGATTATTTACTTAAAAATTTTTTATGAAAAAACTTACCATTCTATTGCTTATTTTTCGGTTATTCAACCAACCGGTACAATCTCAGGGCTGTATTGTCGTTCGCAACATTTCGGGTTTTGGCCAGTATAACTTAACAGATAATGCCTTCTCAACCTCAGACTGGCAGTTAAACATTAATAACCGTTATTTTAAATCGTTCCGCGACTTTAAAGGAACGGCAGATCAGAAAACTCCTGAACAAAACGAAGCGGTTGTAAAATCTTATTCCATGGATATTTCAATTAGTCGTTTGCTGAGAAATGGTTGGTCATTAGACCTGAGCCTTCCTATTGCAGCAAATAGCCGTGAGGCTTCATTAGAACACGGCGGACCCAATACAAAAAGACATACAACAAATACATTTGGCATTGGCGATATGCGTATAACTGCTTATAAATGGTTATTAAAACCTACTGTAAAACAAAAAGGAAATGTTCAATTAGGTTTAGGTTTAAAGCTGCCCACCGGTGATTATAAATACCAGGATTATTTCTACAGGAATGATTCAACAAAAGTGCTTTCGGCTGTCAATCCTTCAATACAGTTAGGTGATGGCGGAACAGGCATCATTACTGAGTTGAATTTATTCTATGTATTAAATGCAGCACGAACTATCAGCTTCTATGGTAATCTTTATTACATGGCAAATCCAAGAGAACAAAATGGAACTGCAATTACAAACGGCAGGGTGCCTCCGCGAATAGATAGCCTTGCAAATAATATTATACTTAGTGTGGCCGATCAGTTTTCAATGAGAGTAGGTGTCAACTATAATTTAAAGAACTGGGCTTTCTCAGCAGGCTTAAGAAATGAAGGCACCCCGGCTAACGATCTTTTAGGTGGAAGTGAAGGGGTAAGACGGGCAGGCCATAATTTTTCTGTAGAACCGGGCATCATTTATAAAATGAAAAGGGCCTCGCTTTATGCTTATGTTCCAGTAATTGTAAATAGAAAAATAAGACAGACAGTGCCTGATGAAAATAAATCAAGAATCACGGGAGTATATACGATCACCCAGGGTGGTTCGGGTAATTATCTTGTATTTGCAGGTGTTTTATTTAAACTTTAAACACTTCAAATTAAGATCAGGATTGCAGGTAAGGGTTTTTAAATTTATGAATGACTGTTTTTGTGAATACACATGATTTTATATTTTCCAATCAACTAAAACACCGGCTGGCAAGGCACCTGGCATTGTGGATTGCTTTTTCTATTTATTTTTTTGTTGTAAATTTTTTTCCGACGAATGCCAATGATTTAATTGCTTCAAAAACATATTTAGAAGCATTTCAGAAGATGATATATATACCTGTTAGTATTTTTTCTGTTTATGTATCCATTTACTTTTTATTGCCCGGGTTTATTCTAAAGGGAAAATATTTCAGATTTTTTATCTTATTCTTTTGTTTATGCCTTATTAACCTCGCCAGTGCATACATGATTACAAAGCTATCTGCTCAGCTAACTCAATCGGTTCCATTTCAGCAACTGCCAATGCATATCAGGATCTTTCAACCGGTCATATATGGATTGGGACTGGGGCTTACTGCAAGCGGGTTTGCTATTATCATTAAGCTGTTAAAGATCCGGTACCTCAAAAAAATTGAAAATGAGCGATTGCAGCAACAAAAAATCATTACCGAGCTTCAAATGATCAAAACAAATTTTCATCCGCATTTTCTCTCTGATGCGTTACAGAATATTTCGGATCTTATCCGCAACCGTTCGCCGCAATCATCGGAAGTGATTTTAAAATTATCAGACCTGCTGAGTTTTATTTTATATGAAAGTGAAGAAGAGTTGATTCTACTTGATAAGGAATTATTAATGATGAGGGATTACTTAGACCTTGAAAAAACGTTTTATGGCAACCGGATTGTGATCAGCCTGAATGAACACGGGCATATGACCGGGAAGACCATTGCACCTTTAATCTTACTTTCATTGGTGCAGAACTGCTGTGAGCAATTTTTGATATCCCTGCAACAAAAACTCACTATTGATATTGAAACAAAAGAGGAGGACAGGAAATTTATATTCCGGCTTAGCTGTAATGGTTATTACGAAAATATAAATGGCATTCCACAGAAAAATACAGGATTGAACCAGGCTTTGCGCAGGATCGAAATGATCTATCCCGGGCAGCATAGGCTGGAAACACATTCAGAAAATGGTTTTTTTTCAATGACGCTTACACTTGAACCGGAGGCTATTACATCAAACAATCAAAAGGAGACCCAGGAGAATATCATTTATGAATTTGCATGAATTGATGTTTGAAATGGGCCGTTACCGGCTTCTCCGCCATCTAATTTTTTGGATAGCCTGGATATTATTTTCAGCCACTGTACAGCTAACAAACCTTAATTCCGGGCCCATAGCTTTGGCAGATCTGGCCATTTATCAACTGATGCGTGCATTTACAAGACTGCCATCCCATATCCTCTTTTGTTATGTAACAATCTATTTTTTTGTGCCAAGGTTTATTTTAAAACGAAAATACAAACAGTTCATTCTTTATTTTTCCCTGTTTTTATTTGGATTGTACTGGTTTAATTATTTTGTCTTAACTCCTATTTATCATTTGCCGGGAGTAATTCTTGATTTGCCGTTCAATCAGGTTCAGTTACCTCTGTTTATACGAAAATTCTACAGCTTTTATTCAAATATTAATTTCACAGGGGCTATTCCTGCCTGCTGCCTGATGCTTTCCATAAAATATTATAAAGACTGGTATAAAAAACAAAGTGAAAGTGAAATGCTGATCCGGGAAAATAAACTGGCTGAATTGCAATTGCTGAAAGCGCAGATTCATCCACATTTTTTATTCAACACACTGAATAATATTTATTCTTTCACACTCACAGGATCGCCACAAGCTGCAGCACTAGTAGATAAACTATCGGGCATGATTGATTATATAACCACCGAAGGAGCTAAGTCTTTTGTGCCTGTAGAAAAAGAACTTCAGCTGATAAATGATTATATCGGTCTTGAAAAAGTTCGTTATGGAGGTCGCTTAGACATGCAGGTACAAATAAACGGAGAATATAAAAATAAAATGATTGCTCCCTTACTGATGATTCCATTTGTGGAAAATTGTTTTAAGCATGGGGCCAGTGTGATGCGTGGACAACAATGGATAAAGTTGACCATACTAATAAAAGAAGATCAGCTTTACTTCAACTTGAGCAACAGTAAACCTCCACAAGGCATTGACACAAATAATAAAAAAGGAATTGGGTTAGAAAATGTGCAGAAACGACTGCAACTGGTTTATCCCGATAACCATTTTTTAAAAATAGAATCAACAAACGACACGTATATTGTACAGTTGAAGGTTAGCCTGCAGCAGTTACCGGCAGTGGTCCACAATTATGAACTGATACCAAAACTTCAACCTTCGTAATATGAATGAGAAAAAAATTATCTGCTTAGCCGTAGATGATGAACCACCGGCACTGGAAGTTTTGAAAAAATTCATCAATTCTGTACATTCACTAGAACTGGCAGCAACGTGCGGCGATGCAATAGAAGCAATTAATTTTCTTCAGACCAAACCTGTTGATCTTATTTTTTTGGATATAAAAATGCCGGAACTGTTAGGCACTGATTTTATCAGGGCATTGAAAAATCCTCCTAAAGTGATCTTCACAACAGCTTTTCGCAAATATGCAATAGAAGGGTTTGAACTGGATGCAGTGGATTATTTATTAAAGCCTATCTCCTTTGATCGTTTTTTAAAAGCTGTAAGTAAAGTAATGCAAACATCATTAAGCGACACAAAGCCCGAAGATGAAACTCAAAACACTAAACAAGGATCAACGGGTTATATTAGTTTCCGCAGCGACCGTAAAATGATAAAAGTTGCGTTGAAAGATATTTTGTATATAGAGAGTATCAAGGATTATATCAAGGTTATGACAACTACTGGTACTATTATAACCAAGCAATCCATCTCCTCTGTAGAAGAGATGTTACCCAACGATATGTTTATCCGCATTCACCGCTCTTATATCGTTTCAGTGAATAAGATAGAATCTTATAATTATGAACTGGTATGGATTGCCAAACAAGAACTGCCCATCAGCCGTATGTACCGGCATGAAGTGGAAGCTGTATTAAAGTGAATCTATTCAGTGGTCAAATTAATATCCATTTATAAAATAAGGATTGCTCTAATTGTCATTTCCAAATTGTAAAATTTCCAAATTTGCTAATTACTTCTTCCTGCTCCACTCAATAAAATCCGTTGACGGTATTTTCTCAACTCCCAACTGCCGCAACATCGTTACAATTTGACCGCGATGATAGGTGCTATGATTAAACAAATGCAACAACATTTGAAAAACCGGTTGCTTAAACCGTTCTTTTTTGGAGTTCATATAAATAAATTCATGTTGCAAGCCATGTTCATTTATGTTGCTGATCCACTCCTGCCATAGCTTGTCTTGCTTTGCAACTTCTGCGCTTAATTCCTTCATGCCGCCGGTAAAACCGGCACTCGGTCTAACCATCTTTTCCTGCAACTTTATTCGTTGCCACCATATACTTTCCGCATCTAGTAAATGCAATACGGTTTTATACAAGCTAGGGAAACTGCTCGTTATTTCCTGGCCATGCTGTTCTTCCGTCAGCGCTTCAATGGCTTGCAGCAACAAGCTATTAGCCCAGGTATTATACGTTGCGTATTGCACAAAAAGTTCCTTCATCGCTAAAAGGCATTTACATTTGAAAGAACGAATTAACGAAAACAGATTCTCTTACATGGATAAAAATTTTAAACCGAAAGGTTTTAGTTCAGCCGCTGTGCACGCCGGACATACACAGGACCCAAACTATGCGCACCAAACGCCAATTTATGCCTCCAGCACTTATGTGTTTGACACAGCTGAACAAGGCATGCGCCGGTTTAGCGGCGAGGAAGAAGGCTTTATTTATTCACGCTGGGGCAACCCCACTATCAAAGAAGCCGAAGAAAAAATAACAGCACTGGAAACCTTTGGGTTAGATGTAGAAGCCAAAGGAATTTTACACGCTTCGGGAATGGCCGCCATCTCTACTTTATTTTTATCAACCTTAAAAACAGGCGATAAAATTCTTAGTCATTACTCGCTTTACGGCGGCAGTAATGAAATCATTGGCAAGATGCTGCCCACGTTAGGTATTACATCTATTATAGCTGATTTGCGGGAAGTTGGTAAAGTAGAAGATCTCTTAAAAAGTGATGCTTCTATAAAGATGCTATACTTAGAAACACCGGCGAATCCTACCATTCAAATTGTAGATATAGAAGCCCTGACAGTTATAGCTAAAAAGCATAACCTGCTGGTAGCTTGCGACAACACATTTGCTACTCCCTATCTACAGCAACCTTTTAAGTTTGGCGTTGATTTTATTGTTCATTCCACTACCAAATTTTTAAATGGACACGGTACTGCTATCGGTGGCATTTTAATAGGCAGGGATACGGAACGAATGAAAAAAGAAATTACAAAAGCGCATCGCTTATTGGGTGGTAGCGCTAATCCTTTTGATGCGTTTTTGTTAATACAAGGAATAAAAACATTGCAGTTGCGTATGGACCGGCATTGCAGCAACGCAGCCCTTATAGCAAAATTTTTAGAAGCGCAAAATGCTGTAGCCAATGTGAATTATGAGGGTCTTTCATCGCATCCTAACCATGCAGTTGCTGTAAAACAAATGCGTAAACCCGGTGGTATGTTAAGCTTTGAATTAAAAGGCGGCTTACAGTCGGGCATTAATTTTATGAACCGTTTGCAAATGTGTACAAGAACCGTATCGCTGGGAACTGTAGATACTTTGCTATCCCACCCGGCTTCCATGACGCATTATAGTGTGCCTAAGGAGCAAAGAGAAACGTATAGCATTACAGATGGATTGATACGAATGAATGTTGGGATTGAAGACGCAGAAGATATTATCGCTGACCTGGAACAGGCATTGTGTTGATATGCAGATGTCCGAATATGGGGATGTGCGGATGGATTCGAGGTTTCAGTTTGAAAATTAAGCAGGCACATGCTCGGTGCAGCTAAGGAATATAAGATGTAGAATTAAATGCAAAACGTATAAGGAATGAACGACCGAATTAAGGAACCCCAAGCCCGAAACCCGAAACTCCAAACCGTTATTCGGCGTGCTGTAAAAGAAGATTGCCCACGCATTTTAGATCTGGTAAAAGAATTAGCGCTGTACGAAAAAGCCCCTGAAGAAGTATCGGTAACATTAGAACATTTTACAGAAAGCGGCTTCGGCTCAAACCCTGTATGGTGGGCCTTTGTAGTAGAGTTAAATGGAAAGGTTGAAGGCTTTGCACTCTACTACATTCGCTTTAGTACCTGGAAAGGACAAAGGATGTATTTAGAAGATTTTTTAGTAACAGAAGCCCTACGGGGCCAGGGAATGGGCGGCCAACTTTTTGACAGACTATTAATTGAAGCAAAAGAAAAAGGGTTCACCGGAGTGGTATGGCAGGTGCTTGACTGGAACGAACCGGCTATTAATTTTTATAAAAAATACAACGCTTCTTTTGATAAAGGCTGGTTGAATTGTGCGGTGTCTGTATTATAAAACTCAGGCAAACCATTTGCAATAATGGAAACGCAATAAACGTAGCACCGCAACATGATAAGATATTGCTTTATTCTTTTTTTTTGTTTTTATGCTTCAGTAAATGGCAGGTCGCAAAATAATGTACCGCTTGCCTATATCACTTCTGATTCGGTGCTTACTTATGCCAGCAACCGGTACATCCCATCTTCGTTTTTACAGCGCCTTATTATGGGATCAAATTACCGGAAGGATTGGCAAACAATGGTAAAGCTGCCCGTGTTCAAACTCTCTGCTTCGGCGTTTACAGTAAAAGATTTAGGCGGTGGCATGCAAACCAAATCGCTGCACTTAACAGATAGCCTTGGAAAGCAATGGGCCTTGCGTACAGTAGATAAAGATGTAAGTGGCGGTATGCCGCCGTGGGCACACAATACACTGGCTCAAAAAACCATGCAGGACCTGACTTCTGCTTCTTTTCCGTATGGGGCAACAGTAGTAAGTTCCTTAGCAAAAGCTGCAGGCGTTTATACAAGTGAGCCGCAGCTTTTTTTTGTAGCAGATGATACAGCTTTAGGTAACTATAAAAGCCTGTTTGCCAACACAATTTGCTTGCTGGAAGAAAGGGACCGGGGGTTTGACAGCACCCTAAGTTCAAAAAGCTTATTGCCTTTGATAAAACAAGAGGCCACCCATCTTCTTGACCAAAAAGTTTTGTTGCGGGCAAGGTTATTAGATATGCTGATTGCTGATTGGGACCGCCATGAAAACAATTGGCGATGGGGTGTAAAAGATTCCGCGGGTGTAAAGGTTTACTATGCGATACCTACTGACAGAGATTGGGCTTTTTATAAAAGCAAGGGTTTAATACCCGCCATCATTAAGTTTGTAGCATTACCTTTTTTGGACGGTTTTAATAAGGAGATGAATGTAAAAACACTAAGTTTTAAAACATGGGTTTTTGATAAAACTTTAGCAGGCCAGTTAACAAGAAGGGATTGGGAAGATATGATAAAAGAATTTCGGCAGAACATTACAGACAGTGTAATAGAAGCAGCAGTGAAAACAATGCCTCCGGAAATTTATGCAAATAACGGAGGGGTGGCCTTTATTGCGATACTAAAAAGCCGCCGAAATAATTTGTATAAAGAAGGGATGGCATACTACCGCTTTCTTTCAGAAAATGCAGTTATCAATGGTTCTGATAAGGATGAAATTTTTAGTATATCTGGTGTTGATAAAGGCATTACCGTTTCCGTTTTCCAGCGAAGTAATGGAGTGAAGGGAGTACAATTATTTAGCCGCACTTATTTATCTAACGAAACTAATTACATCACCATTAACGGCTTTGCAGGCGAAGATGTTTTTGAAGTAGTTGAAAATATTTCGTCAAAAATCAAGGTGAAAATATACGGTGGTCAAGATGAGGACACCTACGATATCAGGAGTAATTTAAACCTCACTATCTATGATGACGCAAATAATGTCATCGTAAATAAAAACAAGGCAAAGTTTCGTTTTCAATAATTGCGCTTCAATTTTACAGCCTTTATTAAAAACTATGCGAAGAAACCGGAATCGAATGTGCCTGGCATTGTTATTTATTAGCAGTATGCTTGCGGGCAATACACAAGTGCTATACAACGGATGGCTGGGCTCTGTAAATGACTTTAAAATTAATAACCGCTTCAGCGTTCATTTTGATGCGCATCTGAGATCGGGTGATGCTTTAAAAAAAGTGCAAACCTTTGTGTTGCGGCCGGGGCTTAATTTTAAACTATCTAAAGCGGTTACTGTTTCAACCGGATATGCTTATTTCCCTGGCCGCCGCACTATAGGTTCTGTTTCTAACTTGTTGCCGGAACATCGTATATGGCAACAGGCAATTTTTCAACATAAAGCAAAGAAGGTAGCCTTTAATCATAGGCTCCGGTTTGAAGAGCGCTGGCTTTCTAAAGCAAAAGTTGCGAATAATGAATTAGAAACGGATGGATACGGGCAAGCTTTTCGACTTCGGTACCTGGTTAAAAGCATTATTCCTTTCACTAACAATTCATTTTTTGATAAAGGATTTTTTCTTGCTTTACAGAACGAATTTTTTTTCAATACAGGCAATAAAACAGCGGTAAATGGAAAAAGCTTCGATCAAAACCGGGGGTATGCCGGTATCGGCTATCGCCTGAATAATAAGGTTGATGTGGAAGCCGGGTACATCAATCAATATACAATTACCACCAATTCATTCATCAATAATCATATTGCACAAATCGTCATCTATAAACGCTTGTAGCGGATTAGCGGATTTTTTGCATTTTTGCAGCAATTACTTTGCTAATGAAGATGAAAGTTTACCAATCGCTGACCGAAAGAAAACATAAAGGGCAAAAATCATTTGCTGTTTTAATTGACCCGGATAAGATTACACCGTCGGTGCTTTCTGCATTGCTGCAAGCGGCTAATACCTCTAAGGTTGACTATCTTTTTGTTGGGGGCAGCCTCGTGGTTTCCGACCATTTGGATGATTGTATTTTACAGATCCGGAAAGAATCATCAATACCTACTATTCTTTTCCCCGGCAGCCCATCGCAATTGAGTAAACATGCGGATGCGCTTTTATACTTGTCGCTTATTTCAGGCCGCAACCCGGAGCTACTCATTGGCCAGCATGTTATCTCTGCACCGTTTGTAAAAAAGAGCGGTCTTGAAATAATTTCCACAGGCTATATGGTAATTGATGGCGGAGCTCCAACAACGGTTTCTTACATAAGCGGCGCAGCACCTATACCTGCCGACAAAGCCGAGATCGCACTTTGCACAGCTATGGCCGGCGAAATGCTGGGGGCCAAATTAATTTATATGGATGCAGGCAGTGGCGCAAAAAAAGCTATCAGCGAAGAAATGATTGCACTGGTAGCCAAAAACATTGATGTGCCTTTGGTAGTTGGGGGCGGCATCCGTAATGCAGAGAAAGCATATTTGAATTGTAAAGCTGGCGCCGATATAATTGTAGTTGGCAATGCGATAGAGAAAGAGCCCTCGCTGTTAGAAGAAATGGCGACAGCGATACATGGGGTTTCGATGGTGAACCGTCAATTGTGAAAATAATTTCACGAGATACAATGTAGCCTTTCTAATTTTTTTTTAAAACTATTTCTCTACGCAATTATTTTCTTTACTGGTTGCTTGCTTTGCAACATACGTAATGTTTCCTGCAAAGCAGATTGCTGAATAAATCCTTTAAGAGATAAATCTTCATTTAATACCTTCCAGTTTATACCAATGCCGCCACTGATTAATTTCCAATTCTGCAACTGATGTGCAGTGGCTTTTTTCAGCCCAGGATAAGTTGAAATGTTTTCTTTGATGATGAACCCATTATTTAAAACAATGGCAATTAAATCAAGTTCCTGCTCAATCAGAACGGTTTTTATTCGCAGTCCTTTTTCAAAAATTAATTTATCAAAAGGATCAACAGATTTTTTATTACTTATTCTTGAAGTGCTCATTCCATACTTTTTTTATTTGCTCACTATTTTCCTGGATAAATTTACTAATTTCTTTTCGCTGCTTTGCACTAAAACCGTATGAATAAACTTCAACCACATCCGGTTCCAGCCAAAACTTTGAGGATGCTTCTGCCTTTTCTGCATGAATGTGGATAGGCTCATCATTTTCATTGCTGTAGAAATAAAAGCGACAACCATTCCAATAGAAAACATTCGGCATATCACAAATTAAATGATTAGAGCTTTACTGCAAGCCCTGAGGCTTTACTCTCGATGGTGTATCCTTACCACTAACAATTGTTTTACTACTTTCTGCAATAGCTTTAATTATTTGCGCCATGTTGTCTAAATTCAACGTGCTTACTTCATCACTTACTTTATGATAGTTTGGCTCACTGTCCATTTTAGAAGTAGAAATAGTATGTGCCGGCACGCCTAAGCGGGCAAGGGTAGCATTATCGGAGCGATAGAATAAGTTTTCTTGTGTATAAGGATCGGGATAAAACTGGAAAGCCGTTCCTTTTAGGTTCGCTTGCAGAATTTCACCCATGTTCGTTTTATCGAAACCTGTAATGTAAGCAGAGTTCTTACCCCATTTACTTTCGGTACCAATCATTTCAATATTAAACATAGCGGCAACCTTATCGGGGTCCATCTGCTGCGAAAAATATTGCGAACCAAAGCCACCAATTTCCTCCGCGGTAAAAGCAGCAAACACCAGCGTTCTTTCATTATTACCAAGTTTTTTAAAATGATCCGCTAATAAAATAACAGCGGTTGTGCCCGCAGCATCATCGTTGGCGCCGTTGTAAATGCTGTCGTTACTCATTGGCTTGCCTATACCTAAATGATCATAATGACCGGAAAAAATTACCTGCTCTGCTTTTTTAGTTTTGCCTGGCAGCACACCCACCACATTTGTAAAATGGGTTTCGTCAAAACTATGATCAGCTTTAATCTTGAATTCGTTAGGCTGGCTGGTACCTAAAATGAAAATCGTATTATAAGGCGATGTGAACATTTGTCTTTTTAAAAAGGTGAGCCGTGAAAAATTTTTTGCCATGCTTGTATCCACAATAACTATCACATTTTTTTTACTCTTTGTAAACTCCTGGGCTTTGGAAAATAGATTTTCCCCTGCCCTGATCATTTGTACTTCGCAACCCGATTTTTCATCTATCTCCAGCTCAGTTTTGCTGGTTACTACCACAATATTTTTTGTATCTATATCAGTACCTTCTGCTTTAAATTTTAATTCTTTTAGCTTAGGTCTTATCATTATAAATTCCTGCAAATAGCTATTACCATTCAACGGTTGCAAGCCAGCCTTTTTAAATTCATCGGCAA
>MWWF01000136.1_pt1 | contig 13451 bp, 13 predicted proteins | sample 1047351 | NCBI WGS metagenome assembly MWWF01 (sample SAMN06349970, study PRJNA376086) | soil metagenome | isolation source: MGM-3 sample Antarctic (ecotone) soil | place: Antarctica
GTATATAGCCTACCCATGTTTTCTGTCCAACCAATACAGCAAAGCAAGCCCTAAAAAAATGCAGGGGGTTTTTAACAAGGAAAAAATGAAAAGGAAAGGTGAGTATAAATAATAAGGAGCTGGTAATATCTATAAGCCTCTTTAGTCTTTTGTTAGAAGCGTTGGCTAAATTAAAAGCTGTTTCTGCTGAAAGAATTTCGCCGCTTTCCGTGCTGGTATCGCTGCCTACAATGCTGCTGCTGCCACAGGCATGATAACGGAATTTTAATCCTGCTTCTTTATTTTTTTCTGTGAGTTGAATCAGTTTCTTGTAAGAAAGTGTGCGGGCACAAAAAATAAGTTCTTTAGCATCCAGCGCTTTAGCTGTTGAATCAATTGCATCAATATGCGAGATCATATTTTCTGTAGCCCCATTAATCCCTACCCGACCAATAATGCCAGGTCCAAATCCTTTTTCCGTTAAAAAATTTTTTACATCGCTGAACTCTTTTCCGTTGGCTGCTATTAGTATATGTGGTTTAGATGAAGCAGTAAGGGGTTGAAGCAAGATACCGGCTTTTACCAGCAGCCAGCGTTGCAAAGCGATAGCTACAAAAGCAGTTAGTGCACCTAATATTACAATTCCTCTTGAAAACCGAAACTGCTCTGGCAGCAAGGCGTACAAGGTAAGTAAGGTAACAGTGGCAATGAGTGTGGACCGTAGTAAGTTTTTTGCTTTATGATACCTGTCGTACAAGCCGGCATAATAGGCAGCCGTTAAATAAACCAAAGTAAAAATGGGAAAAGAAATTAGGAGGAGGCCATCGGGATAAACAATATCGGTGCGAACAAACTTTACCCAAACTTCTTTCACTAAATAAAAAGAAAATAAAATAATGATGGCGTCAATAACGGGAATGCCAATCCATTTAATGCTCTTGGCGATAACAGCAATAAAAGCTCGTAACCAAATAGCCATCTGTATAAAAAAATGAAAGATGCCCGCCCTGGCACCACCATAATGTTTTTTTACAAAAAGACTCATGGCCTGGTAAAACATCCTCACATAGTTAAGGCTACTTCGCCTGGTGCTTTCTCCTTTAAAATGAATGATAGTTGTTTGAGGAAAGTAGTAATTTTTATACCCAGCTTTTTGTATGCGGTAGCTAAGGTCCACATCTTCGCCATACATAAAAAAGACCTCATCAAAGTTCCCTACCTTTTGCAGCACTTCTTTTTCTGTTAGTAAAAAAGCCCCGGCCAGCACATCTACTTCATGCGTTTGACCCGCATCTAAATGGCCTAAGTGATAGCGGCTAAAAATTTTAGAATGGGGAAAGAGATGCGCTAACCCAGCCAGCTTAAAAAGTGAAGTCAGTGGTGATGGAAAAGCCCGTTTACTTTCTTTTAGAAATCGTCCACTGCCATCAATCATTTTTACACCCATGGCGCCGCAATCCGGATGCGACTTGATGAAATTTATACATTTCACCAAACTGTCTTCAGCAATAATTGTATCGGGATTGAGAAATAAAATATAGTCACCTGTGGCTTCCTTCAATCCCCGGTTGCAGGCCTTTCCAAAGCCACTATTAGTAATGTTGGTGATAAATTTTACAACCGGAAATTTTGGTGTGAGATAAGCAAGGCTTTCATCAATAGAGTGATTGTCTATAACTATTACTTCTGTTTCCACATCCTTTGATGCAGCGCAAACAGAATAAAGACATTGCTCTAAAAAGTATTTTACGTTATAGTTTACTATGATGATAGAGAGAGTCAAGCGCAGTATTGTTTTGTAAACGGGCAAAGATAGGACAGCCCCCCTACCCCCCCAAAGGGGGGAGTGGCTGACTCACTAACCTCGCTTTGCAACGAGCTTTTTCAATTGGAATTTTCGTGATTAGGCAAGGGCTGTGTGTTGGACGCTCCCCCCTTGGGGGGTAGGGGGGCCGCCCTATCTTTGCGCATGTTCAAAAATACCTTGCTCCAAGCGATAGAAGCTGCTACAACAGAGATACGTCGCTTCACCGATCTTGAGTTTACAATCACCAACAAAGAAGGCATCAACAACTTAGTTACAGAAGTAGATCATGCTTCAGAAAAGGCAATCATTGACGTCATCAAAAAAAATTTTCCCGGCCATCATATTTTGAGTGAAGAGTGCGGCGACCTTGTGCAGGATTCGCAATACAAATGGATCATTGATCCGATAGATGGCACGGTAAACTTTGCGCATCGCATTCCAATTTGCTGTATTTCTATTGGGTTAGAGCATAACGGCAAAATGTTGATGGGTGGCATTTATAATCCGTTTATGAATGAATTATTTATCGGCGAAAGGGGTCAGGGTGTTACATTAAACGGCAAACCGGTTTCTGTAAGCACAAAGGATAAAGTAATTAATGCCTGCATGGTTACCGGTTTCCCTTACACGTATTTAGATGAACCCAACGGACCGCTGCAGGTGTTTGAGCGTTTTATTCGCAAAGGAATTCCGGTGCGCCGCTTAGGTTCTGCGGCCATTGATTTGGCCTGGGTAGCCTGCGGCCGCTTTGATGGTTTTTATGAACATAAATTACAAGCATGGGACAGTGCTGCCGGGTTTTTACTGGTAGAAGAAGCAGGAGGAAAAGTTACCAACTTAAAAGGGCATGTTTACTCGCCTTACCAACCCGGTATTATTGCTACCAATGGTATCATTCATGATGAGTTAGTACAAGTAGTTAATTATGGCTGGCCTTCGTAAATTTGATTATGGAAAATTTTGAAGCATACATTGAAATCAACCCCAAAAAAATGGTCGGTAAGCCAGTGATTAAAGGAACCAGAATAACGGTGGAACTGATTCTTGAAAAGTTAGCAGCAGGAGAAACGATGGAACAAATGCTGGAGAGCCATCCTACTTTATCACGAGAAGGAATTTTTGCCGCTTTGCAATACGCTGCAAATAGCTTACGGGCCGATTACGTTTTTCCAATTGCTTCCTAATGAACGAAGCCCTGAAATTTATTGCTGACGAAGGTTTTGATAAAGAGATTGTTTTGGCCTTGCGGGAAGAATACGATGTGATTTATATAGCCGAATCCGGCCCGGGTGCTGACGACGAAGTCATTTTAAAGCAGGCAGAAACGGCACAAAGAATTGTGTTGACCTTGGATAAAGATTTTGGCGAATTGGTTTTTCGAAGGGGCAAAGCTCATTCAGGTGTCATTCTTTGTAGGCTACAAGGTTTATCGGCTGAGGAAAAACGGGATCTTGTGAAAGCCACTGTCTTCAAATACGGGCATGACCTTATTAATTCTTTTACCGTTATCCAACCAAAAAATCTCAGAATCAGAAAATTCTAACCCATGACCCACAGAACAGAAGTCTCCTCTCTCGGAGAGTTTGGACTAATTGACCATCTCACCAAAAATATCGAAATACATAACGCTTCATCAATTCTTGGTGTTGGCGATGATGCGGCCATCATAGATAATTTTGGCAAGCAAACCGTTGTTACGAACGATCTGCTGATTGAAGGCGTGCACTTTGATCTAATGTACACGCCACTCAAACATTTAGGCTACAAAACAGTAGTGGTAAATGTTAGCGACATCTGCGCCATGAATGCAACACCCACGCAAATCCTCATTGGTATTGGCTTCAGCAACCGGTTTAGTGTAGAGGCATTAGAAGAGTTTTACGAAGGTGTGTATGCAGCCTGCGATCAATACAAGGTAGATTTAATTGGGGGCGATACCACATCATCGCAAAAAGGATTTATTATTTCCTGCACGGCCATTGGCGAAGTAGCCCCCGATAAATTTGTAACCCGCAAGGGTGCACAAAAAGGCGAGCTTCTTTGCGTAACCGGCGATTTAGGTGCCGCTTATTTAGGCCTCACTTTATTAGAAAGAGAAAAGAAAATTTTTTTAGAGAACCCTAAAATAAAACCCGACCTCGAAGGCGAAACTTACACGGTAGGCCGGATATTAAAACCCGAAGCAAGAGTGGATGTTATAGACTATTTTGAAAAGATGAACGTTACACCTACTGCCATGATTGATGTAAGCGATGGACTGAGTTCAGAGATTTTGCACATTTGTAAACAAAGCAATGTTGGCTGTGTGCTGTACGAAGAAAAAATTCCGATTACAGAAGAGACCCGCAATGCCGCTTTTAGATTCAATATGGATCCTACAGCTTGTGCGTTAAGCGGTGGCGAAGATTATGAATTGCTGTTTACAATAAAGCAAGACGATCATGATAAGATCGCCGGTGAAAACAGCATCAGTGTAATTGGTTACATAACCGATGAAGAAGCAGGTGCATATATTATTACAAAAGGCGGGGGCAAACATCTCATCACGGCACAAGGATGGAATGCATTTAATGGATAGCGTGTACAATGAAAAATTTTTTTCTTCTTTTCTTCATTGCTTTTATTGGTAGTAGCTGCGCTGTAAGCAAAGCCTACAACCCTTCCCGAAAATTTTCTTCTGCACAATTAGAAAAAGACTATTCCCTTTTCAGAAACAGTTTAGAAGAAACTCATCCAAGCCTGTATTGGTACACCTCAAAAGACAGCATGGATTTTTATTTTAATGCAGGAAAGTCAAAGCTTTCCGACTCATTGACTGAACCGCAGTTTCGGAAGGTATTAAGTTACGTGGTTTCAAAAATCCGTTGCGGGCATACATCGGTAAGAAGTTCAAAAGCGGCTGCTGAATATTTTGATAACCGCAGTCCGTCTTTTGCCTTATTTATAAAAGCATGGCCGGACACGGTTATTGTTACAGCTAATTTAAATAGAAAAGATACGGTTGTAACAAGAGGTGCCATTTTAAAATCAATAGATGGAAAACCAATAACTCAAATTGTTGATTCACTGTTCTCCTTTCTTTCAGCTGATGGGTACAACACTTCGCATAAATACCAAACACTAAGCAATGGAGGTTCATTCCGTAACCTTTATGCTTCCGTGTTTGGGTTAAAACAAAAAACACCTGTTGAATTTATTGATACCAACGGCCGGTTGCGGAGTGCTTTACTTAATTTATATAATCCAAAAGCCGATACACCAAAGCCTGACTTACCTCGTCCCAAACCGCTTTCAAAAAAAGAACGGAAAAGATTAATTCTTCAATCGCAACGCAGCCTGCATATTGCCACGGTTTCGAACACGGCTTTTATGGAAGTAAACACATTTACAAAAGGTAATGGCTTGCGTTCTTTTTTCAGGAAATCATTTAAACAAATAAAAAAACAAGGCATCAAAAATCTTGTGGTAGATGTACGGGGCAATGGTGGTGGCAGTGTTACATTATCTAACCTGCTTACTAAATACATTGCCGATAAGCCTTTTTCAATTTCCGATTCGCTGTATGCCTTGCACCGAACAAGCGAGTATGGTAAATATAGAAGTGAGCGGTTTTTTAACTGGCTCTTTCTGCAGTTTTTAACCCGAAAAAGAAAAGATGGCTTATATCATTTTGGGTTGTATGAAAATAAAAAGTTCAAACCTAAAACAAAGAATCATTTTGATGGTACAACCTATATTTTAACCGGGGGTAATACTTTTTCGGCTGCTGCATTATTTGCCAAATCATTGAAACCTCAGGAGAATGTAATTGTTGTAGGCGAGGAAACCGGTGGCGGAAGTTATGGCAACACTGCATGGTTGATCCCTGATGTTACACTGCCAAATACCGGCGTTCGCTTTCGCCTGCCATTATTTAGGTTGGTGATAGATAAAGACGGAGAAAAAGGCCACGGCATTATACCGGAAGAAGAAGCTTTGCCAACGGTAAAAGACATTCGGCGCGGCGCTGATTATAAAATGGAAAAGGTGAGAGAATTGATTAAGGAAAAAGATATTAAGTGAGAATTTGAAAATCATCCTTATCTCTCCAAAACTGAAAGCGTTTTCTAATCTCTTCCAATTCATTTTTTTGAAGAGTAATGGTAAAAATATCTTCCTCTTTTTCTTTATGATATAAAATCTCTCCCAGCGGATCAATCACCATACTATCGCCGCTATGATAAATTTCATTACCGTCATTACCAACTCTATTCACACCAATTACATAGCATTGATTTTCGATGGCTCTTGCCTGCAATAAAGTTTTCCAGGCAAGGATTCTTTTCTCCGGCCAGTTGGCAACATAAATTAGTATATCATATTCAAAAGCCTCATGCTCCCCTCTCCAAATTAGATTTGTTCCGCTTTCCTTTTCCTTCGGAGAAGGTGGCTGAAAGCCGGATGAGGCTGGGGCCTCGGGTGAGGTCTGCCTTGCCCAAACCGGAAACCGTAAATCATAACAAACCTGCAGGGCAACTTTCCATCCATTAACCGATGCTATAAATCTTTCAGTACCTGCCGTATAATGCTTGTCTTCTTCTGCGTAAGCAAATAGGTGGCGTTTGTTATAATAGCCATACTCACCATTTGGCAACATCCAAATTAAGCGGTTGTAATAAGCCTGACCATCCTGAATAATGACGCTACCCGTAAGAATGATCTTCTTTTCTGCAGCTACTCTTTTCATCCATTGCACTGTTTCTCCATCCACAGTTTCTGCAAATACTTCAGGCTTCATGCTAAAGCCAGTGGTAAACATTTCGGGCAAAACAACTACTTCTATTTTCTCTTTAATGCCTTTTATGTTTTTCTCAAGCATTTCCAGATTAGCTTGTTTATTCTCCCAGTGTAGGGCTGTTTGTATCAGTGTAAATGTTATTGATGACATAGCTTTTACAAAATAAAAGGATTGTTTCCAATATAGTTTAGGCAGTTACTTTGTTTTACTCCAACAAAACACTCCCTATAATGAAAAACTTTTTATACTCACATTGGTTTTTACGCTAAAAACCTCAAAAGCACAAACCATTATGCAACCTTAAGCAATGTGCAATCTATTACACCTTACCGACAAGCAGCAGGTAATCAACAGCGCCAACATTCCGGCACATGAAAAATGAATAAGGGCTCAAACAGGCACCATAACTATTGGGTTACCATCACTGCACGGCGGCATTTATTTTGTACGATTGCCGGCCTTGAATAAACCACAACAGGTACAGCGCATACTGGTTGAGTAAATGTTATTTTCTATGTAACCTTTTACTGGAATTGTGGAAGTTGTTTTTATTAATACGGCTGTCTGCTAAGTAAACCAGCACGCTTACTTTTGCGCCACATGTTGAACGGGAAAAAAATAGTGGTGGTATTGCCGGCTTATAATGCTGCCAAAACAGTGCAGCAAACTTATGCAGAGATCCCTTTTGATATTGTAGATGAAGTAGTGCTGGTAGATGACCGCAGTAAAGATGAAACGGTGCAGCGGGCGACGGAAATTGGCATCCGTCATATTATTCAGCACGAAAAGAACATGGGCTATGGCGGCAACCAAAAAAGCTGCTACAATAGGGCTTTAGAACTTGGCGCCGACATTGTAATTATGCTCCACCCCGATTATCAGTACACGCCAAAACTTATCCCGAGCATGGCGTATCTAATTGCCTATGATTTGTACCAGGTAGTGTTAGGTTCCCGTATTTTAGGCAAAGGGGCTTTGCGTGGAGGCATGCCCGTTTATAAGTACATCGCCAACCGCTTGCTTACGTTCACACAAAATATTTTAGTAGGTCAAAAACTTTCGGAATATCACACCGGCTACCGTGCCTTTTCACGAGAAGTTTTAAAAAAAGTGGCTTACGAAATTGATTCGGACGACTTTGTTTTTGACAATGAAATGCTTTCACAAATAATTTACTTCAACTATGAGATAGCCGAAGTAACCTGCCCTACAAAATATTTTGAAGAAGCCTCCAGCATTAATTTCGGCCGCAGTGCTGTGTATGGGTTAGGAGTATTGAGGGTATCCATTATACATAGGTTATGTAAGTGGGGACTAATGAAGCGAAAGATGTATGAAGCAAAAAAATGATTTTGTACCCGGCGGAAGTGCTGCTATAAAGCCTGGTTGCGTCGCACTCTTTTACGTTCTTATCGCTATTGAGCACCTCACCCCTAACCCCTCTCCAGCAAAGCTGGAGAGGGGAACAGACTCCGATAATTTATGTGTTCTTACAATAGTGTCTTTTTTCTTTTCGTTCCAGGAACGTTTTGTGGGTAGAACACAATAAATGCCGAAGCTGCATTCCATCGGAACGCATTGTGCAAATGCGATTGATAAAGCACGAATTGTTGCGATGCAACAAAAGAACAAACCTTAAATTATTCTTCTACCTACAAAATGTTCCTACGAACATGAATAATCCACAAGATGGATTGCTAAAAGAGTCTTGCATCATCAGAGGCTAATTCCCCGCTACAAGCCTCATCCGGCTTCGCCACCTTCTTCAATAGCAGAAGGGAAATGGAAATGTATCTAATTTGGAGAGATGCCGGGGGTGAGGTTATGGAAAATTTTTATTCCTGCATCACATGATTTCTAAAACCAGTTATATGAAGAAAAGAATTGTAATTACAGGTCTGGCCTTTACTATTTTGTTTGCCGCATCGGCACAAGATGGCGGAAAGCCGCCGAAACCTCATAAACCACCGAAACCCCCGGTTGAAAGAATGAACGATGTTCCACCTCCTCCGGATGCACCACTACCCCCGCCCCCGCCACCTCCTGCGCCACCACCACCGAATCCTACATTACAAGAACTAAAAAATTTTCCTGAGGAGTATCAGCAATTCTTAGAAAAGAATCCTGGCGTTAGTTCTTTGAGTTGGAACAAAGAGTCGGTTATTATTACACTAAAATCCGGTAAGGTAGAACGCTATATTCTTAGCGATGCAAAAACCAACAAAGAAGCCGGGGCGAAATATGGTAAGCTGCCAGCAGCACCAGCACCACCACCTCCTCCACCGCCAGCACCGCCAAAGAAGCTATCCAAAAAGTCTATATCATAGGTATTTAATAAAAATCCCATCCTGTTTGTCGCAGGATGGAATTTTTATTTTTAACGGGGCTACCCGTTATGATTACGTAAAAAACCAACTTGCTTTCCTTGCCGGTTAACAATAGCTCCTTTGCTGATTGGATAATTAAGTTTAAAAAATATTGTAAATTTTAATTTGGCTTTTTAGGTGTAAATTTTAAAACTTTTAAACCAATGATGTCTCCGACATAAATGTTGCCTTTGTTATCAATTGCTATATCATGAAACCAAGAAGTAGTTCTGTTAGCTGAACCGGTTGCACCAAAATGATTTTTCGCATGTTGAGATGAGTCAAACTCAAAAATAGTTGAACCATTTACCGTACTGTCCATTTTTTTTGTTGGATCATAGTCAATTGCAAATAGATGGCTTGAACTATCAATAGCGATAGAGGGAAGCTGTTGTACCTGCACATTGTTTTTGATTTCTTTCAAAAAAATTCCTGAACTATCAAATATTTGCACTCTATTGTTTTGTCTATCTGCAACATAGATCTTATTATTTCGATCAATAGCTATACCATGAGGAATAATAAATTCTCCATCCTTGTTTCCGTATACTCCCCATTCTTTTATATATTTTCCTTTCGAAGAGAATTTGACTACTCTGCTATTGCCATATCCATCACTTACATAAAATGAGCCATCATCTGAAACAGCTATATCGGTTGGAAGATTAAAATGTAAAGAGTCTTTGCCTGTCACTTTTGCTACACCTAATTTCATGAGTAATTTTCCGTCATGACTAAATTTGAAAATTTGATGTAGTGCAACATCTGTTAGCCATATATTATTCTGTTTATCTACCGTCAACCCGTGAGGCATAATGAAATAATTCGCACCCCAGGAATTTATAATTTTTCCAGACTCATTTTCCAGCTCTAAAACCGTATTCTGTGAAATAAGTGAGTCGGGGAAGGGAGTGGTCCATTTGCGTCCCGTTCTGTGAAAAATAAATATATGATCGTCTTTATCAATACCCACACCGGTCGGTTGGCTAAGTTTATACCCTTTACTTAATTCAGGCCAACTATTTACTAATTCATAGTTAACCTGGCCTACACTATTTTTTTCGGAATCTTTTTTCCCTTTACAGGATAATATGCTAAGTGTTATTATGAACGCAAAAAAAAAATTCATGATTAGGTATGTATTGATTTAAATTTTGAGTCTGATAAACGAATTGCTGCCAACAACTTGATTTTTTTAAGGATTGATTTTCAATGGTAAAAAATCAAGTTGTATAGAAAAATTACAAAGAGCCTAAGAGTGCTACGCCACTGAAGTTTTGTAGATGTTCTGTTGCCTGGTACATAAAAAACTTAATCACAAAACAGGATTGAAATTAATAAATTATTGTACAAAAGCGTGGGCTCCAGCTATGGGGACATGTCGTACGTTGTGCCTCCCTCCGGCTCCTCCCGTCCGCCATAGGCGGACACCTTCTGGTGCCTTCCCCCTCCATAAATCCGAAAAGATAAGGAAAGGGGAAATGAATCTATTTTGGAAAGGGCCTGAGTGATTTACTCTTTCGCTTTTCCCCGCTCCGCATCTTCCCTTTCTTTTTGATATACTATAATGTATATTTTCCATTCCGGAAATTCATATTGCATAGAGAGTTCCACTTTTACCTTGGGTAAATTGCTGGCATTAGGTTGTAAAGTAAATATGGTGGTGCTGAATTTCTTAGTCTCATCAGGTGCATCGTATGCACCGGCAAGCCCATAAGTGTAATCCCTGTTTAATGTAATCGTTGTATTTTTTAATTGTGCGTACAGCGCTTTGTACTTTTTTTAGCGGCGGCTTCAAACTCTTCGCTGGTAAGCATTTGCGCCTGCCAACTGTAAACAGGTTGTTTACCCGAGTATTGCGTAATGGTATTTTGCTCTGCACTTTTAAAGGACAGCAGTGATGCATACTCCACCGTTTGCGGATTGTTGCTCAACACCTCGCCTTTCAGGTTAACAAACTCTTTCGGAAAATCAGCAATCACTTTTTCCAGTGCATTGCGCACATCGGGATTACCAGTGTCTGGAAGTTTGAATTGTGCATTAGAAAAAAGGAAAGAAAAAAGAAGGCAGATACAAACAGTGGTTGTTTAGTTTTCATTTTCATAGAAGGGGATTATTTTGAAACTTTCCGCAACAAAATAGGAAAAAACCTCGTTATGTCAATAGAAATGACTAAGTTTATCCACCAATTTTCCACAATTAAAACACCCCAAATGAAGAATAGAGACATCGAATATGCTAAACAGGCTGCAAAAATTTATAGCGATTCTTACAAACCGTCATATAATGTATGGCGCTTTATGAAATCCATTTTAGGGGTAGTGATTTATGGTTCCTCAACCGTTAGCTACCTTCCCGCCAAAAAGCGTATGATAAGATAATATATGGATGACGGTTGGCAGATGATGGATGACTGCGTTAATGTAGTTTGTCTTTACTGCCAACTGTTATCCGTCATCCGTCATCTTTTCTCCTTCTAATTAAGCCTTATTCCCTTTGTTGCTCTTTCCATCATTGGTGGCATTCTTCGCCCACCCATCCGGTTAATGTTATAGGTAAACGTAAACATGAAGTACCGCTTTAATACACTGTTCTGCACATCTTCAATATAGTTCTGCGCCACATTGCGATAAACACTGGTGTTTTGGTTTAGGATATCAAACACAGAAGCTTTAATCTCTCCCCGCTTGTTTTTTAAAACCTGTTTAGCAATGCTGCCATTCCAGATGGCGTAATTCTGGTTAAAGCCATCGGTACGGCCGGTATTGAAGGTGTAATCAAAATCGGTTGAAAGAATAAAGTTCTTTGGTAACGTATAAGTCGCATCGGTAGAATAAACATGCGTAAAGTAGGATGTATTGTTTCTTTCCTGTAAGGTATATTTTACCTGGTTATAGCTAACACTGGCAGAAACGCCAAGGTCTAATTTGTCTTTATAATTATAACTTAACCGCAAGTCCTCGCCTAACGATAAGTTTCGGGTAAGATTCTTAACACGGTCCACAATACTTGCATCCTGGTTATAGCCAATGCGGGTTGTAGTATTAAAGTTGCCCCCCTTCATTTGTTTTATCGGGAAGCCGATATTAAAGTTGCCCGATACAGCATACACACCGCTTACGTTCACAGGCGTAGTTAGCTGCACGCCACCCGGAAGGTTCTGTATAGAATTAGCAATTTTATTTTGAGTAGTGCTGTAGGTAACAAAAACAAACAGGTTGCGGAACTTAATCATGTCGAAAAAATTATAGCTCAATGTTACATTATGCGAGAACTCCTGTTTTAATGACGGGTTACCTTTTGAGATATAGGGATAGTTGCTGTAGTCCGTTACATCCTGCAATTGTGTGATGGTTGGCTGTGCCGTGCGGCCACGATAATTTACCCGTAGGCTTCTGCTGCGTTGGAATTGATAGTTGAACGATGCTGTTGGAAATAAGTTCGTATTCTTTTGCAGGATGGTATTGCCTTTTGTAAGATTATTACTTTCCAACGTTGTTTGTTGCACAGCGAAACCTAACTGGTAGTTGTATTTCTTTTTTACTACTCTAAAGTTGGCGCCAACCCGGTCATACATATTGCTGTTTTCAAAACGATTGGTAAGAGAGTCAACAGCAACGTCATAGGCATTAGTAGCAAAATTTTTATTGAATGTTTTTCTGTCGGAGTTGCTGCGGCTATCGTTATGGCTGTAGTTAAATTCTAAAATCTTATCTCTGGCAATGGCCTCTGTGTAGGAAAGGCCTATGCCGTAGTTGGTCGTATTGCTTTCGGTTCGGGTAACAAAATCCGAAAGGCGGTCCATCCATTTGGCTCCACTGGGTGTATAAAATTTAGAACTGATGGTACTGTAGGCTTTACGGTTATTATCGCTCAAGGTATTAGAAAGGTTTACAGACAGCGTACGCCCAGGTTTGCGAAAACGTTTTCTCCAAATTAAATTGTTACTGAAATTGTATCCATCGCCGGTATTGTTTGTAACCGTGCGGCTTTCGGCATTCCGGTACGATGAGGAAGACTTCACTACGGCACTAATCAAAGTATCATCATTGAATGATTGTGAATTCTGGAAATTTAAATTTGGTTGATAGATGATTGAATTAAACGAATCAATAGTATAAATCAAATTAAGATTGAACCGTTGATTGTTGTTGCGTGTTTTTGAAACGGTTTTATCCTCGGTATTGATAGAGGAATCCGCAGCTATATTTTGGCGAAAGCTATTACGCTGATTCTCGGTTTGAGCATGATTGAAAAAATAGCTGCCATTTACTTCAAAATATTTACTCCATGTATCGCGATAGTTTAACCCCGCTTGTGAAGAACTTGTAATGCCACCACCTGTTGAACCAAGGTTGAATCCACCGATGTTCCCACCACCGCCGCCGCCTACCCGAACCATATTCATACCGCCGCCCCCAAAACCGCTTTCAAAAAAAGAACGGAAAAGATTAATTCTTCAATCGCAACGCAGCCTGCATATTGCCACGGTTTCGAACACGGCTTTTATGGAAGTAAACAC
>MWWF01000137.1_pt1 | contig 13421 bp, 11 predicted proteins | sample 1047351 | NCBI WGS metagenome assembly MWWF01 (sample SAMN06349970, study PRJNA376086) | soil metagenome | isolation source: MGM-3 sample Antarctic (ecotone) soil | place: Antarctica
CCTGTAAGTAAAAAAGGGACCAAGGTTTATACGGAACATGGTCACCAGCGAATTGATGATTATTTCTGGATGAACAACCCTGCTGACCCAAATGTGATCGATCACTTAAAAGCAGAAAACACTTATGTAGAAGCTTACATGAAACATACTGAACCTTTGCAAAAGAAAATTTATAATGAGTTGGTCGAACGTATTCCGGGCAAGGATCAATCACTGCCAACAAAACGCAATGGTTATTGGTATTATAATCGTTTCGAAGATGGTAAACAGTATCCTTATTATCTAAGAAAAAAAGGAATGTTATTTGCTAAGGAGGAAACTTTTTTAGATGTGCCGGCAATGGCAAAAGGCCACCAGATTTATTTATTAAGAGGTTATAATGCAAGCCCTGATAACAATTATCTTGCTTACGAAGTGGATACATTAGGCGACAGGCGTTCCGTTCTTTATTTTAAGAATCTTTCTTCCGGAAAAAATCTTTCTGATATAATTTCCAATACCTCGGGAAGTGCATGGGCAAACGATAGTAAAACTGTTTTTTATGTTTTAAACGATAAGTCAGTAAGGGGATATAAAGTAATGAAACACGTGTTGGGCACAGATCAGACAGGTGATAAAGAGATATATACAGAGAAGGACAGTACTTATAGGGTAGGGTTAAGTAAGTCAAAAAACGACAGGTATATTTTCATCGGTTCCGGAAGTACTAACACATCTGAATATAGATATATCGATGCTAATAATCCTTCAGCAGCCCCTGTTTTAATACAAGCTCGCAAACAAGGTTTGGATTATGATGTTGATTATTTTGAAGGCAATATTTTTCATATTTACACAAATAAGGATGCAAAAAATTTTAAGATTGTAACAGCTCCAATTTCAAATCCATCAAGTAATAATTGGAAAGATCTTGTTCCTCACAATCCTAAAGCACTTATTCAGAGTTTTCAGATCTTAAAAAATTATTATGTTGTTCAAACAAAAGAAAATGGTTTAACGCAGATAAATATTTTTGATAGAAAAACAAATAAATGGAATAAGCTGAATTTTGGACAGGATGCTTATGTAGCAAGCATGTCCACAGCTACCGATGAGTATTCATTAGATAGTATTCGTTATAACTTTACCTCCCTTGTCACACCTTCAGCAACTTATTCATATAATTTATCTACAGGAGAAAAAAAATTATTAAAACAGCAAAAGGTTGGCAATGTTTATAATGCTGATCTTTATGAAACTAAAAGATTATGGGCCACCGGAAGAGATGGAACCAAAATTCCTTTATCTATCGTTTACAGAAAAGATAAATTTAAAAAAGACGGCAACAATCCTTTGTTGTTGTATGCTTACGGTTCCTACGGCGCTAACTCTGATCCATTTTTTAATTCATCAGTAATTAGTTTGTTAGATCGTGGAGTTTCCTTTGCAATTGCTCACATACGCGGCGGACAAGAACTTGGCCGTGAGTGGTATGAGGCAGGCAGGGTGCTTACGAAGAAAAATACTTTTAATGATTTTGTTGATGCAGCTGAATTTTTAGAGAACGAAAAATATACAGCAAAAGATAAATTGTTTGCCAATGGCGGTTCTGCGGGCGGCATGTTAATGGGCGCTGTAACCAATATGCGTCCTGATCTTTTCAAAGGGATCATTGCAGAAGTGCCCTGGATGGATGTAATATCTGATAGTTTTGACCCCACCATACCTTTGGTTACATTGGAATATGAGCAATGGGGCGATCCAAATAAAAAAGAACATTATGATTATTTGCTTACATGGTCGCCGCTTGATAATGTAAAGCCTGCAAAGTATCCTTCAATACTTGCTACCGGCGGATTAAATGATACACAGGTTCCTTATTTTTCTCCTGCAAAATGGGTGGCAAAAGTTAGAGAGAATAATTTAGGTTCAAATCCTGTTTTGTTTAAAGTAGAAATGGGCGCAGGGCATGGAGGGCAATCAGGGAGGTTTGAAAGGCAAAAATTAACTGCTTTAAAATATGCATTTATTTTAGATCAGCTGGGCATGAAAGAGTAAGAGGTATGGCTTGTTATGAATTTAATAATATAAAACCTGTAGTGCATGAAAGTTCTTTCATTCATCCACTTGCTGCAGTTACGGGCAATGTAATTATTGGTAAAGAAGTATATGTAGGTCCCGGAGCTGCCATACGTGGCGATTGGGGTAAAATTATTATTGAAGATGGTTGCAATGTTCAGGAGAATTGCACCGTTCATATGTTTCCGGGCATAACTGTAATTTTAAAACAAGGTGCACATATTGGTCATGGTGCAATTATTCATGGGGCAACCATTGGTAAAAATTGTTTGGTAGGTATGAATGCTGTAATCATGGATAATGTTGATTTGGGCGATGAATGCATTGTTGGTGCATTGTGTTTTATTAAAGCAGATGAAAAAATTGCTGCAAGAAGTATGGTTGTGGGAAACCCATCAAAAATTATTAAACAGGTTAGTGATGAAATGATTCTGTGGAAAACCGAAGGAACAAAACTGTATCAGAAATTACCTGATGATATGCATAAAGGATGGAAAGAATGTGAACCATTGAGAGAAATCATTGATCATGGTAATTTTCAGCAACCAATTTATAAAACCTGGAATAAAAGTAAGAAATGATCTATCACCGGTCGTCTTTCCAGATCACTTTTGCATCTTTTGCCTCGGTATAAAAGTTTGGAATGGTTCCATCTCCTCTTCCCGTAATTCCGCCATCGGGATGACCTAATAATTGGCATTTCTCATCAAATAGATCGCTGTATGCATCACAACATTGAGGAGGAACATAGAAAACCTTTTTGTTATTGTATGAATATTGTATAATAGTTTGTACCGGGTTTCCCTTAGGCTGACTTTTAAAAATATTTATTTTTTCTTTAATACAAATTGGAGAGGATGGTAACATATTTTTTGAACATGAAAAAAGCATTGTAAGGCATAGTATTAAAAGTAAAATTTTCATGATTTTATTTTTAGTAAAAATTTTAAATAAAGAAGTTCCATAAATAAGGACAACAGGCACAATTAATTCGTTGCTTTACATTTAACCTTACAGCTTCATTTTTATTACTTTTTTTGAGTAATCCGATTCCTAAAAAACTTTGCAGACCTTTGCTGCAATGGAAAGATCAAATTTTGTAGACCAGATAAAAATATTTTGCCACAGCGGACATGGAGGCGCTGGTGTAAAACATTTTATGCGTAACAAGCTTACCGCAATGGGCGGACCTGATGGTGGAGATGGTGGAAGAGGCGCACATATAATTCTTCGGGGAAATAAAAATTTATGGACGCTTTTGCACATGAGATATTTTAAGAATGTTTTAGCAGATAATGGAACCAACGGAAGCAAAAACAATTGCACCGGCAAGGATGGGAAAGATATAGTATTGGAAGTTCCGCTTGGAACTATAGCAAAGGATGAAGAAAGCGGAAAAGTGGAAGCAGAAATTTTGGAAGATGGGCAGGAGATAATTTGGATGAAAGGAGGCAGAGGTGGATTAGGAAATTCTCATTTCGCCACACCAACAAACCAGGCGCCGGAACATTCGCAACCGGGTGAACCGGGTGAAGAAGGTTATAAAATTTTAGAATTAAAAGTATTGGCCGATGTTGGTTTAGTTGGTTTTCCTGATGCCGGTAAATCTACATTACTTTCTGTTGTTACAGCTGCTAAACCAAAAATTGCAGACTATGCTTTTACAACTATAATTCCACAGTTGGGTATGGTTGAATATAGAGATCACAAGAGTTTTTGTATAGCTGACCTCCCCGGAATTATTGAAGGTGCCGCTGAAGGAAAAGGATTGGGACATCGTTTTTTAAGACACATAGAACGCAATTCTGTTTTACTTTTTTTAATTCCTGCAGACAGTAATGATCATAAAAAAGAATTCGAAATTTTAGTGAATGAGTTGCAGGAATACAACCCTGAATTATTAGACAAAAAATTTATTATCGCGATAAGTAAAAGCGATATGTTAGATGATGAATTAAAAGAAGGTATTGAAAAAGAACTTCCGGATAATATTCCACATTTATTTATTTCGTCTGTTGCAAATAAAGGTTTGGTTGAATTAAAAGACATGTTGTGGAAAGCGTTAAATGATGAAAAGTGAAATGACCCGTAAAATCCTTTATTTTATTAACCCGGTTTCCGGCCTAAAGCGAAGGGCTACCTTGGAACAGGAGATTATAGAAAAAACAAAGCAACAAAATATTAGTTTCGAAATTGTATTTACCAATTCTAATGGTGAATATCCTTTTTTAACTGATAAAATAAAAAAAGACAGGGTTACAGATGTGGTTATTTGTGGCGGTGATGGCACCGTTAATCAGATCGCTTCATTATTGCTTGGCACAGATGTTAATATTGGAATTATTCCTATTGGTTCAGGGAATGGCTTAGCCCTGGCTGCAAAAATTCCCCGGAATATTAATAAGGCATTGCAAATAATATTTACTGATGAAGCAACATTTATTGATGCATTTCTTATTAATAATAAATTTAGTTGCATGCTTTGCGGTGTTGGGTTTGATGGACAGGTAGCACATGATTTTGCCCAGCAGGAAAAAAGGGGACTAGTCACGTATGTACAGCAATCGGTTAAAAATTTTATTAAAGCTGAACCATACCTGTTTGATATAGCTCATCAAGGAAAAACATTTTCTACAGAAGCATTTTTCATCAGTATTGCTAACGGCAATCAATTTGGTAATAATTTTACCATCGCTCCGCGGGCAAGTTTAAATGATGGTTTGCTTGATATAATTATTGTGAAGAAAATGAGTAAGGCCAGAATGATATGGGCGGTATTAAAACAAATAAGGTCGGGAGAAGTAGGAACACAGAACGAAAGTCCCGATAGCAATCGGGATCATAAAAAGCAAGTGCTTTATTTTCAAACTGATAAATTAGTAATTTACAATCATCAATTAGCCCCTTTACATATTGATGGAGAGCCTGCAGAAACAGCAGAAAAACTTGAAATTGAAATTTTACCTCAGGCATTTAAATTAATTATGCCATAATATTTACACTTTCACTCACCACGCTATCTTTTACTTCCTATAGAATAAGCGACATTTGCACACTTTATATGTCTACCAAAGAAAAGATATTGATTGTTATTTTAGCGTCAATCAATTTTACGCATATTCTTGATTTTATGATAATGATGCCATTGGGTAACTATCTTATGCCATATTTTAAAATATCCACGCAACAATTTACGTTATTAGTTGCAGCCTATACTTTGAGTGCAGGCGTTTCGGGTTTTATCGCTGCGTTTTTTGTTGACCGTTACGATAGGAAAAAAATTTTGCTTACAGGGTATGCCGGATTTTTAATTGGTACAATTGCATGTGGCTTTGCGCCTTCTTATCATTGGCTTTTAACCGCCCGGCTATTGGCAGGTGTTTTTGGCGGGTTGATCGGTGCCCAGGTTTTATCTATTGTATCAGATGTATTTGTATACGAAAGAAGAGGCACCGCGATGGGTGCGGTTATGTCTTCCTTTTCAATTGCCTCTACAATCGGGGTACCCTTTGCACTTTACTTAGCAAATTTATTTAGCTGGCATGCACCATTTTTATTGGTAGGATTTTTAGGTATTGCATTGTTACCATTAATTTATAAATATGTACCGGCAATGAATGCACATATTGAAAAAAGGGAAAACTCAGTAAGTAAGCTGGAAGTATTTAAAATTGTATGGCGTAATCCAATTCAAAGATTGGCTTTGCTTTTTTCAGGCATGATTATGATGGGACATTTTTTAATTATTCCATTTATTAACCCCTACCTGGAGTTTAATAATGGTTATTCTAAAATACAAACACCAATGGTTTACCTTGTTGGGGGCATTGCTGCTTTTTTTGCAGCTAATATTTTGGGCAAGCTTAGTGATCGTTACGGAAAACTAAAAATCTTTACTATCTGCATTCTGTTGTCGCTGCCACTCGTAATTGTGATCACTATGCTACCTCCAATTTCTTTTTCCATTGTTTTGGTATTATTTGCACTTTGGTTTACAGTTGCCACCGGTAGAGGTGTTACTGCTCAAGCATTAATTAGTAATGTGGTGGAACCACAAAAGCGGGGAAGTTTTATGAGCTTCAATAGCAGTGTTCAGCAATTGGGTACAGCAGCTGCATCATTGATCGCCGGATTTGTGGTAGTTGGTGGAAGTGGAGGCAAAATTGCCCGGTATGAATGGCTGGGTTATTTAAGCGTTATTATATTATTGATTTGCGCCTTTCTCGGTTATAAAATTTTTAAAAGTTCAAAAAAGGTAACAGTTGTTTCGGAACCACATACTGCCGAAGCGTTGAGCGATCATGCGTTATAAAAAATTTGAGTTTTTCTAAGGAAGTTTATCTTAACACCATTTGCCTGTCAGCATCCAACCTTACCAAAATAAAAATTAAAATAGTAAACGTTAGCAGCGACGAACCACCATAACTTAATAATGGTAAAGTAATGCCGATAACCGGCGCAAGCCCAATTGTCATGCTGATATTAATAGCAATATGAAAAAATATAATACCGGCAACGCTATATGCATATACCCTACTAAAGGTACTTCGCTGCCGCTCAGCAATAAAAACAATTCTTAGTAAAAATAAAAGATACAAAAGCACCACAAAAGCGCTACCCCAAAAACCAAAGTTTTCTCCAACTGAAGTAAAAATGAAATCTGTGTGTTGCTCTGGTACAAAATCACCTTGTGTTTGTGTGCCCTTTAAAAAGCCTTTACCCCAAAAGCCCCCTGAGCCAATAGCGATTTTTGATTGCTTTACATTATAATTTTCTTTTTCTTTCTTTTGTTTTTTAGCATTCCTATTTTCCTTTTCTTTTTGTTCGCTTAACTCAACAGCCATCTCAGTATTTTCCGGAACATAGTCTACACCAAAGGTGTTTAAAATTCTTTCTACCTGGTAGGGATGAAGCACATGCTTAAAAACATAAGGAACTGCAAAGCGCTGAATACTTACGCATAAAAGCCAAATGGCTACTACCATTAATAGAAGAGATTTTCTGCGCATAATTGGTTTTCTCATAAAAAATAAAACTGCAGCAGCAATAGCCGTAAGAATTAGTGCGAGTGTATTTTTTTCAATTAATATGGTGGCAACAACCAGCACCGCTAAAGAAATACCTATTATAAGATAGACAGCAGGCAAGCCTTCACGGTACATCGGAATCAAAAAAGCAAAATAAACAAGTGCTAAACCCGTTTCATTTTGCAATAAAGAAAACCCTATTGGTATCAATGCAAATAGCGCAGCAATAACCTGCGATTGGGGTTTATTAAAATCAGTTTCTGGTTGGGAAAGGTATTTTGCCAATGCGAGTGCAGTAAAAATTTTGCAGGTTTCTACCGGCTGAAGATTAAAAAATCCAAGCGGTATCCATGATTTGGAGCCATTGATCTCTCTGCCAACAACAAAAGTTGTAATCATTAGTAATAAGCCAAAAGCATAGGAAATGTTTGCAGTAGCAGTAAAAAACTTACTATCTGTTAGTAGCAAAAAAATGGCTGTTACTATAGCTATGCCAATAAATAAAAGTTGTTTTGAATAATTCTTTTTTAGTTCCATCAATGTTTGTAAAATATTCTCCTGGCTCCGGTGCTCAACAGAAAAAATGCAAAGAATACCAATTGTAATAAGTATCACGTAAAGCCATACAATCATCCAATCTATCCCTTTTGATATTATTGCCTGATTACCCATTTAATGTTTTATAAATTTATCGTGCACTATCTCTTTGTGGTTTCTTTAATTGATCAGGAAGAATTCCTTCTAAATGGGGTTGTATCTCTATAATCTTTTTTTTCTTTTGATCTTCCTTTTGCTTAGCCTTTTTTAATTTGTCAAGCGCTTCCTGGTTATCCTGTTCTTCCATATCCATTGTATCCTTTATGATTTTTATATATCCTTTCGCAACAAGGTAAGAGTTGTCTTTTGAATGCATTAAAGAATCGCGATAGCGTAATTCTTTATAAATTCTTGGCGGCATAAGGTTTAATTTAGATATGGCTTCCACTTTCTCTTTTCTCGCCGGATCAGTAATAGAATCTTTTAAATATTGCTCTATCATGAAGCTGGCAATAGGAGCGGCAGAGCTGGCACCGAATCCTGCATTTTCACAAATTACTGCTATAGCAATTTGAGGATTTTCTCTGGGAGCAAATGCAGCAAAGAATGCATGATCTTTTTGTTTAACCCCTTTATAAGCATTTTCAACTGTACCTGTTTTACCACAAACAACAACGCCCGGCACTTTAGCATATGAGCCTGTACCTGTTTCCATTACCCCCTGCATTCCATCATGCACTGCCTCAAAAATGATATCAGGAATATTTAAGGCAGTATGTTTTTCTTTAAATTTTGTTAGCAAGCCATAGGTATCGCCACCCTTAATAGAATCTATCAGATGTGGGGTTTTATACCAGCCTTTATTGGCGAGGTATGCCATTTCATTTGCTACCTGCAAAGGGGTTACGTCCACTTCTCCCTGTCCAATACTTACTGAACGAAAAGTGCAAAAATTCCAGTGTCCTTCTCCGTATATAGCATTGTATGTTTTTGGAGTGGGGATTTTTCCATTTTTTTCTGATGGTACATCAACTCCTAATTTGTGACCTAAGCCAAATGAGTACATATATCGGTCCCACACTTTTAAGCTACTATCAACATTCGGATATTTAGGATTACTGATCACTCTTTGCATAACATTTGCAAAATATGTATTGCACGAATGGGTGATAGCTTCTTTTAATTTAAACACGCCAGGATCTAAACATCCCATAGGTCTGCCACATCCATAAAAAGCACCTGTACATAAAAAAGTTGTTGACGATGTAATTACACCTTCCTGTAAACCCACTAAACCTTGTAAAGTTTTAAATGTAGAGCCAGGCGCATAGGTAGAGTTTACCGTTCTGTTCATAAGTGGTAGGCGGGGATCGAGTAAGAGTTCGGCAAAATGTTTTTTTCTTTCGGAGCCGGTTAATAATTTAGGTTTAAAAGTGGGTGAACTAACCATTGCTAATATGCCTCCTGTTTTAGGATCGATGGCTACTATTGCTCCTACTTTATTTTCCATTAATTTTTCTCCCAGCATCTGTAATTGAATATCTAAAGCCATGTGCATATTTTGCCCGGCAACAGCAGCTGTATCAAACCTCCCATCCTCTACCCGGCCTGTAATCCGGTTTTTATTATCCCTTTTCATAAATTCAATACCACGCTGGCCCATCAATACTTTTTCATAACTGTGCTCAAGTCCGGTCCAGCCGGTATAATCACCAATCTGGTAGCCCTCGCCTGCATGTTTTCTCAAAAAAGAAGAATCTACTTCTGATAAATATCCCAAAATATTTCCGGCAGCATCGTAAGGATAATCTCTTACAGGACGTGCCTGTAAATCAAATGCAGGAACAAACTTGTACATACTTTCATTAAGCTTTGCAATTTTTTCATCAGGTAAAAGCGCTTCAAATACTGAGGGGCGATAGCTTTTATTTTTTATGATGGCTGTAATAATTCTTTTCCTAAATTCGGCCGTATCAATATTTAAGATTTTGCATAATGCAAGAGTGTCAATGCCTTTTAATTTTGCAGGCGTAACCATCAGGTCATAAATGATTGTGTTTTGCAGAATGGCTCTTCCTTTGCGGTCGAATAAAATTCCCCTGTCAGGATAAATTACTTTTCGGAATTTACCCTGCTCATCAGCCATAATAGAATATTTTTTGCTTATCACCTGCAGGTTGAACAATTGAAAAATTATTATGCAACACATAATAATAAAAATAAGGCTGATTACATTTTTACGGGACTGATTAAAAACAGGCACTTATTGTGATTTAAAGGCGGATTTAAGAGGAACAGATAGTTACAAAAATAATCTCTCTATGCTGTATTTGTTCTAAATTTTTGCTTACGAACAAATAATAATTCTATAATTAATATTAAGAATAAAGATATGGCCAACGATAAAAATGTTTTTGCCAGAAAATACCAAATCCCAGCAAATTGTAATGCCTCTAATAAAAAAAGAAAAGCATGGTGAATAAAAGTTAAGGTAGCAACATAAATAAAATAAGACCCAAAGCCCATACTTTTTATAGATGGCTCTTCATAATTGGCCTCTATACCTTCATAGGTAATTAAAAGATTTATTACAAACGGCCGCAGATAAGCTATAATGACGCAAGGCGCTGCATGCAATCCGGGTGTTTTTGTAAAATAATCCAATGCAAACCCAGTTAGCAAAGCTAACACCATCAAAGTTTTTCTTTCCAATTTAAATGGCAGCCAAAGAATAAATAAAAAATAAATATATGGGTTTACCAGATGATGTAGGGGCGGTATTTGGTTACATACAAATACCTGTATTAAAATAAAAAGAATAAATCTGATTATATTTTTTACAAGGCTACTCATTTATTTTTTTAACTCTTTTTAATAATTCCCGGGGTTCTTCTTTTTGAAGATTATTTATTAAATAAACAAATTCCTGGTTGTAAAAATTAGCTGCTGTTTTAACTGTAAGTGTGTAGGTATTTGTACTATTATCTTCTATAATTTCTTGAACAGTTCCAATTAGCAGGCCGTATGGAAATTTATCGGAGAAACCACTGGTAATAACAGAATCACCTTTATTTACTTTAACGCCTTTTGCTATATCTTTTAATGTAACTGAGTTTGTTTTTTTACCATCCCATATAACGTTACCCACCTCGCCTGTTTTTTTGAGTTTAGCACTTATGTTACTTTGGCGATGGAGCAAACTCATTACGACACTGTAATTATTGCTAAGGTCGATAACAGTGCCCACCACAGCTTTGTTTATATCTATAACTCCAAGGTCTTTTTGTACACCCTGTAAAGCGCCTCTGTTTAATTGAATATAATTATTAGGAAGGCTAATGGAATTGCTAATAACTTTTGCCTGCATGTATTGGTACTTGCGATATTTTTCCGTTGAATCAATCTTAATGGTATCTATGAAAAATTTATTGATAGTATCCGGAATTTCAAAATCCTGTTTTAATTTATTGTATAGTCTTTCATTTGCTTTAACCAAAGAATCATTTGTTTTTTTCAATTGAAAATAATATTCTACACCATTATATTGTTTATAAATTTTACCGGTTACTTCATTTGCAACACCCATGAATATTGCATTATGATACCGGTTATAATTAAAAACCATATAAAGACAAAAACCCAGTAATAGTAAAAAAAATAGAAAATTAAAATATCGACGGAGGAAGAGTAAGATGTTACGCACGCATAGAAGGGTTTAGGGTTTAGGGTTTAAAGTTTAAGGCTAAGGTTTTGCTTATACCTGTACCTTATACCTTATACCTTTCACCTTTTCATCATCTCATCATCTCATCACAAAAGGATAACGGTCATAATGTTTCAATGCCAATCCTGTTCCTCTTACCACACTTTTTAATGGATCATCTGCAATATGAACAGGTAGTTTTATTTTATTTGCAATTCTTTTATCAAGGCCCCGCAATAAAGCCCCCCCACCTGTTAAGTATAATCCCCTTCGGTAAATGTCAGATGCTAATTCGGGTGGAGTCGTTTCTAATGCCTTAAGAATTGCTTCCTCTATTTTAAAAATAGATTTATCAATCGCTTCAGCTACTTCCTGATAGCTTACAAATATTTGTTTTGGAATTCCAGTTACAAGATCACGGCCATTTACAGGAATATCATCCGGTGGATTTTCCAGATCTTTCATAGCTGCACCTATTTGTATTTTAATTTGTTCAGCAGTTCTCTCACCGATTAATAAACTATGATAGCGTCTCAGGGCTTCCATAATGTCCGCAGTAAATTCATCACCTGCAATACGTATAGATTGATCGCAGACAATACCGGCGAGGGCTATAACAGTAACACCTGTTGTTCCTCCGCCTATATCAATGATCATATTGCCTACCGGTTCTTCTACGTCAATGCCAATACCCAAAGCTGCAGCCATAGGTTCATGTAATAAATAAACTTCTTTTGCGCCGGCCTGTTCAGCACTGTCTCGTACAGCACGCTTTTCCACTTCAGTTATGCTGCTGGGAATGCATATCATCATTCGCCAGCTTGGAGCAAATAAGCGTTTTTTAGGGTAAATCATTTTGATCATTGCCCTTATCATTAATTCAGCAGCGTTAAAATCTGCAATAACCCCATCCTTTAAAGGCCGAACGGTACGGATACTTTCATGGGTTTTTTCATGCATCATCAATGCCTTTTTACCTACCGCTAATAAGTTCTTAGGATTATTACGATCTAAGGCTACAATAGAAGGCTCATTTACCACCACAACATCATTGTGAATAATAAGTGTGTTTGCCGTACCAAGGTCTATCGCTATTTCCTGAGTAAAAAAATTAAAAAGGCCCATGCTTTCGGGTAAAAATTAAATAAGTAAACGATGCCTGCAAAGTTGAAGTAAATAATTTGAATTAACAATGACAAACATTTGTTAATCAAAAGGGAATCAATCAGCAAATTCGTATCCGATATCATCACGATAATACATACCCTCAAAATGTATCTGATCTAAGATATTTTTCGAAAGCTCAATAGCTTCTGCCAGTGTATCAGAAAGCGCTGATACTGCTAATACCCTTCCTCCATTGGTAACAATCTCTTCTCCTGATTGTTTTGTACCTGAATGAAAAACCAGTATACCTCCCTCCGGCCCAATAGTTTTTATTGACTCGGGATTATCTAAATATCCAAGATTGATTACTTTCCCTTTTTCGTATTCTCCAGGGTAGCCAGCACTGACAGCAACAATTGTTGCTGCACACCTTTGATCAATATCAATTTTTTCTCTATCTAATTTTTGTTTTGATGTGGCGAGAAACAACTGAACCAAATCGTTTTTTAATCTTAATAATACCACTTCCGTTTCAGGGTCGCCCATTCTACAATTATATTCAATAACCCATGGATCATCTTCCACTTTTATCAAACCAAAAAAAATGAAACCCTGGTATTCAAGATTCTCCTTTTGTATACCAGCTATCGTTGGATCAATTATATTTTTCACAACCTTATGCATAAATGCTTCATGCGCAAAGGGCACAGGGCTTATTGCTCCCATTCCCCCGGTATTCAGCCCGGTATCTCCTGTACCGATTCTTTTATAATCTTTAGCTGCAGGGAGCAAAACATAATTCTTCCCATCGGTTAAAGCAAAAACACTTAACTCAATTCCGGTTAAAAATTCTTCTACTACAACTTTTTTTCCGGCATCACCAAATTTTGAATGCTGTATTATTTCTTCAAAAGCATTTATGCAGCGACATAATATTCCAACATCTGCTTACAAGGAATTTGAGGTAACTAATTATGAAGAAGGAATAG
>MWWF01000139.1_pt1 | contig 13301 bp, 9 predicted proteins | sample 1047351 | NCBI WGS metagenome assembly MWWF01 (sample SAMN06349970, study PRJNA376086) | soil metagenome | isolation source: MGM-3 sample Antarctic (ecotone) soil | place: Antarctica
TTCCATTCAATTCCTTTTGCCTTTCACCCTTCAACTGATCAACAGCTTTTACACCAGTGCCCGTAACACTTTGATAAGTGGAGACAACAACTCTTTTGATCCTATATTTTTTGTGAAGTGGTTGCAAAACAACAACCATTTGAATGGTAGAACAATTTGGATTGGCAATGATCTTGTCATTAACAGTTAAGGCATCTGCATTCACTTCAGGCACAATTAATTTTTTGTTGACATCCATTCTCCATGCAGATGAATTGTCAATAACAGTGATGCCGGCCTCTGCAAATTTTGGCGCCCATTCCAAAGAAGTGTTTCCACCGGCAGAAAATAATGCCAGCGCCGGTTTTGCTGCAATCGCATCGGTCATGCTTACAACCTTGTATTTTTTTCCTTTGAATTCAACTTCTTTACCAACAGATCTTTCGGAAGCCACAGGAATCAATTCATCAACAGGAAAATTTCTTTCTGCAAGAACCTGCAACATTTTTGTACCTACAAGTCCCGTGGCGCCAACAACTGCAACTTTCATTTTAATTTTTTTAACTCAATAATCAACTATCATTTTAAATAAAAAACCTTCCTATTATTGGAAGGCTTGTAATTTATTCTGAACATACGCAATCTTACACACCTTCTTTTTTAAGGAGTTGTTTATTAAGTTTAGTATGTTTTACTTTTTTCATCGCGGGACGAATGTAGGTTGAAAAATTTTTACTGCAAAATTGATTGTATCTTTTAGCAACCATTTTTACATTAAACCAATGACCAAAATTAAACTGCTTTTACTGTGCCTACTTTGCACTTCTGTTTCAATTGGCCAGGTGAATGAAAACTTCAGCGATGGCGACTTTACAAATAATCCATCATGGATTGGCAATACAACCGATTGGACAATAACATCGGGACAATTGCAAAGCAATAACACAGTTGCCAACAGCACATTTTATTTAAGCACCGCAAACAATTTGGCAACAACAACGCAATGGGAATTTTATGTGCATCTCAACTTCAACACTTCATCGGCAAATTATGTTGATGTCTTTCTAACCGCATCAGCAAGCGATCTTACATTGAACAGCACCACAGGTTATTTTGTAAGAATAGGAAATACGCTGGATGAAGTGTCTTTGTACAGAAAAGATGCAAGCGGCGTTGCCACAAAAATTATTGACGGCGTTGACGGCGTTACCAACTTCAGTGATAATATTCTTAAAATAAAAGTGGTCAGAACCGCAGCCAGCCAATTTACTTTATACAGAGACGCAAGCGGAACCGGCAATTCTTATTCAAGCGAAGGCTCAATAACAGATGCCACTTACAATACTTCTTCTTTCTTTGGCTTTTTGGTGAAGCAAAGCACCAGTTCTTTTTTTCAAAAACATTATTTTGATGACATCGTTATTCAAAACTATGTTCCTGATCTTACACCACCGTCTATTCAAAATCTAAATGTTTTATCTGCAAACGCTTTAGATGTTTTGTTTTCAGAACCAGTTGACCTTGCAACAAGCCAGACAATTTCTAATTACAATGTGAACAATGGCATTGGCAATCCGGCATCAGCACAAAGAGATGCAACAAATAATGCCTTAGTTCATTTAACCTTCACCAATAATTTTCCAAACGGAACAAATAACACCATTATAATAAACGGTGTGCAAGACCTTGCAGGTAATGCCATAATAAATGGAACAACCACATTTAGTTTTGACACGCCACGGCTATATGATGTGGTGATTGACGAAATTTTTGCCGATCCAACTCCGCAAATTTCTTTACCCAATGCAGAATTTATTGAAATCAAAAATGTAAGCGGGAGAGCATTGAATCTTTCCGGTTGGAAGATCACCACTTCCTCTGCAAGCAGTGGCGCATTTTCGAATTATATTTTACCGGCTGATAGTTTTTTAATTCTTACATCAACCTCCAATGCTGGTTTATTTTCTTCTTATGGAAGAGTAATTGGTGTTACAAGCTTTCCATCTTTAACCAACGAAGGAACCTTGCTCACATTGATTTCAAAAGAAGGAAAAACCATTCATGCAGTTGAATATTCTGACAATTGGTATCAGAATGCAGTGAAAAAAGATGGCGGCTGGACATTGGAAATGATTGATACAAAAAATCCTTGCATAGGAATGAGTAACTGGAAAGCAAGTACAGATTTAATTGGCGGAACACCAGGAAGAAAAAATTCTGTTGATGCGGTTAATAACGATGCAACGCCCCCGCAATTAATAAGAACGTACAGCAGTGACAGCATAACTGTAGTTGCTGTTTTTGATGAACCTTTAGACAGTACATCCGCTGCTAATTCCGGAAATTATTCTTTAAATAATAACACCATCATTTCTGCAATACCACAAGCACCCTTGTTCAAAAGTGTTATTTTAAAATTGTCAACTCCTTTGCAAAAGCGAACCGTGTATACTTTAACTGTTAACAATGTGAAGGATTGTAAAAGCAATTCAATTGGCGTGTATAATAAAGCAAAAGCAGGATTGGCAGAAGAGGCATTTACTACAGATATATTCATCAATGAAATTTTATTTAACCCAAAACCGGCTGCCTTTGATTATGTAGAATTTTATAATAGCAGCAATAAAATTATTGATGCTTCCAAACTATATATTGCCAATAGAAATTCATCGGGTGCAATAAGCTCCTTAAAAAAATTTAGCGAAACGCCTTACTTTATTTTTCCTGACGAATACATTGTGCTGACAGAAGACGCAGCCTCATTGAAGACAAACTACCTGGTACAGAATCCTTTAAATATTTTAATCCTATCATCTTTGCCCTCTTATCCCGATGATAAAGGAATAGTTGTGATAACAAATTCACAAGGTGTAGTTGTTGATGAAGTTTCTTATGCCGATGACTGGCATTTTGCTTTGATCTCTGATGATGAAGGTGTGGCTTTGGAAAGAATTGATCCATCAGGTATTTCTCAAAATAAAAACAACTGGCATTCGGCTTCATCAACGGCAGGTTATGGAACGCCAACTTATAAAAACTCGCAGTACAAACAAGTAGGAAATATAAATGCAACAATTGAAATCATTCCCAAAATATTTTCTCCCGATAATGATGGACATGATGATGTGGTAACCATTAGCTACAAAGTTGAAGCAGCAGGTTATGTTGCCAACATCACCATCTTTGATGGCAACGGAAGATTTATAAAATACTTTGTAAAAAATGCCTTGCTCGGATTAAAAGGAAGTTGGAACTGGGATGGATTAGATGAAAAGGCTCAAAAACTTCCTATTGGTACTTACATTATTTACACAGAGATTTTTACTTTGGAAGGAAAGAAAAAAGGTTTTAAGAATGTAGTTGTTTTGGCGAGGAGGTTAAATTGACGATAAATCAATCTTCTCCAAAAAAATAAACAAGCCTTAGTGAAGGACTGAAATTTTTGAAAAACTTATTAAACACAAATTCTGGTTCTAACAAAATGCTTTTAGATTTTAAACCCGGTAATGAGAATTTAAAAGTTGTAGGTTGAAAATAATTTCCTTTTTTTCTAATTAAATATCCAAAAGAAGCACTTTCATTAAATTCAATTCTATTGCCATATTTAGAAGAATAGTGATAGCGGAAAGTGATAAAATCATTTCGTATTAATTGAAAATTCTTTACTGAATCATTTTGGAAAAAAAAGTAAGGTTCCCATAAAAAGCGAAACTTCAAACTTTCGGTTTCCGTTTTATATTTTACCAACTCAAAACCTGCTCCAATAGAATTGCTAAAATGACCGTTAATAAATTGCAACCCCATTTGTACAATTGGAAAATTGAATTTTTTTTCCTTAAGACCGGCGGTAGAATATTTTACTGACTTTCTCGTCATGTTATTTTCAACATCATAATGTGCAGTGTATTGTTCGATAATATTTTTTCTCAGTCCTTCTTTATTTTCTTCTAAATCTTTTTTCAATAAATCAATTGCCTTTTGCATACTTCCATTACTAATCAGGTTTTTGAGGTCAGCAATATTATTAAGCAACAGTGTTATAGAAAAAGATTTGTAAGTAGGTTCGCTCAAAACACGAATCTTTGAAGGGTGAGTAGTAAACAGTATTATGCGAAGATTATCCTGCTTTACTTTTAATTGTGTTATTTCTCCATTCTTTAGCTGATAAGCATTAACAGCCTGAGGATATTGCCATATTTTTATGAACTTACCCCGAAGAGATGTGATGTAATCTATACGAAAATTAGAAAGTGGTGAATTTATACTATCCCTGAAATTTTGCAAATCGTACCATACAACATTAAACAGCGAATCAAGATTTGGCAAACTATCTACTTGTAATAATTCAGAAAACCCTAAAATCATTTTATTACTATTAGCAAACTCAAAGTCAAATTGAACTTTTGATTTATTCAAGGGCTTTGATTCTTCAGATAAAAGATCTGTTCTTGAATATTGGGTTCTCTCATTTGTAGTGACCTGTGCAAAAACTGAACTGTTCACACTTGCTATTGCAAATGTGGTTAACAAAATTCTTTTCATAAAAATTTATTGAGATGAATTGATAATAGAAAGAAATCCCTTTTTCTTTTGAATGAATTGCTTTTCATCGCCAACAATTGGTAGTTCTGTAACACTTGAAAATATTGGCTTCTTCATTGCATATACCGGTTTTTGTTGTGTCACCGACAGAGTAACAGAATTATCTTCAGTGCTTAACTCATTTATATGTGCAATTTTAAATTTTGGCTTTTTAATTACAACATCAGCCATCGTTTTTAAAGTATCGGCAACAATGGTATTTGCGTTTTCAATAACTATCAGTTCATTTTCTTTTTGTGGCTCATTTAATGTTGAATCAGTTTGCAGAAAGGTTTTTTTAAAGTGTCCTGAATTCAATTCCTTTATGTTTTTCTCCAACGCCGGTTTTACTGCATCATTTTCAGTCGTACTAATTGCATTTTCAGGAATAATCTTTTTGCTATTTCTTTTTTGTTCTGTTGCCTGAACAAAAGTGTTTTTGTTATTTTCATCTTGCTTAAAAAAATAAATACCGGCTATTGCAAAAAATAAAATAGCAACGGCGGCATAAAACCATAAGGCAATTTTTCCTTTTGGTTTATCAGCTAATTTTTCTTCCAGTTTTTGCCAGGTGGCATCTTTATTAAATGCAAAACCTTCAGGCAGTTTATGCAAACCCCCCAGCCTTTCTGTTATATTATTTTGTTTGTCGCCAGGCATAATCAGGATTGTTTTTAATGAGCATTTGTTGCAGCATTTGTTTGGCTTTACTTAATTGAGATCTTGAAGTGCCTTCACTAATTCCTAAAGTTTCGGCTATCTCTTTATGACTGAAATTTTCCACCACAAATAAATTAAATACCGTTCTGTACCCAACAGGCAATTGGGTGATCAACCTGAAAATTTCTTCTGCACTTAATTCATTTACAACATTGTCGTTTCCTTCCACTTCAGGCAATTCGTCCATGGCCACTTGCAAAAAACTATTGGTGCTTCGCAATTGCATAAGGCATTCATTCACCATGATTTTCTTTATCCAGCCAATTGTTGCTTCATCACTTATGTACTCAAATTTATTGAGTGAATGAAAGAATTTTAGGAATCCGTTCATCATCATCTCCTCTGCTATTTCATCATTTTTCAAATACCGCCTGCATAGCAGGAACATCATTATTGCAAAACGGTCGTACATACAACGCTGTGCTGTTATACTTTGCCGTTTACATTCTTTGAGCAGTTGCTGAAGTGTCATGATTTATGAACCTACTATAATTAATGCAGGTTGCAAACATTTCGTTGCCTGAAGTAAATAAAAAATATTACTGGTTAGCAGCACGAAATCTTTGCCATAAAAAAACCTGCTCTTTCAAACAGGTTCAATTAATTTTTTCCAGTTAAGAATTACACCAACTCAATATCAAAATTCACCAGCTCTCTAAACTGCGCTAATCTTTTATCAATATCTTCTTTGGTAATTTCTTTCAGCCTTTCTGTTCCAAATTTTTCTACACAAAAACTTGCCATAGCAGAACCAACAATAATGGCTGTTTTCATGTTGTTAAAAGAAATATCTTTTGTTTTTGCCAAGTGCCCAATGAAGCCGCCGGCAAAAGTATCTCCTGCACCTGTCGGGTCAAACACATCTTCTAATGGCAATGCCGGTGCAAAGAAAACCTGGTCTTTATAAAACAACAAAGCACCATGTTCACCTTTTTTTATGATCACATATTTGGGGCCCATCGCCATTATTTTTCTCGCTGCTTTTACCAAAGAAAATTCGTCGCTCAACTGTCTTGCTTCACTGTCGTTCACCATCAGCACATCAACCCTTTTCAGCACTTCTTTCAAATCATCCAATGCATCCTCCATCCAAAAATTCATTGTGTCTAACACAATTAATTTTGGGCGAACTCTCAATTGTTCAATCACAGCTTGCTGAATTTTTGGAACCAAATTTCCTAACATTAAAAATTCGGCGCCCTGGTAACTTTCCGGAATCTTTGGATCAAAATCTGCCAACACATTCAGGTCGGTAACCAATGTATCACGGCTGTTCATATCTAAATGATATTTACCGGCCCAAAAAAAAGATTTTTTATCCATGATAATTTCTACACCTTCAGTTTCAACACCTCTTGCATTTAATTGTTCCAACTCTTCTTTCGGAAAATCGTTTCCAACAATTGATACCTGATATACAGGTTTTACAAAATTGCTTGCACACCAGGCAACATAAGTTGCAGAGCCGCCAATTATTTTTTCAGCCTTGCCAAACGGCGTTTCAATAGTATCGAAAGCCATAGTACCAACAACAATTAAAGACATAACGATTTTAGATTTTGAAATTTCAGATGGTCATACAAGTCAAATGAGTCAAAAGTGTCAAACAAGTCAAATGGGTCAGATGACTTCTATGACCTATTTGATTTACTTACTTTTTTACGGCGTGCAAACGTAAAGGATTTTTTGATTGCCTCATTCAATTTATTTAGCCCTGCATTTTTTAATAAATGAAACTTCTTGAATTAAATATCCAAAAAAAAATAATGTACCTTCTCCTTCTACTAAAAAACAAAACTGACTTTACATGAAAAAAGCATTTCGTTATTTGCTGATTACACTGGGCATTATCATTCTTCTTGCTGGCTGCTTTGCGGCTTTTGTTGCTATTAGAGGAATTCCTTCTTACGCTGCCGAAAATGTGAATTTAAAATTTGATTACACCCCGGAAAAAATTGAAAGAGGAAGGCAATTATCAACCATGCTTTGCAACGATTGCCACATGGATGACAACACAGGAAAACTAACTGGAAGAAAGATGGAAGAGATCAGCCAGTTTGGTGCTGTGTATTCAAGAAATATTACCAAAGATCCCGAACATGGTATTGGTAAATGGACGGATGGAGAGTTGGCTTATTTATTAAGAACAGGTGTAAGGCCTAATGGAAAATTTTTACCGATCATGGCCAAGCTGCAAAAAATGTCGGATGAAGACCTACAGTCTGTGATTGCTTTTTTAAGATCAGATCATAATTGGGTGAAAGCAGATAATACTACCCAGCCCGAATCAAAGTACTCTTTTTTCGCAAAATTTTTGGCAACTATAAATGCAATGAAACCGATGCCTTTCACCCACCAATCAATTCCTCCGCCTGATACAACCAATGCTGTAAAATGGGGTGAATACGTTTCGCTTTATAGAGTAGAATGTTATACCTGCCACTCAAGAGATTTTGCCACTGATGATTTTATCAATCCCGAAAAATCAAAAGGTTTTTTTGGCGGCGGCAATGAATTTAAAATGCCTGATGGCAGCAAGATCTATTCAATGAACATTACAATGGATGAAGAAACAGGCATTGGTAAATGGACAGAGGAAGAATTTATCAAAGCTGTAAAAACGGGAATTGTTCCTGACGGACAACCAGCGTTACGTCCACCAATGAAACCTTATGCAGACCTTACAGACGGGGAAGCGAAAGCAGTTTATGCTTACCTGAAAACTATTCCTAAAATCAATAATAAAGTGGAACGAAAGTTTTGATACTTCAACCATAATAAAATAAAAAGCCATTTATTTTTTTCACTTCATCATTCTTTGTTTTTCGCAATGCTGCTGGATTCGGCATTTAGTTGATTGCCTGCTCCGTTGCCACCAAATTTTTCAACCTTTCAGTAATGGTATTCAATCTCAGGCTTAGTATATCTGAAGCCTTGCTTTCTGCATATAGTTCTTCCAATTCTTTTAGCGATGCGTCCACTCTTTTTTGGTCTATACTTTTGCCCAGTGTTTTTGAATCGGTAAGAATGCTTCTTATTTGCTGATAGTTTTCGCCATATACTTTTTGATATTCTGAAAAAAGCTTTTGAAGATTGCCTGAAATTTCTTTTGCGCCTTTAATGCCGTCGGATGGATAGACTGCATTCATCATTTCATCCAGCTTTTCTTCCATTTTATATTTATCCAAATATTTTAAAAGCAGTTCTTCTGTTGAAAGGTTTTTAAGAGAGCTTCTTTGAATGTTTGGGCTGAGAACAATGATCATATCAAGCATGTATTCTTTTACATCAAACTGAAGGTCTTTTAATTTGGAGTTGAGCCTGTCAATGTTTTGGTCAAAAATTACATTGGCCTGGTTCAGTCTTTCGTACTGCACAAAATATTTTGAAGTGGCTGTGATAAAAGAATCTAAATCTTCTTTTGAAATTCTTTTTTCCTGTATGGTTAGTGTGCCAACAAGACTCATTAGCGTTGGAAAAACAGGATTGACGAGGGCAAATGCACTCTTTACGCCGGGCATTCCTTTTTGCGTATTTAAAAGGCTGCTGACAACCTGTGAGAACTTCTGTGGGTTGGTGTTCTTTGCTTTGGCAAGCATTGGCTTTAGTGCAGTTTGAATTTCATTCTCTAAAGAAAAACCCATGTCTGATGAAGTGGGGTTGTTGAAGGAGGTGATCTTGGTTCTATAGTTTTCTTTTTTAATTAAGGAGTTGAAAGAGTTGATAGAAGAAATGGCGGCATCGAGAAAATCGGAAGTGGCAGTGAATTGTTTGGTGAGATGAGTTGGTTTGGATTGATACGAAGAGTTTTTATATAATTGTAGAGTGGATTGAGATTTTGAAAACTCAGACGTTAGACAATAAATCAAAAAAACTATTAGAAAGACTTTACAGAACATAGAATTTAATTTATAATAACCATATGTAGCTTTTACAACTAATACCTCCACTATTAAAAAAGTATAAAATATCCTCCAGTAATCGTATACTGGAGGATAAAGGTTGACTACATTACTTAATTACTTTTGACAAGTTCCCTGGCATTACTTTCTAATTATAAAAAGTAGTAAGGCCACAACAATTAGTATAACCGAGATCCAAAGACTATTCCTTTTAGATGTGACAATAAAATACATGATTAACATACCTCCCAATAATCCTTGAACAAAGACGGAAAAAATGTAAAATTCGCTTCTCAGAAAGAATTCTGTGAACACTAACTTAGCTATCGATAAAGTCACCAAAAGTGAAGCGATTACAATCGCCAGATTTTTAGAAATTGTCATAAGAAATTATTAATCTCTATCAATTAAACATTGTGTATAACTATCCTCGCACCCATGCAAAGCCTTATTATATTTATATGCAGCCCATGAAATACATCCTAATCCTGAAATCAATCCAAGCACAGGTGCTGCAGTTGCAATTCCTAACCCCAAGCCTGTGCATCCCACAATGCGATCTTCATAAGTATCCGTTGCATAGCCGATGCAGGTATTATTTGCTTGTTGGCATGGACCAGGAGCCGCTTTGTTCATAATCGTTGAGCTCACTGAATCAATTAAGGCAAATAGTTGATCTTGACTTATATGGTCAGTATTTCCTCCGTAAAGATTTTTTGCCAAGTCCTGAAATACTAAATGAACTGCATTAAAAGAACGAGCCACATTTTGAACGTCTGATTCATTCAAATTAAATTGACTGGCTGCACTTGAAACCCCTTCATTGTCCAACATAGTAAAAAATGTAGCCTGTTCGGTCTCAGATAAATTACCGATAACTTGGTCTGAAATTGAAGTAAAATTATTAAGACTATCCTGATAAATTTGAGTTATTCTCTTAAATTCATCATCAACAGAATTCCAAGTTTTTTGAATAGGCTTTCCAAATTTTGGAAAAACTGACATTTCATTGCTTTTTGCAAATGAAGCAAGACTAATACAAAAAAATAAAATCGGAAATATAATTTTTTTCATGATTTGAGTTTGTTTTCGCCTACTCTTTACCAGCGGCTTTTCGGCATCACTCCGCACAATGGCCATTGATACCCCAAAACTAAATGTCCAATCTGCGGTAAAGTGGAGAAATACCTTCCTTTTTTAGGAGACTATTATCCCAAACGTAGGTAATAATACCCAGCAAAAAAGGAGAAATTTCTCCAATTAAGTTTTAAAAGAAAAAATTATCAATTTCAACCTACATATTTATTTTTTCTGAAATTATTTCCTATATGTTTGCGCCTCTCTTTAGCTAACCACCTAAGTTATAAACACCATGAACACAGAAGCTATCACCATTGGCATTGTAGAGGCACATATAATAGTTCGCCAGGCAATGACTGATTGGATCAACAAATTTGAAAATTGCACTGTTATATTTGGGGCGGGCAATGGAATGGAACTTCAGCAGGCATTAAAAACAAGGCAGGCTCCTGATATTTTATTGCTCGATATTAGAATGCCGGTAATGAATGGCTTTAAAACTATGGATTGGCTGCAGGTACACTACCCAGATCAAAAGGTGATCATGTTCAGCGACCGTGATTGTGAATTAACCATTAACAGGTTAATGGATGCAGGTGCCCGTGCTTACATAAAAAAAGGCTCGTTAAATGAAGATGAATTGAAAAGAGCTATTTACGATGTAAGGCAACGAGGCTACTTTATTAATGATGTTGTGAACCGCAGGGTTTTGGACTTGTATGGATCGGCCGCAAAAAATAACAGGTCCAGGCTTCCACAGCTTACTGAAAATGAATGGAGGTTTTTAGAATTAATTTCTACAGACCTAACCTATATTCAAATTGCATTTAAAATAGGTATTACCCCGGCTTGTGTTGATAAAATAAGAGCAAAAATGTTTGACCTGCTGGATGTAAAAACCCGTGTTAGCTTGTCAATGTTTGCCATACGCAATGGTATTGAAGAAATAGCCGCCTGAAAATTTTTCCTCGCATCCAACCAATCCTTCTCTTCCGCCATCTGTATAAAAATTCCCCCTGCTCTTAAAAAATAGTTTTTAGCATTGAACAACTTTCTATTTTTACGCTCCTAAATATTTAACCATGAAACTGAATCGCTTTTTTAGTGTTGTATTGCTTTTTGTTTTTAGCATCCAGGGCTATGCCCAATTTAATTTGAGTGCTCCCATACCAACAGACCCCAATGTAAAAGTTGGAAAATTGGCTAACGGCTTAACCTACTACATTCGCAAAAATGCAAAGCCCGAAAAAAAGATTGAACTGCGTTTAGCAGTAAATGCCGGCGCTGTTTTAGAAGACAATGATCAAAGAGGTCTTGCCCATTTTATGGAGCACATGAACTTCAATGGCTCCAAAAATTTTCCAAAAAATGAACTGGTTAATTACCTGCAAAGCATTGGTGTAAAGTTTGGCGCCGATCTTAATGCCTACACAGGTTTTGACGAAACAGTTTATATACTTCCTATTTCTACAGATGATCCAAAAATTATTGAGCAAGGCTTTACTGTAATTGAAGACTGGGCTTTCAACAACCTTCTCGACAAATCCGAAATAGATAAAGAAAGAGGCGTGGTTTTAGAAGAATCAAGGTTAAGCAAGGGAGCACAGGAAAGAATGTTGCGCCAATATTTTCCAAAGCTTTTTAATGGCTCTAAATATGCGGAGCGTTTGCCCATTGGTAAAGATTCTATTTTAAAAACTTTCAGCTATGCCACACTGGAGCGTTTTTACAGGCAATGGTATAGGCCAAACAATATGGCAGTAATAGTTGTTGGTGATATTGATCCTGCAGAAGCAGAAAAAAAGATCAAGGCACATTTCAGCAGTTTTAAAAATCCGGCAAATGCCAAAGCTCGTCCGGCAATTATTCCAATTGCAGCCCGTACAAAACCCGAAGCAATGGTGTTGACAGATAATGAAATGACCAATACAGTTGTGCAGGTATTTAACTTTATTAAACCTGCAAAAAAAGTAAAAACCTGGTCTGATTATAAGCACTCAATCATTCATGATCTTGTCAATAACCTGATTAACCAACGTTTGCAGGAACTGACGCAAAAAGAAAATGCGCCTTTTGCGTTTGGCTATACCGGCACAGATCAATTTATTCGTGGCTACGATGCATTTGTTTCTTATGCAGTTTTGGGAAGCGGCACAACAAAACAAGCAATTGATGCACTGATTGCAGAAACAGAAAGAGCAAGAAAATTTGGTTTTTTAAAAACAGAATTGGAAAGAGCCAAAGCCGATTTGATGAACCAGACAGAAGAAGAATACAATGAAAAGGATAAGATGCAATCTGGAAGGATTGTTGGTAATTACCTGAACAATTTCTTAGAAGGTTCACCAATTCCGGGAACAGAAAACCGTTATAAATTCATTAAGCAAATTTTACCTTCCATCACCTTGCAGGAAATAAACAATGTGGCAAAAGCCATGTCTCCTTCCACAGCTCCTTTTGTAATGGTGCAGGCGCCAACAAACAAAGCAGCAGAATTGCCTTCCAATGCTGACCTTTTGAAAGAAGTGGTGGCAGCAACAAAACAAAAAATTACACCTTACACAGAAAACGTTGTTGCATCAAACATTGACATGAATGATGGGATGACAGCAGGTAAAATTGTAAGCGAAACAAAGAATGAAAAATTAAGCACTACTGATTTAACCTTGAGCAATGGTATCACTATTACAGTGAAGCCAACTGCTTTCAAGAACGATGAGATCATGATGGATGCCTGGCGTCATGGCGGTTGGCAGCGTTTTCCATTGGCAGATAAAGAGAATGCAGAAGGTGCAGCGCAAATGGTGCAGCTAATGGGAGTGAAGGATATGTCGCCAACTGATTTAAAGAAATTTTTATCAGGCAAAACAATCAGGGTTACACCTTATTTAAATCCATCGGAAGAAGGTATTGAAGGAAGCAGCAGTGTAAAAGATTTTGAAACATTTTTGCAATTGATAAATCTTTACATGACACAGCCAAGAAAAGATGAAGGATTGTGGAAAGCATATACTACCAATATCAAAGGCTTTTTAAAAT
>MWWF01000141.1_pt1 | contig 13271 bp, 11 predicted proteins | sample 1047351 | NCBI WGS metagenome assembly MWWF01 (sample SAMN06349970, study PRJNA376086) | soil metagenome | isolation source: MGM-3 sample Antarctic (ecotone) soil | place: Antarctica
GAGAATAGGCATTGCATTGATCACATCCTTTGCAGCAAGAGAAGTATTTGTTGGCACTATGGCAACTTTATACAGCGTTGGCGATGATGATGAAGGCATGTTGCTTCGTGATAAATTAAGAGCAGCAAAAAAAGAAGACGGCACACCGCTGTTTACATTAGCTACTGGTATTTCTTTAATGATCTTTTACCTGTTCGCCATGCAATGCATGAGCACACTTTCCATTGTAAAAAGAGAAACCCGCAGTTGGAAAATACCGTTGATTCAGTTGGTGTACATGACGGGGTTAGCTTATGTAATGAGTTTGTTGTTTTATTGGTTGCTGAAATGATCCCAAACAATTTTTGATATTTTTTTTGTCAGTGTCCATGCTTCGTTTGAATCATTCCACGATTTGTCTATGTTGTTTTTGGTGCATACACAAAAAATATATTTAGCGCCTCTGCCATTTAAAAATAAAATTTCGTTACGGGTTTCATCCACGGCTCCGCCTTTGCTGGCAACAAAAACATCGGGTGGAATTTGAGAGATGGCATATTCATCCCAATAATTTCTGCCGAGAAGTCGAAGCATTTGTGCACTTCGCTCAACATTAATAATTTCACCTTTCACAATTTTTTCCATTAGCGTTGCCATTTCTTTTGGAGTTGTTTGCCCCCAGCCATATTGCGTTCTGTTGGCTTCTCTTCCCGGCGTTCTTGAATTTACTCTTGTAGATTGAAAACCTAAGCTGTCTAATATCTGGTTGATCCTTGTTCCTTTGCCTGCCAAACTTTGCAACCACAAACTTGCCGTGTTGTCGCTCATGGTAAGCATCAGCATAACGGCTTTGCTCAACTCAATTATTTGCGAATCTTTGAATGAGCCGAGAAGATCAACACCTGCATAAAGAAGTGAATCTCTGTAGATCAATTCCTGGTGAAAATTTAATTCACCTTTATTCATCTTATCCATGATGCCAATGAGAATTGGAATCTTCACTATGCTTGCTGTTGGAAAAATAGTATCAGCATTAATGGAAACGATGTTGTTGTTCCCAAGATTTTTTATGTACACACCAATATCGCCATTGAAACCTTTGATGGCTTCTTCAATTTTGGTTTGAAGTTTTTTATCGGTTCTCTGTGCAGATGTTTGATTGAAAAAAAAGAATGTGCAAAATAGAATTGCAAAAAAATATTTCATCAGAATGATTTTGTCTTACTGTTGTTTTTGTTTTGTGCCATGTTCATATAATCCAACACGAGATTGCAAAATACATTGATGCCTGTTTTCATTCCACTTTCGTCTATGTAAAAATCGGGTGTGTGGTGCGGCGCTACAGTTTTTGGATCTTTTCCTAATGGCAATCCGCCAACATAAAAATAAAGGGATGGAACTTTTGCTGCAAAGAAAGAAAAATCTTCAGCGCCGGTTTGTGCATCCATAACAATAGCATTGTTATTGGTTGCTTTTTGCAAAGATGGAATCATTTGCTGTGTAAGCTTTGGATCATTGTATGTTACTAAAGTTTTGGAAACAATTTTTACATCTGCAGTGGCGCCTGATGCTTGAGCAATATTTTTTGCAGTGCGTTCAATGCGCATCCAAATATCTTTTTGCATGGCAGTATCTAAGGTTCTGATAGTTCCCGAAAGAGTAACTTCTTCAGGAATAATATTTTCACGAACGCCAGCTTTAAAAATGGTGGTTGAAATCACTACCGCATTTTTTGTTAGTTCGCTTTGCCTGCTTACAATGCTTTGCAAGCCTTCAATAATTTGCGCACCAATGATAACGGGATCAATTCCTAACCAAGGTTGCGCACCATGCGATTGTTTGCCATGAATGGTGATAGTAAACCAGTCGGAAGCAGCCATCACGCCTTGCTCACGATATTTAATTTGACCAACAGGTGTTTGCGCATTAATGTGAAGCCCGAACATAACATCAACTTTTGGATTATCAAGAACGTCTTCTTTGATCATTAGTGCAGCGCCGCCTTCTTCATTTTGTGGGGCACCTTCTTCGGCGGGTTGAAAAATAAATTTGACAGTTCCCCCCAGGTCTTTTTTCATACCGGCTAATACTTCGGCAACGCTCATTAACATGGCAACGTGTGTGTCATGTCCGCAGGCATGCATTACACCAACTTCCTGTCCGTTGTAAGTTGCTTTTTCTTTTGATGCAAAAGGAATCTTCACTCTTTCTATTACAGGCAGTCCATCCATGTCTGCCCTTAAAGCTATAACGGGCCCTGGTTTGCCGCCTCTTAATATTCCAACAACGCCAGTCTTTGCTACATTTTCTTTCACTTCAATACTTAATGAACGCAAATGATCTGCAATGATTTTTGCTGTTCTGAATTCACGGTTGCCTAATTCAGGATGTTGATGAAAATCTCTTCTCCAGTCAATGCATTTTGCTTCTATTTTATCAATGGCTGATTGCATATAAATATCAATTTTAGAATTTGATTGTGCGGCTGCTATTATTGCAAAAAATGCAAACAGGTGGAAGAGAATTATTTTTTTCACGATGTAGAATTTGATAAAAATAAATTTAGTCTATTCATTTCATATTTGATGGTTGGCGTTTTGTAATGTTCGATTGCGGTTGTGCCGCTTCCAAAATGTTCAATTGAATTACCGAACGTACAAGTGAGTGACACAACGGAAGGTGATAGTAGTAGTGTAGCTTAGTACAAAAAATATATCTTCTTTGCTAAAATGAATTTTCTAAATTTATCTCTCTATGATGCTTCGTCATGTTCCATTTCTAAAAAATGTTTTTTTATACAGCATCACTGCATTTGGCGGGCCCCAGGCACATATAGCCATGATGATGAAAATGTTTGTAGAGAAAACACCATATCTAACCAAGGAAGAATTGCTTGAGTACAATGCGTTTTGCAATTTGTTGCCTGGTGCATCTTCTACACAAACCGTTACATTGATTGGTTATAAAAGGGGCGGCATTTCGCTTGCTATTGTTACATTATTAATATGGATTGCGCCTGCATGTTTTTTAATGGGGGCGTTTTCTTTTTTGCTTCATTACATTGATCAAACCTCTTTGCACACAGATATTTTCAAATACATTCCATCTATGGCTGTTGGGTTTTTGGCTTATGCGTCTTTAGTGGCATTCAATGTATCAATTAGGAATGTAATTACATGGGTGATCATGCTTTTTTGCATTGGAGCAACGTATTTACTTTTTAAAACGCCTTGGATATTTCCAGCATTAATTTTTTTAGGGGGGGTAGCAACTAATATTAGTCATAAGCGAATTCCACAAGTGGAAATGAAACCACGAAAGATTAAATGGTGGAATATTTGGCTATTTGCTATCATTTTTATTATTGCAGGAATTGTTAGTGAATTGGCGAGAAAAAATAATTGGCCTGACAGGAAACCCATTCACCTTTTTGAAAACACATATCGAATGGGAAGTTTGGTTTTTGGTGGGGGTCATGTATTAATGCCAATGATGTACGAGCAGTTTTCGGTTCGTCCACAAATAATAAAAAATAAAAGGCCTTTTGATACAATGAATGTTGTTTCAATAAATAAAGATGAAATGACAACAGGAATGGGTATCGTTCGTGCCATGCCAGGGCCAGTGTTTTCTATTGCTTCTTTTACAGGTGGAATGGCGTTGAAAAATGGTGGTGTGCACATGCAGATTATAGGCTGCCTAATTGGTGCAATTGCAATTTTTTTACCCAGTGCACTATTGGTGCTTTTCTTTTTTCCAATTTGGAATAATTTAAAAAAATATGCTGTTGTTTATCGTTCGTTGGAAGGTATCAATGCTGCAGTCGTTGGAATTATGATTGCGTCAACGCTTTATATTATGAAAGACATTTCTCTTGTCGATGTAAGGCTTACGAGTCTTATTAATATTGCTGTTATTGTATCAACTTTTTTGCTTTTGCAATTTTCAAAAATTGCTTCTCCTGTAATTGTAGCAGTTTGCCTTGCTTTGGGTTATTTTTTTGGTGTTTTAAAATAACTGCTCGCTGCGATTTCTTCTTCAACCGAAGGCGGAACTAAATATTTAATAGATTTTTTTGCTTTTATTAATTCTCGTATATGCGTAGCTGAAATTTCTAGCAGCGGTGCATTCATTATTTGAATATTTGCATTTAAATTATTTTCAACCTCAAAACCTGGGCGTTTATAAATAATTATTTTATAGTTGGTAATTATGGTTTCAGCATTTTTCCATTTGCTTAAGTTCTGAAAACTATCGCTTCCCATAATGATAGAAAAATCATGAGTTGGAAATTTTTCTTTTAGATAAGCCAGAGTATGAACAGTATAAGAAGGTTTAGGCAAATTGAATTCTATATCGCTTGCTTTAAGACGAAAATCATTTTCAATAGCTATTTGCACAAGGTGAAATCGATTAAATTCATTAAGAAGGTTATTAGAGTTTTTAAATGGATTTTGTGGAGAAATTATAAACCAAATTTTTTGAAGATCAGACTCATTCAAAATGTGACTTACTATTATTAAATGCCCAGTATGTATAGGGTTAAATGATCCAAAATAAAGGCCAATTTTCATTTACAATCAAATGATTTTCAATGTTTTATCAACAAATATTTGTTTTGCTTCGGCTTTCCGCAGGCTTAAAGAATACCCGGCAACCCTGATCGATATAGGATCGCCTAAAGGAGCGATTTGCTCAACAATAAGTTGTTCTCCCGGTAAGCAACCCATTTCCATTAGCTTGAGTTCAATTTCAGAACTCTCGAAACTTATAATTGTAGCTTTCTCTCCGGGTTTTAATTCAGACAACCTCATAATTTTTAAAATTCAAAAATATTGCAACAGGTTAATACCATGTTTACGATTTTTGAAATATGGTTAAGCTGGCTACGAAATTTATTCTCTTTCATCATTTGATTAAGTGTCCATATCTGCCCAATCGACTAAAATTGAAAGAATATATTCTTTACATGATTAAAAATGAAGGATATAAAATTGAACGCATCAATTATATATTTTGCTCTGATAATTATCTTCTTAGGCTGAACCAGGAACACCTTAAGCACGACACTTATACAGACGTTATAACCTTTCAATTTTCTGAACCACTTGAAAAAATTCTTGCGGATATCTATATAAGCATTGATAGGGTTAAAGAAAATTCATCTTCTTTTAAGAACTCATTTACTATGGAGCTTTACCATGTAATGTTCCACGGAGCATTACACTTATGTGGCTATGCAGATAAAAGAAAATCAGATATTCAACTAATGCAATCTAGGGAAGAATTTTATTTAACGAATTACCTTATTTCACGTGAAACAAAACTTTAATTTTTTAACATGTTTCCCGTGAAACATTGAAATATTTTTGTCGCCATGTTTCAACAATATGATATAATTGTCGTTGGCGCAGGTCATGCCGGCTGTGAGGCTGCGGCTGCAGCGGCAAATATGGGTTCAAGCGTGTTGTTGGTAACAATGAATATGCAAACCATTGCTCAGATGAGTTGTAATCCGGCTATGGGTGGCATTGCAAAGGGACAAATTGTCAGAGAAATAGATGCTTTAGGTGGTTACTCTGGGGTTGTTTCTGATGCATCTATGATACAGTTCCGAATGTTGAACAAATCAAAAGGCCCAGCAATGTGGAGCCCAAGATCCCAAAATGACAGGATGCTTTTTGCTCAAAAATGGCGTGAATTGCTTGAAAAAACTGATAGAGTTTCATTCTATCAGGATATGGTGCGTCACCTTATTATTCATGAAGGAAAAGTTTTGGGTGTGATTACTGGTTTGGGTCATAAGATCAGATCGAAGGCGGTTGTATTGACCAATGGAACTTTTTTAAACGGCATTATACATATTGGAGACCAGAAGGTTGGAGGAGGAAGGGTAGCAGAAAGGGCTTCTGAAGGGTTAACCGAACAATTGGTTAGCCTTGGGTTTGAAAGTGATCGCCTCAAAACAGGAACCCCACCTAGAGTAGACGGAAGGTCACTTGACTATAGTGTGATGGAAGAACAAAAAGGAGATGAAGAGATTGGTGGTTTTTCTTATCTGAATATTTCGAAACCCAAACAACAGATGAGTTGCTGGGTAACTTATACCAATCAAGAAGTTCACGATATTTTAAAAACCGGTTTCGATAGAAGCCCAATGTACACTGGAAGAATAGAAGGAACCGGCCCAAGGTATTGCCCAAGCATTGAAGATAAAATCAACCGTTTTACAGAAAGAGATCGGCATCAATTGTTTGTAGAACCAGAAGGATGGAATACTGTCGAAATTTACGTAAACGGATTTTCGACTTCTTTACCCGAAGAAATTCAGTATGCAGCTTTGAAAAAGGTGCCCGGGTTTAAAAATGTAAAATTTTTTAGGCCTGGGTATGCAATTGAATACGATTACTTCCCACCGACGCAATTGAATTATAACCTTGAAACCAAACATATTCAAAATCTGTTTTTTGCTGGGCAGATTAATGGTACAACCGGGTATGAGGAAGCGGCTTGTCAGGGTTTGATGGCAGGTATTAATGCTCATCTTAAAATAAATTTTGAACAACCATTTATTTTAAAAAGAAGTGAAGCATATATAGGAGTACTTATTGATGATTTGATAAGTAAAGGAACACAAGAGCCTTATCGAATGTTTACTTCAAGGGCTGAGTTTAGAACCTTGTTACGTCAAGATAATGCCGACTTGCGTTTAACTGAACTTAGCTATCGCCTGGGTCTGGCCAGTAAAGAAAGAATGGATAAAGTTTTAGAAAAGAAACAAGAGGTTGAAGAAATAAAAACCATGCTTAATGCTTTTTATATAGAACCAACAAATGCAAATATTTATTTACAGAAAATAGGAAGTGCCCCGATTGCTCAAAAACAACAAGCGATTAAATTATTGCTGCGTCCGAACGTAAGCCTACAAAAATTGAGGGATTATGTTGTTGAAATTGATTCAGCCTTACTTAATTACCAGAAAGATTCTATCGAGCAAGCAGAGATACAAATTAAGTATCAAAGTTATATTGATAAGGAGAAGGAGCTTGTAGTTAAAATGAGTCAAATGGAAGAGTTAAAAATCCCAGAACAGTTTGATTATCAAAGAATTGTGTCGCTTGGATTAGAAGCTAGGGAAAAACTTAACAAAGTAAGACCGACCACTTTAGGTCAGGCGAGCCGCATTTCTGGTATCAATCCAAGCGATGTCCAAATACTAATGATCTTTCTGGGCAGGTGATGTTTTTTGATATTCAACCCAAGCCAAAACAAGTTTTATCTCCCCATAACTAACATTATTGCCAAGCTTCTCTTTAATGGGCGAAAAGGAACCAGCTTCAAAATTTTTTAAAGCCGGCTCTATTAAAACAAGCTTTTCCCTATTGACCAATTCTTCAATTTTTATTTGTCCGTTTTGAACAAAATGTGCAAGATGACTTTCGATGGTCTGAAGTGTAAGATTTCTTGAAGAAGATATTTCCAAAACAGATTTCCCTTCTCTATATTGTCTAAAGGTTTCTGCTTTTGTATCCGATTTTATACCGGTGCTTTCCTTACGTTTTCGCTTGGGTGATTTTTCTGCAATGTTTGATGAGAGATTATTTTCCTTACAATATTCCTGAATGATAGGCAGAAATTGGTTGCCATAGGTTTCAGCCTTTACTTTTCCAAATCCACTAATTAGTTCCAATTCCTGAAGTGTTAATGGGAGATAGGCAGCCATTTCTTGCAGGGTTTTACTTCCTGCAACAATGTAAATGGGCAAATTTTTTTTAGAACAAATACTGTCTCTAAATTTTTTTAACTGAAAGTATAAAGCAGGATGTGCAAGATCAACTTTCTTTTCTGATGCGACTGCATAAGCGTTAACAGAAAAAGATGGCGCAATAAAACTCCTCTTGCGCCGGTGAAAAGCTTCCATATTAAACTTCCCACTAAACCCTTGAAGCAAAAAATGTTGCATTGAAAGCTGAACAAAAATTTCTTTGAGAAACTCATTGTATTCTTTGGCATTCATTCGGCTATCAGTAATAGCTGGAGATTGCATAACGTAATCAATTTGCTTTGAAAGCTCACCGGAAAAAAATGCAGCACCGGCTTTAATTCTTTCCTGCAATTCTGTATTCTCTTCGGCCTTTCCCGTTTGTTGAAACAATCTTCTCAATTGTCCGTGAAATTTTTCAGCAGTGATTTGTAGCTCTGTCAACTTTGTGATTAAGTCTTCGATCCATGGAGATACTTCTTTATTAAAAGAAGTTTGATGATCGGAAAGATAGGATTGAAGTTCCTTTATTTCACCAATAGGTTTTACAAAATCAAACAGCAACAACAAAATTTTTTCCTGGTAAAATTTTTTAGCCAGCAACAATTCCTGCTGAAGGACATCAAGCTCCAAATTTGTTTTTGTGAACGCTACAATTCGGCTATCTGTATTAAAACTATTAGGTCTTATTCTATTATGCAGAACCATTCCCTGCAAATTGGTGCAACGGCTTAAAGCAACATATACCTGTCCTGGGGCGAAGGCCCCTCCTACATCTATAACCGCTTTTTCAAAAGTCAGCCCCTGGCTTTTATGAATTGTGATTGCCCAGGCAAGTCGCAATGGATACTGAGTGAAGGAACCCAATACATCTTCTTCTAAATGCCGAGTAGACTTGTTCAGTGTGTAGCGAATATTTTCCCACTTTTCTTTTTTTACTTCAATCGCAGTTGGTTCATCCTTACATTGAACCATTATTTTTTCATCAGTAAGCTCTGATAATACGCCAATCTTACCATTGAAATAACGCTTGTTTTTATCTGTATCGTTTTTGATGAACATTACCTGTGCACCAACTTTCAACTGTAATAATTCATCGGCAGGATAAGCGTTTGGCGGAAACTCTTGCTCCACTTCCGCCTTGTAAGTAAATAATTTACCCGAAAGCTTTGCCAGTTCCGTTGCATTAATATTTCTTGCTTTCTCATTATGTGTGGTTAACAGAATATATCCATCTGATTGCTCACCAAAAAAACTTGGCTGGTAACGATCATGCAATACCAGCAAGCCTTTATCATCCATTTCATTATTACGAACCTGGTTTAAAAGATGAATAAATTTCTCTTCGGTCTGGCGATAGATTTTAGTGAACTCAATATAAACCGGGGGCTCTTCTTTCATTACAAGGCTGTCAAAAAAATAAGGGCTGCCGTAATAATCTCTCAACAAACTCCATTCCTGTTCTTTTACAACTGGTGGCAACTGAAACATATCGCCAATAAACAAAACCTGCACGCCACCAAATTTTTCTGAATGACGATGACGAATATGGCGCAAAACCAAATCAATTGCATCAAGAACATCGCAGCGAACCATGCTTATTTCATCAATAACCAGCAGCTCTAATTCCTGGATAATTTTTCTTCTTTCGCTATTAAATCGCAAACGGCTAAGAAGTGTATGCTTATTTGTTATCTCCTCATTTCTTTCTGTAAATCCTCTTGCTTCAGGAATAAAAGGAGAGAAAGGCAATTGAAAAAAAGAATGAATCGTTACGCCGTTGGCATTGATGGCAGCAACACCGGTTGGCGCCACAACCACCAGTTGCTTGGAACAATTTTCCCTGATGTATTTTAGAAAAGTTGTCTTGCCAGTTCCGGCTTTACCCGTTAAAAAAATATGCTTTGCTGTATGATTAACAAGATCCGAAGCAAGTGTAAATAATGTATTGGCAGAATCGATTTGTAGCATGGCTATGTCTATAAAAATACTTCAAATACTGATGCAGCAATGTTTACAAAAAATGTATTACAATGATTTTAAGCTGTACAACATTGGGATTATCCGCATAAAATTGCTGGCGATGAATTGCTCCACCACCAGCTTGAGAGGAAAACCACCAACACTATTTTGAAGCTTTTTCACCCAACATTAGTACTTCATTTACCTGCACTTCAGTGATGTATTTTTTATTGCCGTCTTTATCGTTGTAAGTGCGGTTCATTAACTTTCCTTCAATGGCGACTTCAGAACCTTTTACCAAATATTTTTCTGCTATGTCGGCCACCTTGCCCCAAGCAACAAGATTGTGCCATTGCGTTTCCGTAATCTTTTCTCCTTTTGCATTGCGATAAACTTCATTTGTTGCCATGCTGAAACGAGCCAGCTTTTTTCCACCTTCTGTAGTTTTAATTTCTGGAGCGGCACCAAGATTTCCAATCAATTGAACTTTGTTTTTAAGTGCGTACATAATTTTGTTTTTGCGACCGCCTTCGTAATAACTTTGGGCGGCCTGGTTTTTAAATTCGTTATCCCAATCAATCTTTCGTATTCGATTGACAGAACAAAGATGTGGTGATGAAAAAGCGGCAGTCGGTTTTTAGTCCTTTGTATGCGGATGTAACCGTTTGTAAACGCTTGTACACACAAACATTTTCCCTTAACTTGTACAAATGGAAGTTCAAACCAAAGCTTGTGTTACATGCGGCAAAGCCATAAGAGGCCGTAGCGATAAAAAGTTTTGCAATGACTACTGCCGTAACAACTTCAACAACCAACTGAAAGCCGAAGACAATAATTATGTTCGCAACATCAACAACGCTTTAAGAAAGAATCGCCGCATTTTACAGGAGATTCTGCCGGAAAAAGAAGATATGGCCAAGGCTACAAAAGATAAAATGATCCATCACGGCTTTCAATTCAAATTCATTACCCATACTTACACGAACAAAAAAGGCAACACTTATTTTTTCTGTTACGAATATGGTTACCTCCCGCTGGAACATGACTGGTTTTTAATTGTAAGAAGAAAAGAAGATGTAGCCAATAATAATTAATCTGGCCTGGCGAAGAAAATTTTATTGTCCCTCTAAAACCATTTAAAAGGCATGCTATATGAAACGGATCGGGATGATCATAGCCTCTCAATTGCTTTTCTTTTTTTGCATTGCGCAAAAAATGGAATTAAAAGACCTTACTGAACTGTTAGATGTAGCTCCATCCAAACTGTCCACCCATTTGCAAAAAAAAGGATTTAGAAAAGTTGCTTTTCTTACTGCTAATGAAGACGCCTCGCTTTCTTTTGTACGCACCAATAAGGAAGGAGCACTAATTCAATATTATTGGTTGGGCGCAGATAAAAAATCTGTTTACGAAACCACATCTGTAGAAGAATTCTCCGCCTTAAAAACAGAAATAAAAAATGCCGGTTTTATGGCACCCAATGTTGACTCAACCAATATTCAGTTGCTGGTGTATCAAAAGCAGGTCATCACAATCGAAACTTCAACAAGAAGCATTGAGACAACATTGTACTATGTAATTAGAATTTCTAAGAAAGACTTGCCAAAGAAAAAAGATATTGTATTTGCCGAAGATCTTTTGATGTTGGACTCACATGAATATTTAGCAGAAATGTTTGGCAAAGAAAATGTGAAGGCTGATATATTTTATTATTCCGAAGAAGACTCCAACAGGTGCTCTGTGTTGTTTCCAAAATCAAACAAAGAAGCCATTGTTTTATGGAAAGATGAAGTGAACCTTAGAAATATCAGCTTTATAATTATTGGTGGCAATTTAAGATCCTCCGATAATTCCGGCGCAACAAATTCGCAGTCTTTTAATGGCTGGCGTTCGAGGCAAGGACCATATTGCGGCATGAGTTTGAAAGATGTCGAAACGATAAATAAAGAACCCATAAAATTCTTCAACTGGCATACGGAATCTGCTGGATATCTTGCCCCAAAAAATAAAGGAGAGATTGATTTTGAAACCCTGGGCATTGCCTTCAGTTGTATGAACTGCAGCTTTATCAAAGTGTCTCAAACAAATATCATTGATTCCGCTACCGCTATGGAAGAATTGCAAAAAGTGTTTGTAACCACTTTGATCATTTTGCCGGAGAAGAAGAAATAAAAGTCAAAATCAAGATCAAAGAATATCAATTAAAAAACCCTTAGCATTCCGCTAAGGGTTTTTTGTGGTGTGGGCCGGGGTTGAACCGGCGACACATGGATTTTCAGTCCATTGCTCTACCAACTGAGCTACCGCACCTCCATGAATATGGAACAGAAGAACAAATGAACTTTGAAATGCTGCTCTAATTCGGGGCAGCAAAAATAAGGGAATCAATTATTTATTTGTTGATAAGCTGTGAATTTTTCCAATTATTATTCTCTTAAACTTCATCTGTATCCGTTCATCTGTTCATCCGTTGGTTTCTAATTTCCATACACACTCAAAAACTTAATCCTCATTATTTTTAATTGCTCCCAATTATAATTTCCATCAGACAATTCTTGCTGCGCAATGTCTAAGGATGACGTTTGACAACCTTTAAAATAATCAATGATCTCTTCCTGCTCATATTCATCAAGCATTGTGTCAATGGCATAATCAAGATTTAATTTGGTGCCACTTGCAGCAATGGTTTCCATTTCTTCCAGCAAAGCATCCAACCGCAACTCCTTGTTTTTCGCAATCATCTCCAACGGAATTTTTTTATCTACCTGCTGAATAATGTGAACCTTGTTACCGCTTTTGTTCACAACACTTTTCATTACAAAATCATCGGGCTTTTCAATGCCGTTCTCTTCAACGTATTCTGTAATCAGGTCAATAAATGGCTTGCCGTATTTTATAGCTTTTCCTTTGCTTACGCCACCACATTTAGCCAAATCATCCACGGTAGTTGGAAACATGGTAGCCATTTCCTGCAAAGAATTTTCAAGAAAAATAACGAATGGCGGCAGGTTCTTTTTCTTCGCTTCTTTTTGGCGCAGGTCTTTCAGCAAATCAAAAAGCTTTTCGTCAAGCACAGCACCTTCGGCTGATTCATCTTCCGCCTCTTCATCATCATCACCTGTTTCTTCATACACATTGTTCATTACAATTGGGAACGACTTTGGCTTTTTGAAAAACTCTTCTCCTCTTTTTGTGATCTTCAACACACCATATTCCTCAATGTCCTTCTTCAAATGATTTCCCAAAATCATTTGACGCACTAATGAATTCCAGAAATGATCGCCTTGTTCTTTTCCAATTCCAAATTCTGCAAGGCTTTCGTGGCGATACATCTTTATCTGTGGTGTAAGATGACCGGTTATAATTCTAACCACATAATCCGTGGCAAACCTTTCATCCAAAGCCTTTATCACCTGCAAGGCCTGCACTACATTTTGCTTGGCTTCTATCTTTTCTTTTGGATGTTTGCAATTATCGCAATTGCCGCAATTTTCATCTGTATATTCTTCGCCAAAATAACTAAGCAATACTTTTCTTCTGCAAACGCCGCTTTCGGCATATGCCACTG
>MWWF01000142.1_pt1 | contig 13253 bp, 7 predicted proteins | sample 1047351 | NCBI WGS metagenome assembly MWWF01 (sample SAMN06349970, study PRJNA376086) | soil metagenome | isolation source: MGM-3 sample Antarctic (ecotone) soil | place: Antarctica
TCCCGCACCAGCAAACTCGATTTTAGTTTTACCCGCAGGGTAGGGTAGAAACAATGCACCTGAACCGGTGCCCGGAGACGATGGCCTGGAAGTAATAGAGGTGATAGAAGCAGCGTATAGTAGTAATGAGATGAAGAAAGTAGTAGAGCTTTGAATTAAAAAGTGAAAAGTAAAAAATTGAAACCCTTTTTAGTAAAAACTAACCCAATGGCATAGGCTTTGAATGCCATTGCTAAAACTTTAGCTATGGATATAAGCCCCTTCTTTATTGAATTTGAATATGAAGGAGAATGGATACTTGCCGAGGTGAAGCCGTGTTGCCAGGAAGACGATGTTTTTTATTACGATATTTCTATCAACAATCAATTTCAATATACCATTACGCAGGGTAGCGCTCACGATGAAAAAAACTCGTGGAAAGTGGCGCTGAAGAATGCTGATAAGCCGAACAACCCTAACCTGGTACAGTTTATAGGTGAGCAAATTGACCAGCATTATATGGCGTGAGAATGGTTGATAAGGGAGGACGGATGAAAGATGGCGGATGGCGGATGGTAGACAATTGAAGGATGACGGTTGGCAGATGATGGATGACGGTTGCAATAAAAGCTCTACAGGATGTAAATTGTATAAAAACTGATGCAGATCTTAAGGACAAACCAAAAGATGCTTATGACTGACTAATACACCAATAGCATTTAGGTTTGCACTAAAGAAAGGTTTGGTTTGAATTTTTTTTTTGTTACAAGCAGAAGAATGTAAATCAACATTCTTTCCTTACGAAGTCTCGCGTTTTTAGCATAGGCGTCAACCTAAGGTGTTCTTTTGTGAGACGAAAAGTGAAACCTTTTATTGTGCAGCCGTTCCCGCCTCGGCGGGACTCTTTTACAATCGATCAATAAGCAACTTTTTACACCCTTCCCCTCATGACCTCAACTTGCCAATATAGTACAGGTAAGAACGATACCGAAACTGATTAAAACACTCATGTCTATTGATAAATCTTTGAACCATAGTTTCTCATTTAAACGTCTTCATTCCTGGTACTAAGCTTTCAACATAGTTTATTGTTGATGTCTTTTTTGTTTATTGCCGAATAGAATATCTACAAGTACAAGTATCCCGCCGAGGCGGGAAGAATGCCACATCCTTAATTAGCCGTTCGACTCCAAAAAGAACCCCACTTGTGACAGAAATTGTGTCGGAGAATTACTCCACGTCTTCAATTTTCATTGTTCATTGTTCGTTGTTCATTCTTGTCTTGGTTCATAATTATTCAAATTGTCTCCCATCAACTTTCTTCTATACAAAGGTTATTTTGCGCACAAAAACTACCCTCCCCATGAAAGGACTACAGGTATTATTGGTTTTGCTCCTGAGCGCTAATGGAACCTTTTCGCAAAGCATCAGCTATCAGTTTGCGGCACCCAATGCTGCACACCACGAAGCTGAAATAACTATAACGGCAGAAAAGTTGAAACCTGGGCCCGTCACTTTTAGAATGAGCCGGTCGTCGCCGGGACGGTATGCCCGCCACGAATTTGGCAAGAACGTTTACAATGTAAAAGCAACAGATGCCAGTGGCAAAGCCTTGCAGGTAAGTAAAGCCGATGCAGATGTGTACTCGGTATCGGGGCACAACGGCACGGTGAAACTGTCGTACACCCTGTTTGCAAACCACGCCGACGGTACATATGCAAGTATAGACAGAACGGGCTACCACCTGAATATGCCTGCCACTTTCATGTGGGTTAAGGGGATGGAGAATGCCCCGATCACCATCAATTTTTCACTCGTGGATACCAGTTGGAAAATTGCAACACAACTAAAACCCGGCAACAATAAAACAACTTTTACCGCACCAGGACTGCAGTATTTCATGGACAGTCCAACAAAGGTGGGCGAGCTGCAATTTGCCGAATGGACCGCAACAAACCCGGGCAATAAAACCTACACTTTTCGTATAGCCTTAGAGGCAGATGCAACGGAGCCGGCTGCAAAAAGCTTTGCAGGAAAAGTAGCCACTATGGTAGAGGAAGCGAAGGCCGTATTTGGTGAATTGCCCGACTATGATTATGGTTCGTACACTTTTATATCGAGCATAAACCCCTATGTAAAGGGCGATGGTATGGAGCACCGTAACTCTACCATGATAAGCTTACCCACAAGGTTTGACGGCAGCGACAACCTGCTGGGCGTATTTAGCCACGAGTTTTTTCATTGCTGGAATGTAGAGCGGATTCGACCGGCAGATCTTGAACCTTTTGATTTTGAAAAGAGCAATATGAGCGAGGGCCTGTGGGTTGCCGAAGGGTTTACCCAATATTACGGCGACCTAATTTTAATGCGTGCAGGGCTAATGCCTGAAAGCGAATTTTTGGAGAGTATTGCCAGTCTTGTAAACACAAAAGCCAACACCCCCGGCGGTATTAGTTACAGCCCTATCGAAAGCAGCCAGCGCGCTGTGTTTGTGGATGCAGGGGTATCCATCGACAAAACAAACTACCAGAACATGTATGCCTCGTACTACACTTATGGCGGGGCCGTTGCGCTGGCACTTGACCTTGACTTGAGAAGCCGTTTTAAAAACATTTCGCTTGATACTTACATGCAAACTTTATGGCAGCGCTTTGGTAAAACTGGAAAAGGCTACCGGGTAAGCGACCTGCAGGATGCACTTGCTTCCATTACCAATACTGCTTATGCCACCTCGTTCTTTAGCAAATATGTGTATGGACACGAACCATTTGATTATACCACGGGCCTGAACAATGCCGGGCTGCAAACAAACCGGGCCGGTGCGGGAAAAGCATGGGCTGGCAGGGTGAGTTTTACCAATAACAGCAACAGCATGGTATTAGCCGGCAGCACTATACGCAACACACCAATGTATAATGCAGGGGCCGATGCAGAAGATGTTATTACCGCGCTAAATGGCAAGAAAGTACAAACGAGAAAAGAGTTTATGGATGTAATAGAAAGCCATAAACCGGGCGAAACCATCCCTATAACTTTTGTGCATCGTGGTGTGGAAATAAACAGCCAAATGACCTTGCAGCAAGATCCATGGATACAGGTGGGTAGTATAGAAAATGCAACAAAACAGCAGCAACAATTTAAAAAAGAATGGCTGGGTAAAAAAGCAAAACAATAGCACCGCTTTGGCTGGTTTAAGCAAGTGAAAATAATTCAGGCACAGTAGGTACCTGCGGCTAAATCCACCTGCCTGTCGGATGTACTACAATAAAGATGAATTCCTGGTGTAAAATAAGGGCGGGAAATTATCGCCCTATTGATTCTTGTTTTGCAGGCTGGTTATCCTCCTTTCTATCGCTTATGGGCAGCATTTTCTTCAGCAGGGGCAATACCTCGGGCTGGGTTAATATATTGAAGGCTGCAGCTGTAGCACCATTGCCAATCTTAATAGTATAGGCGCGTTTGTCCAAGGCCTTAAACATATCCTCATCGGTTGTGTCATCGCCAATGCATAGGGCAAATTCCGGTGTAAATTGGTTAATCAGTTTTAGCGCGGTCATTCCTTTATCTACACCGGTTAGGCGCACTTCCAACACTTTGTTGCCATCAATTACCTGCACGGGGGTATTGGCGGTCAACAGCAATAAATTGTTCATCAACTCCCGCGATCGGGTAAAGCCAAGGCCAGGGTGAGTGTTGCGATAATGCCAGGCAAGGGTATTCTGTTTTTCTTCTATCAAACTGCCTACACAACGGGTTACATACGATTGTAACATTGGCCGTATGTTGTCTTTCCACTCTGGCGAAACGGTTGTTTGTATCTCCCAATCGCGGCCCCTGTACTTTATCATTACACCATGTTCGGCTACAAAATTTATGTTCAAATGGCCGAGCCAGTTTTCCAGCGTTTCAGCATCGCGGCCAGATATAATTACTACTTCATTTCGTGGATCTTCTGATAAACGGGTTAAAAACCTAACTACCTCGTCACTTGGTTTTGCATGCGCCGGCATCCTGGTAAAGGGGGCCAGCGTACCATCATAATCCAGCAATATGCATCTTCTTGTTGCTGCATTGTAATCGGTCCTTATGTTCTCTATTTCCTTTTCGTCTATTAGCTTCACTTTCATTTTTTCCTGTTGTTGTTTTACTGAAGTTAACTGTTCCAGAAAATCGTTTACCCATCGTTCTACATCGTAATCTTCTATTCGTGTCTGCATTAGTTTCATCCTGCTTTGCTGTTCTTCTATTGGCATGGCAAGGGCGGTATGTATAGAATCAGCCAGTTCCTCGGTGTCTGTGGGGTTTACAAGCAAGGCCTCGTTTAGCTCATTGGCCGCCCCTGCAAGCTCACTTAAAATCAATACGCCACCATGTTCGCAACTGGCTACAAACTCTTTGGCTACAAGGTTCATACCATCTCGCAGGGGGGTTATCAAACCTACGTTGGCTACGCGGTATAAACCACACAATTCATTAAATGGAAGGTGGTTAAAACGATAGATCAACGGCTGCCACTGTATGGTTGAAAACCGCCCGTTTATGGTACTCACCTGTTCTTCTATCAGGCGTTTTCTCTCAATGTAGGTAGGTATTACGTTTCTGGAGGGAATGACATTAAGAATGAAAATGACTTTTTCGCGCCACTCAGGGTACCGTTCTAAAAAGTTCTCATACCCCTGCAAGCGATAGTTCAACCCTTTTGTATAATCAAGTCGGTCTACTGAAAAAATTATCTTTTTACCGGCAAAGCTCTTTTTCAATTCATCGTGGTAGCGCATCACCTCTTCAGAAGTGGCCGCCTCTTTAAATTTATTGAAGTCAATACCAATGGGAAACAGGTCAACCTTAACCAACCTGTCGTTCATCTGCACAGCATTATACTGGTTTTCTACACCAAGCAACATTTTTACAGAATTAATAAAGTGTTGTGCATAGTCAAACGTATGAAAACCTACAAGGTCTGCCCCGAGTAGCCCCTCCAAAATAGCTTTCTTCCATTTGGTGGGCAGCAGCCTGAAGATTTCGTACGAGGGAAAAGGAATATGTAGAAAAAACCCAATGACCGCCGCTGGTTTTAACTTACGCAATAGCTGCGGCAACAACATCAATTGGTAATCGTGCACCCAAACCACATCGCCCGGTTCTATGATAGCCTCCAGCGTTTCAGCAAATATTTTATTCACCTGTACATAGGCATCATAGTGCTCTTTGCTATAGCTGGTAAGCGAAGGAAAATAATGGAACAAGGGCCATATAGTGGAATTAGATAACCCATTATAGTAGTTGCTGTACAGTTCATCTTGTAAAAAGAGGGGCTGCACGCCAAAGTCTACACCTGAAATATTTGCCTGCGCCAGCTTCCAATCCTCTTGTGAAAAGCTTGCGCTGCCTACCCAAATTTTATCGCTGAATTTTTCTGCTCCTGAATTTTTCTCAAAATAGCTCTTCAAGGCCGATACCAATCCGCCAGAACTTTGCCTTAACTCCACCTGTTCATCTTTAATTTCTATAGAAAATGGTAGCCTGTTCGAAATAATTATTAATCTGCTCATGTAATGCGCTTTTTTTTGTTTCACTTGCTGCGATGTAAAAAATCGCGCCCTGCGCTTCAGCAATATCGCTAAAGGCATCATTATAAAATTCAATGTTTGTTGATGGTGCAGCTAAAAAAAGGGAAAGCTGCGTTCGGCACTGTAGACTGAATAGGATAAATGATATTCTGGGTTTTGTTGGTGTAGCCGGACGGCAAATCTAACGATTAAAAATTTAGCCGATTTTGCCACGCCTAACTGCTGTTTAACCAAGGCATAAGTACTTCTATACCGGCTATACCTTCATGAGATCACGGCTAATATTGTCGAAAACATTTTTTCCCGTTGTTTACAAAGTATATCGTTATTCCTTTTTATGCATTGGCTCAAGTAATTTTTTAGTGGGACAAGCAGTAGAATATCTATTGAACATTCTTGCGTCGCACTCTTTTACTACATCTTTTCATAGCAGCTTTTTCCACCTTTTCCAAATGTTCACCCAACCAAGCTTATTCCATTTCCCGTTCAGTTTTCATTATGGAAGACAGTTACCGTTCAATGCACTTTACACACATCTACAAACCTTATCAACCGCTCATCCCGCCTAAACTGCATTGGCCATATTTAATATTGAAGCGATGCATTTATACTGATATTGTACGCTCCAACTTATGCTTCATGCACAAATTAATTACTCTATTTACCCTGGCCATACTGTGTTCTTTTGGTGCAAGCGCACAGGCCACAACCATAACCGGTAAAATTACCGATACGTTGAACAAGCAAAATCTTGCCCAATCGTCTGTTTCCCTTTTGCGTGCAAAAGATTCTGTGCTGGTATCCTTTACCCGCAGTACCGCGCAGGGAAATTTCTCCCTTAATCAACCCGGGGCAGGCAAGTATATTCTAATGGTTACTCACCCCACCTATGCCGATTATGTTGATGTAATAGAGCTGGACGGGAGCAACACCTTTCAGGCAGGTGCACTACGCATGACGCTAAAGTCAAAATTGCTGGAAGATGTATTTGTAAAACAACAGATTGCTGCCATAAGAATGCGCGGCGATACGATTGAGTTTAAAGCAGACAGCTTTAAGGTTAGGGCGGGTGCATCGGTAGAAGAAATGCTGCGTAAGATGCCCGGCTTGCAGGTAGACAAAGATGGGAACGTAACGGCGCAGGGACAAAAAGTGGAAAAGGTGCTGGTAGACGGCGAGGAGTTTTTTGGTGACGATCCCACTATGGCAACAAAAAATTTGCAGGCAGATGCAATAGATAAGGTGCAGGTATTTGATAAAAAAAGTGACCAGGCTGCCTTTACCGGGATAGATGATGGCAGCAAGATAAAAACGCTAAACCTTACGCTTAAGGAGGATAAGAAGAAAGGCTATTTTGGCAAAGTTGAACTGGCCGCGGGCCCAAACAATCGCTGGAACAACAATGTGATGGCAAACTCCTTTAAGTCTAAACGTAAGCTGTCAGTGTATGGTATAATGAGCAGCACAGGTAAAACAGGACTCGATTGGCAGGAAAGTAGCAAGTACGGCACGGGCAACAATATGGAATACGATGCAGACGGCGGCTATTTTTTCTCGTACAACAATGGAGATGATTTTGATGGAGGAAATTTTTACGGCAAGGGTATACCTACAGCATGGAACGGGGGTATACAATATTCTAAAAAATTTGATGCCGATAAACAAAATTTTAATGGCAGCTACCGCTTTGGTAAAATAAACAACTCAGGCAGCGCCAATACGTTGTCGCAATCTATATTGCCGGGCAATACCTTTACCAATAAGGAGCAAACTGACTTTTATAGTACAAAGCAACGCAATTCATTTAATGGTACTTATGAGTACCAGCTCGACAGCTTTACCTCCTTAAAGATTGTAGCCAGTGGTTTTAAAGGTGATCAGCAAACCCTCAATACTTTCAGCACCGAATCACTTGATGCATTAGGCGACAGGATTAACAACAGCAACCGTGCTACTACGGCAATTGGCGACGATAATAATTTGAAATCTAATGTGCTGCTACGCAGGCGTTTTAAGCTGCCTGGCCGTACCCTGTCTTTAAGCTTCGATCAGCAATACCGAAGCAATAACACACAAGGATTGCTAAATGCCGTAAACCGTTTTTATGCAAAAACAGGACAACTTGTAAATGTTGATTCTATCGACCAAAGCAAGATTAATGATATAGAAAATGGGGGATACTATACGCGTGTGGCCTATACAGAGCCCATTGTAAAAAACGTGTTCATGGAGGTAAGCTATGGCCGTCGCGTTAGCAATAGTGAGTCAAAAAGACTTTCGTTCGACAAAAATCCTGAGGGGAAGTATGAGGTCTTAAATACGTTATTCAGCAATCATTACGACTTTCATGTACTTACCAATAGTGGTGGGCTTACCTGGAGATACAATGCAAAAAAACTTACGTTATCTGCAGGCGGCGATGTTGCTTTTGCCAATTTCAGGCAAACTGATCTGCTAAACGATACTACCATTAAATACAACTTCACCAACTTTTTTCCAAAGTCAAATATTCAGTACAAGTTCAATGCTAATAGTCGCATTTCGCTTAACTACAATGGAGTAACCCGGCAGCCCACTATTGAGCAATTGCAGCCGGTAAGAGACAATACCAACACCCTCAATATTGCCATTGGTAATCCTGATTTAAAACAAGAGTTCAGGCACTCGTTCAACTTCAATTTCAATTCGTACAAAGTATTGTCGCAAAGAGGATTTTACACCTATGCATCATTTTCAAAAACAGACAATGCTATAAGCACCAGCGAAAACACGTCAACTGTGGGAGACTCTATTGGCAAGCGTACGTACCAATTTATAAATGTAGATGGTAACTACAATGGTAATTCGGGTGGTGGATATAATTTCAAAGTGAAGAAGCTTGATCTTTCTATGAATTTTGGCTTTGGCCTGAATGTGTCTCGTATAAATAGTATTGTAAATAAGGTGCGCAATCAAACCAACAACAACAGCTATAGATTGAATTACTCTATATACAAATTCAAAGAAAATAAATTTGATGTCAATTACTATTCCAGTGTTAGCTACAATACGTCAGTTTCGTCTATTCAGCCAGGCAAAGAGACCAACTTCTACACGCATAGTCACAACATATACTTCAATTATACCTTGCCGAAAAAGTTTGAGATTAATAGCAATGTGGAAGCCAATTTCAGACAGCGAATCAATGCCTTTGACCAGGATAACAATGTGATTTTGTGGAATGGCTATATAGGCCGGAAGTTTTTAAAAAATGATAAGGGTATGCTGCGTATACAAGCCAATGATATACTGGATCAGAACAGGGGATATAACCGTTTTGTGAACTCTAATATTATTCGCGAAGAAAACTATACCACGCTGCGCCGGTATTTCTTACTAACGTTTGTCTGGAATTTTTCTAAGAACCCTGGCGGAGGTCCAGGCATGTAAAAAACAGTTTTTGGTATTTAACGGACCTAATTATTTAATTATGAAATCATTTACTTGTAGTGTAGCTTTTTTGTTGTTGTTTATGCAAGCAGCATACACACAGCCTGCATTTATTACCAAAGGAAAAATTGAGTTTGAAAAGAAGGTTAATATTCATAAGCAACTGGAAAGTGAAGACGATGATACGTGGCGAAATATGATGAAAAAATCGACCCCGCCAGTAAAGACAACTTATTTTGACCTATACTTTGATGAGGATAAGACAGTATATAAACCGGGCAAAGAAGTGGTAGAACCGCAGAAGATACCCGATTTTTTAACTGGCCCTGCCACGGATAATGTTGTTTTAACAGACCTGGCCACTCAAACGTCCATCAGTCAAAAAACAGTTTTCGAATCGGTATTTAGCATAAATGATACGCTACGCAAAATAGAGTGGAAGATGAGCCCAGACACAAGAACCATTGCTGGTTTTGAGTGCAGAAAAGCAACGGCAATTATTATGGACTCTGTTTTTGTAGTTGCATTTTTTAGCGACCAGGTTGTACCTGCAGGTGGTCCCGAATCTTTTGCCGGTTTACCTGGTATGATCCTCGGCCTGGCCATTCCACGTTTAAATAGCACCTGGTTTGCAACAAAGCTTGAAATAATAGAAGTAAAGCCAACCGTTTTTACAGCACCAAAAAAAGGCAAAAAAATAACTAATTCTGAATTGCGCAACCAGCTAAAAACAAGCATGAAAAACTGGGGTAAATGGGGAGATAAAAATATTTGGCAAATAATGATATAATTAAATCAAGTACCTTTTAAAAAAATTACACCTATGAAAAGAATTGTTATGCTCTCGTTGCTGACTTCAATATTTTTTACCACTATAGGCTACAGCCAGCAAGACAAATCACAACGTGCAAGCCCCCCTGCTGAGGCTAAGCAAACTACCGCCAATGGGCTGGTGATTGCGATAAATTACAGCCAACCTTCACTTAAAGGCAGAACATTAGGCGTAGATGTAGCTACTTATGGCAAGGTGTGGCGCACCGGAGCAAACGAGGCTACTACGTTTGAGATTAGCAGGGATGCGAAAATTGCAGGCCAACCACTAAAAGCAGGTAAGTATAGCTTGTATAGCATTCCCGGAGAGGACGAAGCCACATTGATCTTTAACAAAGCCTGGAACCAATGGGGCACGGTGTACAACGAAAGTGAAGACGTGTTGCGGGTAAAGATTACTCCGGATGAGTCGCCACAGTTTACAGAGAAAATGACCTTTTCTATTGAACCTTCCGGGTTGGTAACATTTATGTGGGGCAACGGAATGGCATCGTTTATGGTTGAATAATTAATGTCATTAACTTAAGAAAGTATTTACAGCCAATGTTTTATACTCCACGTTTTTATTTTCGTTCTGTAAGGACGATATGTGGGTAGAAAAACAATCATGCGGATCAGCTCGTTCCGTAGAAACGATATATGGTGTGTGCCAATTAAATGGCCTTTAAAATATCGCGTTCATTATTCTAGTGTCCTGCTATTTGAAAAATGTTTTGTTTCAAGTGAGTTGTGAACAGTAAGTTGTGAGTGGTTACGCTACTTTGAGAGGGCTTACTCACCATTCACCACTGACAACTCACATTTAACTTAACACTAGTTCCAAGGTGTAAGGGTGCATATACCGTTCCTATGGAACGGGAAGCCAAAAACTTATTTTTTCTACTTCTACCCATATGGCGTCCCTACGAGACGCTTTAACTGAAGAGTATGCTTGTCTTCCGAATTTTATAATGGGATCATGGCTGAAAGTCTGAAGTTAATGACGATGGTACAATAATGTTGATTTTATCTACATAAAAAAGCCGGTTTTGATGTTGAAGCTAACCGGCTTTTACGTTTTTAAACTTAATGGGTCGTGTGGTTTGTAGTACAGGCTTTTCTTTGGAAACCCATTAGATAAAAAACATTTACCTTGATAATTCAACTTCGTTTCTTGCAAAGGCGTGCTTTTCGCTTATTCTTTCACCAGCAAAGGATCATCAGCATCCTGCACAATTACGCAAAGCAGCCCACCTATTACCATAGACACGCCACCAACTACCAGTGCGTAAACACTCTGGTGATTAAAAATATTTGCAACGACATAACCCAGCGCGGCTGACGCAATGAGTTGCGGTATAACAACAAAGAAGTTGAAGACACCCATGTAAAAGCCCATCTTATTGGCTGGTAATGCACCAGCCAAAATTGCATAAGGCATAGTAAGGGTAGATGCCCACGCAAGGCCCACCCCAACCATGGGCAACAGCAATAGGTTTTGATCTTTTATAAATAACAAAGAGATTAAACCAATTCCGCCTATTACAAGCGCAATCAGGTGGGTATATTTACGGCCAATACGCTTTGCCAACATGGGTAACAGGAAGGCCACGATGGCTGAAACGCCATTATATACCATGAACATAATGCCCACCCAGTCACCAGCATCCTGGAACGATTTTGACGTTGTATCGGTAGTGCCAAAAGTATTTTGGGCTACCGCAGCAGAGGTATATATCCACATAGAAAAGAAAGCTACCCAGGTAAAGAACTGTACAATGGCCAATTGAAGCATTGCTTTGGGCATGGTAGTGATCCCGGTAGTGATCTCGCTGATACCATGAAACAATCCTTTTTTTTCTCTTTTTTCTCTTTCAAAAGCTTCCATGTCTTCGGGGGGCAATTCCGTTGAAGAGACTACCGTCCACAACACGGAAAGAAAGAAGACAACTGCACCAATGTAAAAGGAGTATTTAACAGAATCGGGTATGATGCCTTGTGGTGCGGTATTGCTTATGCCAAGCACATTTGTAAAAAAATAAGGGAGTAGCGAGGCTACTACAGCACCAATTCCAATAAAGAAGGTTTGCATTGCAAAGCCGGTGGTACGTTGGCTGGGTACAAGTTTATCACCCACAAAGGCCCTGAATGGCTCCATGGATATATTGATGGATGCATCGAGTACCCATAGCAGGATAGCTGCAGCCCATAATGCCGGCGAGTTAGGCATAAGAAACAAGGCCAGCGACGAGAAAACGGCACCAATAAAAAAGAACGGACGGCGACGGCCCCACCGCGGGTGCCAAGTGCGATCGCTGAGGTAACCGATGATAGGTTGTACCAAAAGACCTGTTATTGGCGCTGCAATCCACAAAATAGGTATATCGTCTATCTGGGCGCCAAGGGTTTGGAAGATGCGGCTTACGTTAGCATTTTGAAGGGCAAAGCCAAATTGAATTCCGAGAAAGCCAAAGCTCATGTTGAAGATTTGGCCAAGGGTAAGGCGGGGTTTACGGGAGGTGCTTGAATGTGCAGCTACATCCAACGTTTCATTTTGCATTTCAATCGTTATAAATGAATGTGTAAAAATTACATTGAACTAAAATAAAGTAAAAAAACATCCCACTCGGGGATGTTTTTAAAATATTATACAGGTGCACCAGGTTGTATCAAATTATAATTCAGCAGCTAATTTAATTTTCTATATTCAATTGTAACCAGAGCCCGTTGAACTTAAACGTTCACTCTCAAGAAGCCCAATGATAAGCCGCTGAAATTGTAGCCCCGATTGAAGTGGAAAACCCGCAACCCGCCTTAGCGGGTGAGGATTTGGAACGAAAAGCGGGACCACACCTGAATTCACATTAACTGACCGGCTCCAAATTTCTTTCTTACTGAATGGTAAATCCATCGGGCAACACTGCATTCTTTTTTACCACTACTATTTGATCTTTGATGGTGTACAATTCATGCTCTGCGTCGCCAATTCCGTTGCCACCAATAATCTTTACATCATTACCAATGCGGCAGTTTTTATCGATGATCGCATTTTTTATATAGCACCTTTCTCCTACTCCAACTTTTGGAATACCGGAAGATGCACTATTGTTTATATGCTCCAGCGTTTCATAATAATCGTTACCCATGAGATAAGTATTTACTATTGTAGTACCATAACCAATGCGTGAACGAATGCCGATAACACTGTGCTCTATCCTGCTTGCATGAATAATGGAGCCCTCGGCAATGATCGTTTTTTCCAATGTAGTACCGCTTATTTTGGCAGGTGGCAACATACGGGGCCTGGTGTAGACCGCGTTGTCATTGTCGAATAAATTGAAGGGAGGTATCTCGTCGGTGAGTGAAAGGTTGGCTTCGTAAAAGGATGATATCTGTCCGATATCTTCCCAATAGCCTTCGTATTGATAGCTGCCCACTTTATGGTTTTCTATCACTTTCGGAATA
>MWWF01000143.1_pt1 | contig 13242 bp, 11 predicted proteins | sample 1047351 | NCBI WGS metagenome assembly MWWF01 (sample SAMN06349970, study PRJNA376086) | soil metagenome | isolation source: MGM-3 sample Antarctic (ecotone) soil | place: Antarctica
AAAAATCAAAGGCCTCTAATAGAATTCCAGAATATACAGCAAAAGAGATTTCTAAACTTTCAGGAGTTTCTCTCAGAGAGGCTTCTAAGCTTTTCCGCAAAGGGATGACTCATGAGATCTTCCAACCAAGGAAGGGGAGTCTTATCCCGATATCAAGGAGGCTGATTAAATTCCTAGCTAAATGCTCAACACGAGCTTTGATGCTCACGCTACTAACGTACCTTGAGCGAGGAATGACACTTCATGGCCGAGTAATAAAGAATGCGGGAACGGTAAAAGCCTCCTTCATTGCAAAAAAATCAGGACTCACGATTCGCTCAGTGCGTACCGCTAGAGGGCGTCTTCTAAAACTTGGTATTATCACCCCTGATACGACGAAGTATCAGCGAAAATTAAATAGAGACGGTGCATATTTTACAATCAATCTCTCGTTTAACCAAAATAAGATTCAGCGCCAAGTTATCAATAGGAAAGGGAGCGAAGGGTCGTTAAAAAACCCGAGAGCGGAAAAGGTACTTGTTAATAACTTGGCATCAGTAGCTCCTCAAATTTCACCCCCCCTAGCTCAAAACTGCACTAAAATTTCACCCCCATATAGAGAAATAAAACCTTCTCCTAAAGGAGAATTAAGAAACCAGAAAACTCAAAGCGAAGCCTCGAACTCGTCTGGTGTTTTTACAAAACGAATGGGGGAAGGGGAGGGAAGAACTATCCTTCCCCCAAGTATCAGGAACGTTCAGAAGATTGATTTGGAGCAATTCTCGCGCTGTAAAATCCTCTATGAGCAAGCTTGCGGAACCAAGCTTGTGAAGCACAGCGAGGCAACGTTCCTCAATTTTATAGGGGCTGCGGTTCGGGCAAAGTCGGCTAAGGGAGGAGACCCGGCAAAGATTTTCATGGGCATTGTTCGCCAAAATCTTTGGATGAACATCACCCAGGAACAAGAAGACAGGGCACGAGCGGCAATCAAAAGATACGAGCCATGAGGTTACTTTTTAGGAACTGATAGGCCATCTGATACTAGGCATTGGACCTCAAGTTAGCCTTCACGAACTTGGCCGCCTGTTCGCCGGTCGCCTTGCCAGCTGACACCAAAAGAGCTTCCGTGATAACACACAAGTCCTTCCGAAGCTCGACCATTTCGGCACTCAAGGCTTCCCCGGTCATGGCAATTTTAGGGAGAAGATTCCCTGACTCAAGCTCTCTGAGAAGTGCCCTCTTTGCCCATTCGTGGATACTAATTGAGCCACGTTCAGCCACCTCTTCAAGGCTCTGAAGTGCTTCACCGTCGAGACGAAACGAGATCACTCTTTCCTTTTGTCGCACCATCTTTTTCGACCTTTTTTGTATACAAACTTTATTGAGCACCATCAGTAACTTAGCATCATTTAGCAGCTTACTCGTCTACAGTTTGTATACGTACTAAGTATTTGATTCCGTTTTTAATTGTCCTGCACTTGTCTACAAACTGAGGTGCATCCGGTGTGGGCGTTTATTTCTTCTTTGCTTTCTCATCCATTCTAAGAGGCAAAAGAGAAACCAGATGAGAGCCAAAAAAGTGATAGAGCAAGATAAAGGCAGTGGTACTTCAGTATGGTTAATGCGTCGAAAATGTTCAGTAATGTATAGGACCACATCATTTTAATTAGTACCTTAATGGTACTGACAATCTCTTGTTCGTTAAGAAATAATGCAAAGTTGATAGAGCAAGATAAAGGCTCAGGGCCTACACGTAAGGTAACTGCTGGATTTATTTCAGCAAAGGATAGGCCCTCGGATGGTTTACTAAGGCCCTTTGAGGGACTACTTAAATCCTGTTAAAAAAATCAGAAACTTGCGCTTGCTGATCGACGAATTCCATCAGGTTTTCATTGATACGGTTAATACAAGATAAAAGCGTGTCTACATCCGCCAGATTCTTAAGTCCCATCAAATACTTGCGCGTAGACATTACAAGCTAAGCGTAGACGGCAATTAGGATTCCATAGTGAGCGCAGCTAGTTGCACGTAGACAAAGAATGACAACGCAAGATAAAAGCGTGTTAACATCTGGCGGTAAAATAAGCTAAATCAATGGGTTAGATGTAAACATCAGGTGCTTCATGTTAACAAAAAGTAGGTTTCCTTGGTCGATTCAATTGGATACGTGTAAACATGTGCCTTTTTTTGAAAACAAGCGTCGTTACAAGTCAGTTGGTAGCAAATTCCATTCGCTTTGACTGGTTCCATTAAATGATGGGAGGCCGTCACAATCCGAAGTCTCTTTCGCTCTGAACATCGCAGCCCAGAGTGCGACTTGCTGGAGTTCTGAGCGAAGAATCAAGCGAGCTAAAACGAAAATTAAGTCGTCATAGGAGGGCTATTTAAGCAATCTTATTTGACCGGGGTGGACATTCTAGATCCGTGAATTGGAGGGCAGGGACACCATTACGCGGAACCACCAAAGGCGTGGGGTTTGAGCAGGAAGGCTAGGCTAATGAAAACCAAACGAGGCACGATCCCGACACTAAACTAGTCCTCTTAGGAGCACCCCTCGAGCAGAAACCCTGCTAGTAAAGTCGATTCTATCGGTAGGAAACTCGGAACTTTTTGGAGCGAAAATATACAAAAACGAAAGCTCATTTGGCTCAGATTTGCTACACTAATTCGATGCTAAAACGTCAACCATTTATCTCTCTAGTGATGTCAGAAAGAGAAATATGCGAAGCAATTGGGAGGCGTATTAGGGATGTTCGCGAACACAAAAAGCTTACCGTAAATAAGCTTTCAAAGAAGTCCGGTCTCCCTCCTTCCGTAATCACCAATGCTGAAACCAAGGGGCAGGTGACGTTAAAAAATCTGGTTAAGCTTGGAGTTGCCCTTGGCAGTAATACCGCAGAAGGCTTGGAGTTGATGTTCAAAGTACCTATGTTCTCCACGATGGAGGAGGCCACAGAGTTTTACAAAAACGATAAGGGCACTGCGAATATGCTAGACCTTTTAAACACTCCTGATTGAGGAACTTCGAGTCTTCCTAAAGCGGGAAAGAGTCCGCAAAAAAGGCGGAAAAATATCTGTGCTATACTGTTGCCATGGATAACGAGTGGAAACGCATACAGCATTCAATGGCTTTAGAAGGGTGGGGGATCCCCGACAAGGTTCTAGAGCAAGTTGCGCTTAACTATGAGGCTAAGGGAATGGATCCTTTAGCTCGTGAAATTGCTGAACAGAGCAGTAAAACTGGAGAATCGCTTTCTGATGTCGCAAAAATAGTTATGGATGAGTTTTGGAAACGCAAAGCGCTTTTCAAGCGCGATTAATTCGGCGGCTCGTATCTGAATTTTATCCTGTCGAGATTGCGGGAGTTTTGAAATTATTTCTTCGATTGTTTTGCCCAAAAATCAAGCAGCTTCCTTTTGAGCAATTGATAAGGTGAGCCCTAACGAATTAAGAACGTCTTTAACGGTTGAGAGGCGAGGATTTCCAGACTCAGACAGAGCCTTATAGACCCCTTGCCGGGTAAGGCCAATTTTTTCCGAAAACTCAGTAACATTCTCTTCTCGTGCCTCAATGATATCTCGGAGCGCAATCAGGAACGCTTCTTGAGATTCGTTAGCCAAAACATCCGTTAAATATCCCACGGCGTAGTCAGGATTCTTGAGACGCTTGAAAAGTGACTTTTTGTAATCTTCAGTTTTCATCTAGGTATTTCCTTCAAAGTATCTTTGCTTAGATATGGCCGATACGCTCCCTTAACTGTTTGCTCGTTGATTAAGCAGCTCGTTTTTTGGAGATAAAATTGATTTCTATCTCTTTATTCAGAGCTGCCGCTATACGGTGAAGCATCGCTAGAGAGTGTCCTTCGTAGTCAGCATCCTCAAGTCTACAAATAACCGAGGCTGTGGTGCCGACAAGCTTGGCAAGCTCTCGCTGAGAGAGCGCAGAATTTATACGAAGCTGATAGATTTTGCGCCCCACAGCGTCATCTGCCCTTATTTGAGCAAGTGCGGCCTCCCGCTCCGGTCTACCCGAAATGTATCGTTTCTTGAGAATCTCTATTGCGTCGGTATTCTTCTTTCTTTGTGTGGTTTTTTTCATAATTACTCCGGAGGAGAATGTTTTTTTGGATTTGCCTTAAATCGATTCATCCTATCAATTGCCCGGTCTATCTCCTTAGATGGAACCGCTGCTTCCTTGGTAAGCCCGTGAGAAACTATGGCGATAGCCTGGCCGTGAAAGAAGTAAAGGAGCCGATAATTTACATTGAGATGGCGAACCCTAAGTTCATATATACCGTCTCTTAAGAAGTCAGCTTCTGGCCTTCGGAGCATATGCCCCTGATCTCTCAGACGCTCAATCCTAACTAAACACTTCAAGAGCGCTTTTTCGGGGACCTTATCCAAAAACTCTAATACGGGCGTAGTGCCGTCATTTTCTTTGAATAAAATTACCCTGGACGCCATCTTTCTATGTTCGCATATTTGCGAACACCTCGCAACTCATATTTTTAGGTCTTAACTAAGCTTAATTGAGATTCTTTCAACGATATTTCGCGTGACCTTCTTACTTCTCCGATCGTATAGCGCAGTAGTCCTCGCATCAGCGTGGCCAGCCAAGTACTGCACATCCTCCCGAGCAACGTCCTGTTTCAGTAAGTCGGTGAGAGTGCAAACTCTAAACGAATGCGGAGTATAGTTGGTAGGAAGTCCAGCCGCTAAAAGTCTTTTTTTCAACATATCCCGAACATTGTTAGGATGAATTGAGGTATCTGTGAATCTGCCACTCCTTCTAACGGCAGTAGGGAATAGGGGATCTTTATCCGTCGGTGAGCCTAGCGCCAGAATAAGCTTCTTAATTAAAAGCTCTAAATCGTGCCTTACTGGAATCTCTCTGCTTTTTCCGCCTTTCTCGGCGAGGATGACTACCCATTGGTTTCCTTTGTATGCGAAGTCGCCAACGCAGAGCATAGATACGGCGTTAACGCGTGCTGCCGTGAATGCCATAAGAGCAATGATGGTTTTGTCCCGTAACCCGATGACGGTACTTTCGTCACAGCGCTTCAGAAGCTTCGCAACTTCACCGGTAGAAATTTCCGAAGTCTTACCCTCAGTCACCGAGTATTTCTCACCACGAACCGAGAGAGCTGGGTTAAGAGGCATTGCGTGGCGAGTGACTGCGATATCGAAAAAACGTTTTACAGCTGAAAGCCTAAGCTTTCTTGTTGGGGTCGAAGTTTTGCTTTTCATGCGCTCAAAATGTTGACGCACAAATTTTGGACTAATCTGCGAAAGAGATAATCCAGCTTTCTCAGCAGAGCTGAGAAGATCGCTGACAGCTTTGCCGTAAGCGCGTCTCGTGTGAACGTTCTCAATTTCCCCATAGAGAAACTCCTCCCAGGCATAGCGAGCACTGCTTCCAGCTTCCGTGACTAAGGTCGGAACTGCAAAGTCTCTTATGATCGTTGGAGCGGCCGCCCTAACTGCTGGTAGTTTCTTGTTCATAGATCCCCCTCTTATTACATGTGATAATGTCCTTTATCACATGTTAGGGAACGGTTTGAAAGAGCCCAATTTGGCTTGCTTGCAATTAGAGTTTTGCCTCAAAGAATTCGAAAGCTCACACAATTATTCACAGAAGTAGGTAAAAGACGGAGAAGACGGCCAGAGAAATCGTCATTAATAGCGCGGACTGCCACGGTATATCTATCTATGGCGGATCACAGAGGATTCGACATCCAAGAATTTATGCGACGCCAGCCGTTTGGAAGATCGAATCCTGAAGCAATTTACTCAATCCTTATCAAAGCTCTTAAACTCAGGCTGAGACGTTCACACCAAATACATAATGGCCTACCAAAAATGCGATGAATGCCCAACTTATTGCAACAAGCGGGATCCAGAGCAGAGGCCAGTAATTATGCTTTTTAAAAAGGCTCAATCCAATGAACAGGGACAATAACACCGGGAATGTTAACAAAGCGACCATCGCCAAACTGACGGATGTATAGGTAATTACAGAAATAATTTCAAAAACCATATCTTTATAATAGTTCGCTTTTCCGCCCCCTGCTAAGTAATTTTTAACGCACCCCAATTTTGAGAGATTTTCTTACAAAAAGTCTCCCGTCATTGCCCTTCAAAAAGATGCCAGATAGAACCGGCAAAGGCTGGAGGTCCGGAGATAACGACGCCTCCAGAATCTAAAAAGACATGCGCCAAAGGATTGTCCTCGGAGTCAAACTCATTAGGCGTTCCACGACAAAGTCCGTTTATGAGTAGTCCGTTATTGTAAAAACATTCACCTTGCGTGCTGAGCAAAAAAATCGGTTTTGTGTTTTCCAGGTATCCAGTTCCCCCACAGTGGAAGAAAAAAGCTCCAACCTTACCGCCATGATATGGAATCCAAGTCGACGTGTTTCCTCTGCATTCGGCTTCAGTGAGGGGGCAATCGATCCACCCCGTAGGATCAATTCGGTTCGTCGGACTCCCCTTTGCATAACCATACAAATTGAAACCTCCCGCATACCTCACTGGATCTCTGCTCAACCACCTCATCAATTCGGGCGAATACCATCTCTGGTTTACATAGTGGAGTCCCACACTACTTTCATAGTAATACCCGAATTTTCCTCCATATAAATAAGGATTTAAAGTGGACCCTGTTGAAGCAGTTTGAGCACCGTAAGCATTATAACGATAGGTATCGGTCACTGTACCTGAGGAGTTTATTAAAGCTCTTGTTTCACCATGCGGACCAAACTGGTACCAAGATGATGTTGAGGAAGGGAGGTCCCTTTTCGAAATGATTCCATCCGGCCCCCAAGTGTATGCCACCTGGGCCGTTGAACCATTTAATTCCCCTATCAAAGTGTCACCAGCATAAATGTAATGCTTAATTGTCCCCGTGAAATTATACACGCGTTTGCCGTTATAGGCATAGTCATTGATAGCTTGACCAAACCCATTTGAATTGTAGATATCGGCTGGGCGATTTAACATATTGAATGAGATACTCCCTATAGAAACGGGCGAGGGACTAGCTATGGACGTTATATTGCCGTCATCATCGTGATACACATTTTTTCCGAGAACCGTAGCTAACTTGTTTCCATCGTCATACGTCGCAAAAGGACTGCCATTCACTTGCGTAATGTTACCAGCTAGATCGTAGGTATAAGTTCGGTTGTAAGAAGTCGTTCCGGAACGATCCTCTTCTGTAAGTCGGTATAGGTCGTCGTAAGTATAATCGACCGTATCACCGGTGAACTCAGATATTGAGGTAATATTTCCGACCGTGTCTAATCCCGAATCTCGCGTCATTGTATAACTTTCCGTAACGGAGCTTCCGTTCTTGTAAGTAATGCTGTTCGGCCAGCCGCGTTGGTTATTGTAAGCAATTTCTTTTGAAGTTGAATTGCTATTTGTTTGAGTAAGTAATTTACCTTCTCCATCATACGCGAAGCTTGTTGTCTCAGAAAAACTATTTGTAACTCCTGTGACTTTTCCTGCTCCGTCGTAAGACATTTGCCACGAGGCCACGGTTGTAGACCCGTTCTTCCAAGTCACAGTATCAACAGTTCGATCCGGGTTATAAGTGTACAAAACCGATTGTAAAGTTGAGAGATACGATCCAGAGAACGAATAGACGATAGAAGCCACGAGACGGTTCGTTGTATAAGTATAAGTTACAACATTACCCCAGTCTCCTCCTGTCGCCGTCAACAACTGATTGGCGTTATCGTAAGTGTAGGTGAACCGTCCGTCAGAAGTAATATTTCCCGAACCATTGTAAGTTTGATTATCGGATGTGCGACGATATTTTTCTTTAATCAAACCGTAGTTATTGTACTTAAACTGTTGGTACTGCCCATCGGGATACGTGATTTTCTTGAGCTCCTTGCCATCACCATATTCATAGTCGGTGTCATGCCCGTTTGCATCTGCGAAACTCGCTACATCCTTATCGGAATCGAGCGTCCAGGACACTGCCCAGGAAAGAGGTCCCGAAATTCCGGTCATCTTTCCGCACTCTTTACAATACTCATACTCATAAAGCGTACCAGCTTCATCAGTCACACCCGTTAAGTTTCCGCCGGTGTAGGCACTTTGTACCGTTGTTGCGTCATCATTAGTACGCACGGTCTCCCGTTGAGTAGAGTCATATGCGCTCTGCACCGTCCTTGGCGCTCCCAGCGAAGGGTAGGTCGTCACCGAAGTCGGATCCCCAAGCGACGAGTAAGAATCGATATCTGTAACTTCTCCAGCTCCATTTGTAACAGATTTCAACCAACCATACTCAGGGGAGAGTGCGGTCTCATCGTAGGTATATGTTGTGGTTCCTGTCGGAGATCCAGCAGGCGGGATAACGGACGTTACTTGACCGTGAACGTTATGAGTAAAGGTCCAAACGTTCCCTGCTCCGTCGGTGGTTGCAGTCACCGCGTTTGGCAAACCAGTATCGGTGTACGCCAATTCGCTGATAGTTCCTAGATTGTCTTCTATCTTCGTTAGGTTTACTCCAGCATAGGTGTATGCGGTGTATTTGCCTGCAGTATCCTCTTTGCGGGTTACGAGGCCGTAGGAATTATATGTGTAGGTATAGGTGGTGAGCCCGTTCGACGCAGTTAGAATATTCCGATTAGCGTCGTAAGAAAAAGTCTTTGTCGGCTGCGTTGTCGATCCGTAGTACGCTGGCTCAGTGATTTTGAGCAAATTGCCGTCGTCATCGTAGTCATAGTAAACAGCGCCTGCATTGCTGTTCAAAATCGCCGTCCGATATGATACTCCGCTAGGTGGGGTCGCCAAATAGTCGATCGTGGTGCCAGGATTTGGAAAAGAAATATTCCCTAAAAATACACCTTCACCACCATTTTGATAGGTAATCGTCGCTGTAGTAGCCGTGTCGAGATCTCTTGTAACGGTGTACATTCGATCATCGAGATCGTAGGTGATATCCAGTGTGCGCTCAGTCGCATTCGACGCATTTTTGGTTACGATAGAAGTGACCTTGCTACCTAGGTCATATGTTATTAAACGTTTAGCAAAGCCACCGTTTTCAGTGACCTCATTTATCAAGCCATTCGAGCCATATCCAAACGTTACCTCCTTCTGCGAAGAGAGATCCGTTACACCCGTTGGTTTATTGGAGAAGTTATAAGCTACTTCCTGAATGTTGCCATTAGGGTCGGTTATCGTTTGGAGGCGTCCAGAATAATCAAAAAAGTATTCGAAGTTTCCTGATTTATACATCTCATCGGGCGCTCCCGCTTGACTTAACGTATAGCCGGAGGATGTTTCGTATAACGGTGGAAATACTCCAGGCGTTTTAGGAGAGTACCCGCTTACAGAGTCTCCGTAATCGTATTGATTACCAAGCCCATCGACTAAAATCCTTTTTGGCATCGGGTCACTGGTCAGCGCGATTTGAGCGCCGTAAGTGAAGAGAGCGTTGCCCATCCACTTCTGTATCTGTACGCTTGGTAAGTCGGAGTTAATGGCGATTTCATTTTTGAGAGGGAACCCTCTTGTCGTCGTAGGATCGTGGGACACAAGTTGCGTTCTACCGCAAAACGGTTCAACGCCCAGTGAGGTCTTGTTATCATTACAGATTTTCGGTTGGATTTTCCGTGCTCCCGGTTCACAGTCGCGCTTTGCTTCCACTAAAAAAGTTTGGGTTGCAGAGTTGGTTGCACCCTCGTTGTCTGTTACTTGGGCCGTAATAGTGTATGGGCCAGGAATTGTTACGGTAAACCCATATGTATTAGCTCCAGAATAGGTTGAGGTGGACCCATTTGGACGATGAAGAGTCCACTGTATTGAGCATATGTTCGGAACCGGAGACGTTCCGACCTGATCGTCCGGGTCGTAGGAAAGGCTAGAAAAAGTGACGTAAGTGCCAGTTTCTGGCTGATCGACTTTTATTCCTCCAACAATTGGACCGTCGATTAGTGCCTCTGGAATTGCGTCAGGAATTTCAACCGTATACTCAATTTCTCCCGTCGTCGACAGGGATCCCTCAAAATTCTTGTAAGGAGAGATACTCCCTGCGAATCCCGGAATTCCGCTCACGGTCCTAAACGTATTCGAAGGGCTAAGCGAGGAAGTTATTGTCCCACTGAAGCAACCGCCGTGTTCTATTACAGTCCCTGATTGTGAAGAAGTCGCTGATGCGGATGCGGTGTAACTATCGACCGTAATTCCCACATCGCTTCCCGAAATCCACGAAGCAGAAGTGCCAACTCCAGCTTGCCCACTGCTATCAATTCGAGTTCCCGAGATTGACCCACTTGAAGATGCGGTGACATAAGCCGTTGAACCGTCCTTAACAAGGCCCTGAAGCCTGATTCCTCCATCAAGCGCGGTAGCGTCAGTGGTCGATCCACCTGCCCCAGAACCGCTCCCATCTACTGTAGCAGATGCGCTACCGATCTTACCTGATGCACTTATTGAAGCAGAAAAACTGAGGGAATCAGCCCAAGTGTTATTTGTGTACGAACCGGTATCAGACCAATTATCAGTCCCTACAATTGTTTGGCCGGGGTAGGCATTGCCCACCTTTCCTGTGGTCTGAACATTAAAAAGAACTTCGGGAGGGTCTGCCCTTAGAGACGTTGTTGTAAAAACTACTGCGAGCCATGCAATTGCGATTGGTTTTAATTTAAATAACATTTGTCTCCCTCAAATATTGGGCGCAACCCTAACAGAAGTTTTCGATATAACCTAATGAAAAATCAGCGATTAGAATGAATTCTTGCAGTGTTTATTTGCAACAATTCTTACCTTGTGGATCGGTGACACACATACGGAGAGTTCATTAGTCTCGGGTTTCAAGAAGCCAATCAATTTGCTCATCGCCTAAAGGAATTTTCAAATAAATATCCGCGAGCAAGTTTCGTTTTCTCAAAGCTTTCGTCTGCCGATAGCAATACGATCTCCGCTGTGTACCTGCTGGCACAGCCTCACCTTCTCTCACTATATCCGTCAAATATGGTTCATATTCTCTATATTCTTTGCGAAAACGCTCGAGAGTCATTTCGTTGTTGATTTTTTCCTCCTCTCAATAATTGTTCTTTCACACGCAGAGTAGCAGCGATTCTTGCGCTGGCTCAAAATTTTGTTCTTGGCATTTTTCGCAGGGCGCTTGCCAAGCATTTCATCCAACGATCTTCAAAGTCAGCATATGCAACACTATCGTGAGTCGACGGAAGCGCTTTTGTAAACCCCTCTCCTATTTCAGCTGTGATTTGTTCCTCTGCTTGCATTGCTATATTTAGAAGTGCCCTAGTAACAACACTGAGAGAAACTTTTGTTCCAGCTTTTCTTTGAAGTCTAAGAAAAAATTCTGTTAGCTCCGAATCCTCGTCTCGGGTAACTACAAAACGTTTTGTAATTGTCGGCTCTGGTTGCTTAGATATTTTTACTTGTTCGGCTTGGGGCTGTGGTTGCGGTCTTTCATGAGTAATCTTCCTTCCGCTGTCATCTGCAACATCTGTGCGAAATGGGATTACCGGGGAGGATCTTGCTACGCCTGTCGCAACTTCTCGCGCCAAATCAGCCGATATAGGATTGTATGGAACTTCTTCAAACTTCTTTCTAGGCATTTGCTACCTTTTCTTCAGAAACACTTGAAGCGGCGAATTTTGAGAGCCGCTCTTCAACTTCTTTAGCTAGCGCTCGATACTCGTCAGCTACATGATGGTCAGGTTGATATTGAAAAATTGACTTCCCTACTCTTTGCGCTTCTTGGATCACAACACTTCTGGAAATTTCGGTTAGAAACTTAAGAGAATTGCCCGAGGCATCTGCGCAGGTACGCTCGACATATCCTACAAGCTCACGAGCAAGTCGCGTTTTGGGTCTAGGCATCGCACAAACAACAACACCTAAAAGCATTAACTCTGAGTTAGCGAATTTTTGCGCGGTGGAAATATCCAGCAAGGCTTCACCCAATGCACTCACTGCTAAATGATCTGGCATCGCACTTAAGATTGCCCAATCAGCAACCTTTAGAGCCGGAATTGTAGTTTTAGTTTTCTGTGGAGGAGTATCTAAAAAAATGTAGTCATATCTTCCGCGCAGCCGGTTAATTGGTTCGACGAGAAGATTTTGATGAATTACCCAAGGATTTTGAGAAAGAAATGTGTCGAGTTCGGCAAGTTTCCTTGAGCTTGGAATTAAATGAACATTGTGAGGAAGCGGAACCTCTTCTTCGCTGTTATCAATAATCGTATCTTCTGCGTTTTCTGAGCACGTTAATAATTCGAAAGAGCTATTCCATCCATCTGTTGGTGCACGCAAAGCTTTTGTTGCGCCTGATGTCATATCAAGATCTATGATGAGAGAAAGACGGCCTCTTTCTGCCAACGCGCTAGCAAGCTGAATGGTATTAGTGGTCTTTCCAACCCCCCCTTTTTGATTACCAACAGCAATTACGACAGTATTTTTTTGATCTTTTTTCTCTTCTTCCATACGCACCTTTATGTGTTAGCTATTTGGCCAAGTGGTTAAGTTGGATGTAAACTTAGCCACTTGGCTATATGGCCTAATAGCTAAATGACATTTGCAAACCGTTGTCACAAGTCACTATTTTGTGAATTTGTTAGGATCTCACGACTCCGCGAGACCAAAATGGCCAAACTGCCAATTGGCCATTTGGTGCGTTTATTAGCTATTTGGCCATATAGCCAAATAGCTAATAGGTAGATTGGAAATAAAATATCACCTTTCGATACGAAAATGTTCCGTGTATTCGGTACTCTGACTAATACATTTGGAGAAGTGTATCGAGTAGCTTTTGATTTCGGCTGAAGTCTAGCCTAGAAAAAAGAAAACCCGCTTCAAGGAGCGGGATATCCTGAGAACCGTGAGAAGTCCAGAATATCCCCCCTAGAGCCGGAACGTCAAGAACATTTCCATGTGAAGTGACGGATTTCTATTGCCTCGATTTGAAGCTTCTCCGCTTTAAGGGGATTCTTGTGCAAAAAATTGATGGTGGATATGTATTATTGAGCAAAGAAGCTCTTATCGCTTTAAACGCTCAAATTTCGTCCAGGTTGATACCTCTAGTTGATGCTAGGGGGATCTTTGCTCAACTAGAAATGTGCGCCATACGTGACGCTGCAAGAGCTTCTACGGCCAAAAAATCAAAGGCCTCTAATAGAATTCCAGAATATACAGCAAAAGAGATTTCTAAACTTTCAGGAGTTTCTCTCAGAGAGGCTTCTAAGCTTTTCCGCAAAGGGATGACTCATGAGATCTTCCAACC
>MWWF01000144.1_pt1 | contig 13120 bp, 10 predicted proteins | sample 1047351 | NCBI WGS metagenome assembly MWWF01 (sample SAMN06349970, study PRJNA376086) | soil metagenome | isolation source: MGM-3 sample Antarctic (ecotone) soil | place: Antarctica
ATACAGGTTGATAAGGACGGTAAAATAAAAGCCATGGGAGAAACTGTACAAAAAGTTTTGGTTGATGGCGAAGAATTTTTTGGCGATGATCCGGGTATGGCTGTGAAAAATTTACGGGCTGATGCAGTGAAAGAAGTACAGGTGTTTGATAAAAAAAGTGACCAGGCAGAATTTACCGGGATTGATGATGGCAAAACACAAAAGACCATTAATCTTAAATTAAAAGAAGATAAAAAAACAGGGTATTTTGGAAAAATAGATCTGGCAGGAGGATTAATACAAGGACTTGATCCAAGGTATAAAGATAACCTGCTGTTTAGTACTTTTAAAGGCAAAAGAAAATTTACAGGATTTTTATTGAACGGAAACACAGGCCAGGACGGGCTTAGCTGGCAGGATGAACAAAAATACGGCAGTGGCAATGATAATTTTACAATGAGCATGGATGATGATGGCGGAGTGATGATGTTTTTTAATGGCAACTCCTCAGATGATGAACCATATTTAGATTCAAGGAATGGATTTTTAAAAAGTACAAATGCCGGCGCACAATACAGCAATAAATGGGATGATAAATACACTTTAAATCTCTCCCCAAAATATAACAGGCAGGATTACATAAATCATAAACAAACTTTTACGCAAACGCAGGTAGGTGATTCAGTTTTAAATCAAAATGCGAATGATGTAACAAACATCAGCAGGCATAATATTAAAACCCGTGCAGTAATTGATGTGAAGCTGGACTCAATGAACTCACTCAAAATTACTACTAATGCAAACTTTTATCATACTGCAAGTAACCAGCTAACAAACTCTGTAAGCACAGGCGGTACAGGAACTTTAAAGAACACGAGCAACAGATCTTTACAAACCAATAGCGATAAAAACGCTGTCTCAGGCAACTTGATATTTAAGCATAAATTTTTAAAAGCAAGAAGAACCTTATCATTATCCACGGAGTGGAATTTGCTGAACACTACAGGTAAAAACTTTCTTAATTCTACAAACCAGGCTTACTATCACGGCATCGCCTCAAGCGTTCAACAGCTTAACCAAATGAAAGATTATGAAACATCTACCAAAAGCTTATCTGCAAAGGCAACTTATACGGAGCCTTTAAGCAAAGAATATTCATTAGAGTTAGGATATCAGCTAACGTATAATTATGGCAATAACGATCAGCTAACGTATAGCTACACGCCTGCATCCGCTAAATATGATTTTGCTGTTGACTCCTTAACCAATCAATTCAAACAAAATATTGTTCAAAATATTCCTTCAGCCAAAATAAATTTTGCAAACAAAAAATTTAAAGTAAACGTGGGTTCAGGTTTTGGATTTACTAAGTTTGATCTTACAGATAAAACTTTTAATAAAGATTATAAAAGAAGTTATGTAAACTTTTATCCTACAGCAAATATTACTTATACCTACAAAGCTAACCACAGTGTAAGGTTTAATTATAATGGTAATAGCACACAACCAACGGTAAACCAATTACAGCCATTAAGAAATAATAATGATTATTTTAACCAATATATTGGCAATCCCAATCTTAAACCTTCATTTACAAACACATTTAGTTTATCACATAATAGTTACAATTTTATTAAAGATGTTTACAGTTATGTATCAATTAATATAAGACAAACTAGTAATGCAATAAACAATAGTAGAATAATAAATATTGACTCAGGCAAAACCGTTACCCAGCCTGTGAATACGAATGGAAATATTTCAATAAATTTTTATGGAGGAACAGGTTTTAAAATAAAAAAATTGGATATGCGTGTAAACTTAAATCCAAGGCTTACTTTTTATAAAAATGCCGAAGTTATTAATGGTAAACAAAGCTTTGCCCAAACTTTTGTTCCGGGAATGGATTTTGGCATTAATAAATCAAAAGAAAAAAAATATGATTTTTCTTTGGGAAATGGCATATACTATAATACCAATACCACTTCTCAAAACAGCACCAAAATACATTACATCACAGATAATGTAAGGATTGATGCAACAGTTTATATTAAAAAAGTATGGTCAATTAGTACAGATTATAATTTTGATTACCGCCAAAAAACTGCAAGCTTTAAAAATGCACTTAACACACATATCTGGAATGCGAAATTGCAGCGCACCTTTAAAAAAGATGAGTTTACTGCATATTTTGCAGTAAGAGATATCCTAAATCAAAATTTAGGTGTTCAAAGAAATTTCTACGGCAACACTTACAGCGAAGTGATTAATGACAGGTTAAAAAGATATTTTTTAATCGGCCTTACCTGGGATTTTAAAAATAAAAACAAAACAGCAGTTACTCCTGCAACAACAAAATAATATTTTATGAAGATCAAATTATATTCTTTAGCATTTACTGCGCTTGCAGTTTTGAATTTAAATGCGCAGCAGTTTATAAGCAAAGCTGTAATTGAATACGAAGTAAAAGCGAATATTAAGAAAACCCTTGGCAATAATATGTGGGATGAAATGATGAAAGAAAATTTGCCAACATTTAAAACGGGCTATTACACTTTTACTTTTGCAAATAATAAAAGTATTTACAAATTCGATCACTGGGATCCTTCTGTAAAAATACCTGAATTTTTAAGAAAAAGCGATGAAGAAAATGTTTGGTATTTTGATTATAGCGCCGGCAAATTCAATATGCAAAAAAATGTTTATGGTTCAAACTTTAATGTAGAAGATTCTATACCTGCATTAGAATGGAAGCTAACTAATGAAAATAGAGTGATTGCAGGTTTTAATTGCAGAAAGGCAGTGGCAAAAATATTTGACAGTGTTTATGTATTTGCTTTTTATACAGATGAAATAATGATCTCAGGAGGGCCTTGTTCCATAAGCGGTTTGCCGGGTATGATTTTAGGCCTTACAATCCCAAGATTATATACATCGTGGATAGCAACAAAAGTTATGCTTAACCAGGTAAATGAAAGTTTGATAAAACCCGTTTCAGTTAAGAAACTGTACACTTTAAAAAATCTAAAATCTACAATTAACGAACGAACAAAAGACTGGTACGGCCGGGGAGATAATGCCAATGAAGTGAAACAGCAAAAAAGCCGGTTTGAATGGACTACATTATTATAACACGGTTAGCCAATCACAAACCCATCCGGAATTATAGCATTTTTCTTAACCACTACAATTCCATCCTTTACGGTGTATAAAGAATGATCACTGTCTGGCAAATGAGTGCCTCCATTAATTTTTACATCATCGCCTATGCGGCAATTCTTATCAATTATTGCATTGTTGATATAACATCTGTCACCAATTCCTACTTTAGGAATCCCTTTTTCTAAATCATATTGAATTTCCTGCAAAGTTTCATAATAATCACTGCCCATTATATAGGTATTGGTAATTTCGGACCCCGCCCCTATTCTGGTTCGTATACCAACCACGCAGCTTTCCACACGTGATGCATGAATAATGCAACCTTCTGCGATTATGCTTTGCTGTATTACCGTTCCACTAATTTTTGCCGGAGGTAACATTCTTGCCCTGCTATACACCACTTTTTTGTTATCAAATAAATTGAAAGGCGGTAATTCCAGCGTAAGAGAAAGATTTGCTTCAAAAAAAGAATGAATGTTTCCAATATCTGTCCAATAACCATCATACTGAAAACTGGCAACTTTATATTTGCTGATGGAAGCAGGAATGATCTCCTTTCCAAAATCAGTTGCATCTTTACTTTCTTCCTGCAACAGGCTAAATAATAATTTTCTATTAAAAATATAAATACCCATTGAGGCAAGATGGTTTCTACCCATTTCTTTCATTTCTTTTCCGGTATCACTTTCCCACTCTGGTAGAATTTCTTTTGAAGGTTTTTCAATGAATGAAGTAATATCATTGGCATCATTGGATTTTAAAATTCCAAATTCAGGAGCTTCTCTTTCGGTAACCGGTATGGTGGCAATGGTAATGTCTGAACCAGAATCTACATGTGTTTGAAACATTTCCGCAAAATCCATTTGATACAATTGATCTCCTGATAAAATTAAAACATAATCAAAATCATTTTTTTCGATATGCCTTATTGATTGCCGCACAGCATCTGCAGTTCCCTGGAACCAGGTGGGGTTATCAGGGGTTTGCTCTGCAGCTAAAATATCTACAAATCCACTGCTGAAAGCACTGAACTGATAAGTGTTTTTTATATGTTTATTAAGGGAGGCTGAATTAAATTGGGTTAAAACAAACATCCTGTTTATGTTTGAGTTAATGCAATTGGAAATAGGAATATCAACCAACCTATATTTACCTGCTATGGGTACAGCGGGTTTGCTTCTTGAAGAAGTGAGCGGATACAACCTGCTGCCAGCGCCGCCCCCAAGAATTACAGAGACAAGAGATTTACTTATGGTCATATAAATAGATAATTTTATAATTGAGAATGGAGAATTTTATTTTTTGATTTAGTTGTCTTAACGCTTGCTACCAACAATTTTATAAGTTCTTCTACATCTTTATTTAGGGATTCAAATACTTGTTCAGATATTATGTCAGATTTATTAAGTAATTCAAGCCAGTATTGAGTTTCATCTGCTTCTCTTAAAGCAATGGATAACTTATGGATGAAATCTTTTAAACTTGAAGCATTTTCGGATTCTCTTATTTGGGCACCAATAGATGTCCCAGATCTTAAAATTTGCTTTGATAAAACATATTCCTTTTTATCTTGCATTAAGAAATAATTGAACTTTACAATTCGAATGGCAAAAGCAAAACTTTTGTCCCTCAATATATTTTGCTTTCTCATACTATATTTAATTCTCCATTATCAATTATGTAATTCTACATTAAAATGTTTCATACAATTTAAGATATTGCCCTGCCCTGTTTTCCCAGCTATGATCTATTTGCATGATCTGATTTCTGATCTCATCCATTTTTTCTACATCTTTATAAAGTTCAACAGCCCTATGTATTGAGTAGGTAATATCTCCCACCGTAGCATTATTAAAACAAATACCAAATCCGTCTTTTTCTCCAAAATCTTTCACGGTATCTTTTAAGCCGCCCGTATTTCTAACGATAGGAATAGTGCCATAACGCATAGCATACATTTGATTTAACCCACAAGGCTCTACCCTGCTGGGCATTAAAATAAAATCTGCGCCTGCATACATTTGGTGAGCTAGCTTTTCATTGTACCCTATTTGTGAATTATAAAAACCCAAAAATTCACTGTTGAATTTCTCTAATTGATTTTCTACAACAGGATCACCACTTCCTAAAATTAAAAAATTCATTTCGCTTCCAATATAATACAACGAATCAGAGATAACCTGTGGTAGCAGATCAGCAGCTTTCTCAGCTACTAATCGCCCTATAAAAATTATTAATGGTTTCTCATCATCTAATTTAAATTGATCGCAAAGTATTTTTTTATTCGCAGCCTTACCATCATCTACATCCTTAACACTATATTCTGTTTCGATATAAGAATCAGTAGCAGGGTTCCAAACCTCTTCATCAATTCCATTTAATATTCCAATACATTTCCCCTTTTCATATTCAAATAACCTTTCTAAGCCATTGGAATCGTATTTAATCTCATTTAAATAACCGGGGCTTACTGTTGTAACTTTTGTTGCACATCTTATGCCTGCTGCTAAAGGGTTTATATTTTTATTCCAATCGAGCAATCCCCATTTCCATTTATCCCAATCTGGTAAATAGCTTACTTTATCCCAATCCATCCACCCCTGGTATTGTGCGTTATGAATAGTAAGTACCGTGGGTATGGAAGCAAGTTGTTTGTATGCAAAACAGTTCTGCATTATAAAAGGGATAAGGCCGGCATGATGATCATGTACATGGATTACTTCTGGTTTATGCTCCCATTTGCTTATCCAATCCACAACGGCTATCTGAAATGCTGTGAAGCGTTCTGTATCATCATCATAACCATATATTTTTTCTCTGTCAAGTAAATTATTAATATCAACCAGGTAAAGATCGAATCCTAAACGATTGGTTGATTCTTTTATTACTGTATAATTAAACCAATAATTTGCCATGCCAAAACCTCCTTTATGCACTACTTTAAATTCATTCTCATAAAGAAATTTAGTACGATACATGGGCGCTACTACTTTTGCAATATGCCCCAGCTTATTTAAATATTTTGGCAATGCACCCACCACATCACCCAGTCCTCCTGCTTTAGCGTAAGGATAACATTCTGCACTTACATGTATTATTTCCATCTTACCTAATTAATCGAATATCAAAGTAAGCATGATTTTGTTATCAACAAATTTTAAATCAAAAGCCCTTTTAAATCTCCCTCCCCCACGGGGAGACGTTTGAAACTTTTAAAAAAGGGAATCATAAACAAACTTTATAAAGTAAAAAAAATCTGTTACTTTCATTTTCTAAAAATTAATTGCTATGGCAGGATCAACAAATATATCTTCCACTCAAAATTTACAATCTACCGGCCAGCCCACCAATTACGGAGCTTTGGGAACATTGGTAACAGTTTTCTTTTTCTGGGGTTTTATTGCTGCTGGTAACAGTATTTTCATCCCTTTTTGTAAACATTATTTTCATCTGGACCAATTTCAAAGCCAGCTAATTGATTTTGCTTTTTATACAGCTTATTATGTTGGAGCGCTTGGCTTATTTGCTTATGGTGCTTTTGGTGGAAGAGACCTGGTGGCAAAGTGGGGATATAAAAAAAGCATTGTATATGGATTATTATTTTCCGCATTAGGTGCAGTTGCTATGATAATTGCTGTAAATGCAAATACGTTTGGGGGTATGTTGTTTGGTTTGTTTGTGGTTGCGCTGGGGTTTTCATTGCAACAAACAGCGGCACAACCTTTTTCAATTTCTCTTGGCGATCCCTCAACCGGTATGAGTCGTGTTAATTTAGGGGGAGGTATTAATTCTTTTGGTACTTCTATCGGGCCATTAATTGTTGCACTTGCACTTTTTGGCACTACTGCAGCTATCACTGATGAACAGATTCAGGCATTAAGTTTAAGTAAGGTTATCGTACTATATTCTTTTGTGGGCGCTTTATTTATTGCTGCTGCCGCATTATTTTATTTCTCCAAAAAAGTTCCCAGTGGCATCTTTACTGAAAAAACAGAAAAGGCTAATAAAGCTTTATATTCTCTTTTAATAATTACAGGTTTACTTATCATCATGTTTGTTCCTGTATTTAGCAGCTATCGTACAGATTTAACCAACGCATCAGCAGCTGAAAAACATGATATGGAAACCTATCGGATGAAATGGCTATTAGGTGCATTGGCAGTTGTAGTAATAGGATTGATTGTTTCCAATGTTACCGCACGAAAAAATCCGGATGGTTGGGGAGCAATGAGGTATCCTCAACTGGTATTAGGTATGTTAGGCATTTTTACTTATGTAGGTGTAGAGGTTACCATTGGAAGCAATTTGGGGGAACTATTAAGGCATCCTGCTTTTGGGAGCCATGCTGCATCAGAAGCCACGCCCTATATTATGATGTATTGGGGAGGGTTAATGATTGGCAGATGGACCGGCGCAATTGGTGCTTTTAATTTAACCAACAATACGAAACAAATTTTAAGGTTCATTGTTCCTCTTGTTGCCTTTGGTATTCTTATCGCAATTGGCTCACTGGCTAAATATGATATGCGCCCCTTGTATTACTTTATTATTTGTGTAGTTGTTCAAATTATTGCTTTTTATATCAGCCAGAATAAACCGGCCAGAACATTGTTGGTTTTTAGCATACTTGGATTGGTTGCTATGATCATTGGTGTAATGAACACCGGCAACCTTGCTATATATGCATTTTTAAGCGGAGGATTATTTTGTTCAATTATGTGGCCGGCCATATTTAATTTATCTATTGCCGGATTAGGTAAATACACTACACAGGCATCTGCTTTTTTAATTATGATGATCCTTGGTGGTGGTATCATACCTCCGATCCAGGGTAAGATCGCTGACTTTCTTCAATCAAAATCGGAAATATCCGGTTATGGAATTCATCAATCATATTGGGTAGCAGTTATTTGTTTTGCGTATCTGGCATTATTTGCATTTTTGGTAAAAGGTATTTTAAGAAAACAAGGTATTGATTACGATAGTAAGATGGATGCAGCTATTGAAGCATCACCTGAAGCTACAATTGAGCGCAAGTAGAAAAAAATTAATTATATGGATATTTCGAATGAATTAGCTATTGGTATTGATATTGGGGGTACCAATACTAAATATGGTGTTGTAAATCATCGTGGTGAAATTGTTCAACAGGGAGAATTAAAAACGGATGATTACCCTGAAGTAAATTCTTTCATTGATGCTTTATATAACATATTACATCCTGTAATCAACTCATTAAAAAAATCTAAATTTTATGGTATTGGCATTGGTGCTCCCAACGGTAATTATTATACCGGAACCATTGAATATGCACCCAATTTAGCATGGAAAGGAATTATTCCTCTTGCTCAACTCATCTCAGATAAATTTGGATTACCAGCAGCGTTAACCAACGATGCAAATGCCGCAGCCATTGGTGAAATGATGTATGGTGCTGCCAAAGGAATGAAAGATTTTATTATGATAACACTCGGAACCGGTGTGGGTAGTGGGATTGTAGCCAATGGCCAATTGATCTTAGGGCATGATGGCTTTGCCGGAGAGTTAGGTCATACAATTATTATCCCGGGTGGAAGATTGCATCCGGGAACAGGGATGCATGGTTCGTTAGAATCGTATGCGTCTGCCAGTGGTGTAGTAAACACAGCAATTGAATTATTACATAAGTTTCCGGATGAACAAAGTTTATTAAAAAATTATTCTAAAAGTGAAATTAATAGTAAAGTAATTTATGAATGTGCTATGCACGGCGATAAAATTGCAATACAAACTTATGAGTTAACCGGAAAAGTTTTAGGAGAAGCATTTGCCAACTTTATCATGTTTTCCTCTCCCGAAGCAATCATTTTATTTGGTGGGGTTACCAGAGCGGGTGATCTAATTTTAAAGCCAACCAAAGAACATATGGAAAAAAATCTTCTTCCTATTTTTCAGAATAAAGTAAAATTAATTTTTAGTGAATTGAAAGAATCTGATGCTGCTATACTCGGCGCCAGTGCATTGATTTGGGAAAAAAGGCCTGAGTCTATTATGGCTACTCTTTAATTATTATTTCTTGTAGGTATTTATATATTATTTTTAATTAGTTCCAGATATTTCTAAACACAAAAAGCTGCATTTAAAAGCAGCTTTTATATATATCAGTGATTCACAGGATTTATTTAATTTTTAATACAGGTCGAAGTTTATACGCTCCTCCCTCTTGTTTTATTGATAAGGCTGCATCAAAATCTATAATTAATGTTTCTAATGTAGCGGCCAATTTTTTACTTACCTTAATTTTTAATCCTGATTCGCTGCCACTCGGTATTGTTAAAGGAAAGGTGGTACCATTAACTACTACGTTATTATTTGATCCTAAAATAAGCCTGATCTCCTTAACTGTACCAGTTTGTACATTACCTGATGCTAATAATGTATCTACTCCATTTTGCAATCCTAATAAGTTATAAACTTTTGCATTCGTGTTAAGAGAAACCCATCCCGTAGAATCATCTCTAAAATTTACTCTTACTTCTTTTATATCAACATTTACCTGGTCGAAAGCTGCGGGTGCATCTGTTAATCTTACCTGTAAATTTGAGGTTTCTGAATTAGTGTCTTTTTTGCAAGAGAAGAAAGTGATGGTGCCTGCTATAATGAAAAAGCAAAGCAATAAATATTTTATTTTCATATGTAAAAGGGTTTAGGAGAGTATAATGGAAAAAATCGTGCCAATGAAAAAATTGATGAAACTATAACTTTTTTTGTATCAGAAAAACAGCAGGAACTGCTCTTTGGCTTTTATCTGATACCATGATCGTTTCTTTTCCGTTGATCAAAAGGCAACTGCTTCCGCCTCCATCAAGGTTTAAGGCTTCAACGGCATTAAGATCTTTAAATATTTTAGCTTCCTGGGTCAAGGTTGCTCCGCCGGCATTTGCATTTCTTCCTTCAATATCAAGAATGATGAGTTTATTATCTTTTGTATATCCCATTGCAGTACGGGGATGCTTATCATTGATGGCCTTACCTGCGAACATTCTTTCTTCATTATTGGTTACTTTAATTTCGCCTTTTTGCAACAGTACCGGCCCACCACCAATAGCAGTTTTCATTTTCCATTTTGAAAATAAATTATTATCGGAAGAATTTTTTTTATTACTTGTAGGTTTATTTATTCCAAATAAATTGCCTGAAGAAGTAAGAGGATATTGCGCAGCCAATGCATAGTGTTTGGTACTATCAGTTTTAATCCAGGCAACATCAGCTTTTCTTCGTTTATTAATGCCGATTGCTCCTTTGTAGGAAGTAAATAAATGTATAGAATCTTTTCCGATGCCTTTTACCGGGGCAGTATAGGAAACCAGCTTACCCTCTTTTATAACCACATTTAAATTTTGATTGGTTTCAAAAGAGAAAAAAGTTCCGTTAACTACAACCAGAGGTTCAGTATTTTTTTTAAAAAATTGCGTTGGGGTTAATCTTCTTTTATAGGTGGTATCAGTTGTAAAAATTAAATGTTTGTCTTTAATATTTGCAATAAGATAATAGGCGCGGAAAAATCCTGTATCTATTTTATCATTAGTGAAGTAAACATGAATAGATGAAGGCAATGGCTGAAATAGGGAGTCGACATTTTGCCATGTAAGTTGCGAGTAAGAAAAGTATTGAACAAAAATTAATAAAACATAAAATAAAATCTTGCTCTGCATATTGACAATTGTTAATTGCTAATTGTCAATTGAGAATTTGATCTCTCCGCCATCCACTTATTTCTGCCATAACCGGGAATAACATGCTTTTCTGAATGATAGGATGAGCGAACCAGCGGGCCACTCTCTATGTAATCAAACCCAATGTTGTAGCCAATTTCACGCAGCTCTGCAAATTCATCGGGATGAACAAAACGCTGTACATCTAAATGTTTTTTTGATGGCTGAAGATATTGGCCAATGGTAATAACATCAACGTTACTATCTTTAAGATCATGCATGGTTTGAATAACTTCTTCTTTGTTTTCACCTAGGCCCAGCATAATGCCACTTTTTGTTCGCATTCCGCCTTCTTTTAAAAAACGAAGCGTTTGCATGCTTCTCCAATACTTTGCCTGTATCCTTACTTTTTTTGTTAACCGCTCAACCGTTTCAATATTATGACTAACTACTTCGGGCGACGCATCAATAATTCGTTGTATATTTTCTTTCTCTGCTTTAAAGTCAGGTATTAGGGTCTCTAATGTGGTTTCGGGATTTAAAGATTTAATTGCTTTAATTGTATTGTACCAAACAATTGAGCCTCCATCTTTTATTTCATCTCTATCAACAGAAGTAACAACAGCATGTTTTACTTTCATTAAATAAATGGCTTCGGCAACTCTTTGTGGTTCGTTCCAGTCTACCGGTAAAGGGCGGCCTGTGGCTACCGCACAAAAGCCACAGCTTCTGGTACAAATATTTCCAAGGATCATAAATGTAGCTGTGCCTTCTCCCCAACATTCGCCCATGTTTGGGCAGTTTCCGCTTTCGCATATGGTGTGAAGCTTATGGGTATCAACTAAATTTCTTACATGCTTATATTCTTCTCCAATCGGTAATTTCACTCTTAACCAATTAGGTTTTTTCATGCCTGCATCCAGCGGTTTAGGTAGAGTAATTGATCCGTTAAGTAAGTCTTCCATCTATATGTTAGAAATAAAAGGTAATAAGAAAAAAGGGCTTAAGAATATATTTTAGCCATCGAACCACTGCCTTATATAAAAGCTTAAATAAATCATTGTTATTTTCTTTTTCCAAATATAACAGCTACATATCCAGTGAAGAAAAACTGTTTTTGCTTTTCACGTACCAATAAAGGAACTTTTTTAGAATAATAATCAGCGGTCATACCTACTTCAAGCGCTGATACTATTTCATTATAGCTACCATAATCAAATCGCAAAGCAGTTTTTATGTAGGCGCCTGGGTTTACCGTTATATCACTCCAACCCTTACTGAAGCCCGGGCCACCACTGATGGCACTGGGGTCTAAAAATTTAGAACTATCAGGCGAATCAAATTTTATATATTTACCATTAGCTCCAATTTGTACATAATATGGGCGCAACAAGCCAACACTCAATCCACCACCATAATTAGCAGTAATACTCACTCCATTTTTATTTGATTTGTTACCAATTAACAACTGTTGTTGAATACCCAATTTTATAGGGTAAAAGAAATTTTGTTTTCCAAAAGCAAACGGAGTGCTGAAAGCAAATAAGTTACTTTGTTTTTCTTCTCTGGGGCTTTTGTACTCTGATATTTCCAGTTGGTAGAGCATTCCCTTTTTTACAGTATTTAGTCTTCCAAATTCAACAAAGACGCCATAGCCATTACTTATAAGTTTACCTCCAAATACTGTATGCTTATTATAAACGATTATCCCTTCTTCCTCCTGCTTTATCATCGCATCTATCCTTTTACGGTTTAGTTCGCGCCTGTCTTTTTTTGATTGTCTTTGAGCAAAGCCGGTAGAAAAAACAAGGCATGATAGAATTATAAAAAATAGTTTTTGCATGTAGAATGTATTGAGTTTACTATGTAAATTTATGCAAAAATACACTATGACAGCTTCCTTAATATATGAGGGTGAATTGCGATGCAAGGCTACTCATTTACAAAGTGGAACGGAGATTGAAACTGATGCTCCTACTGATAATCAGGGTAAAGGAGAAAAGTTTTCTCCAACAGATACATTGTGCGTTTCCCTGGCTACCTGTATAGTAACAACCATGGCTTTAAGAGCAAAGCAAATGAATATTGAATTAAAAAACACCAGATTAGATGTTACAAAACATATGTTGAAAGATCCACGAAGAGTGGGGCAAATTGATATTGCAATTCACCTCCCTTCCTTACAATTAAGTGAAGAACAAAAGAATATTTTAGAAAAAATAGGTAACACATGCCCGGTTGCAAAAAGCCTGCATCCTGATCTTACTACGAATATTGTATATAAT
>MWWF01000145.1_pt1 | contig 13112 bp, 10 predicted proteins | sample 1047351 | NCBI WGS metagenome assembly MWWF01 (sample SAMN06349970, study PRJNA376086) | soil metagenome | isolation source: MGM-3 sample Antarctic (ecotone) soil | place: Antarctica
GCCGGATAAGAATTATACCATAAAAAACCAATACATGAACCTACCAGCGCACCAACAAAAATGGAGAGTTCTGCAAGGTTGGGTATGTACATTATGTTGAGATAATCAGCTATCAGTAAAGAACCGCTTGCATAAGCAAAGAGCCCAAGCGTGGCGCTGATAACAGCCGATGTTCCCGTTGCTAATCCATCCAAACCATCTGTTATATTAGCACCATTTGATACCGCTGTAATAATAAAAATGGTGATGAGTATATAAAGTACCCATGTATAATCCCGCAACGATTCAGGTAACAACCTCGAATAATTAAACTCATGATTTTTGACAAACGGAATGGTAGTCGTAAATGATTTTGCTTCAACAAAATTTCTTTTTTTACCATTTATTACTGTATACTTTATAGGAACCTGAGCTGTTTTCGTATCACCCTGAAACTCTCTCCAAATTTTTACATTTGGATTAAAATAAAGTGTTGCACCCACCACTATTCCCAGCATCACTTGTCCGAAAATTTTAAACTTGCCTGCCAGTCCATCATCATCACCTTTTTTGTATTTAATGCCCAATTGCTGCGCTCTGCGTTTGCTGCGTATCTTAAAATAATCATCCAAAAATCCTATGGCGCCTAACCAAACTGTACAAAAAATCATTAAGCGGATATAAACTTTTCCTAAATCGGCCAGCAATAAAGTAGGAATTAAAATAGCGGCAATAATGATCAATCCACCCATGGTTGGAGTGCCTCTTTTTTGTTGTTCGCCATGCAGACCTAAGTCACGAACGGTTTCACCAATTTGCTTTTTTTGAAGGAAGAGAATTAATTTTTTACCATAAATAGTTGTGATGAATAACGACAACAAAACAGCCAGCAATACCCTGAATGTAATAAAGCGAAACAACTCGCTTCCAGGGAAGCGGATGTCGTTATCTCGTAACCATTCAAAAAGGTGATATAACATAAAACTATTTCGGGTTTTGGGTTTCGGATTCTTTAATCCGATGTTTCCCTTTTTACATTTATTATTCTAATCGCTGTTGTTGGCGTCCCCGCCAACATATTTTTCATTCCGGTTTATTTTTTTGTTCCAAGCTTTGTACTACTATAAATCGTCTGTTGCGTCGCACTCTTATACGTTTTGAAATTCTATTCAGCACATCGTCGCCGTAGCAAACCCACCCCATTTTCCTATAGCATAATCATTCATTCATTTCTCCCCTCCATGGAGGAGATGTGTTCTAAAGCACTACGAACGGCCCATCCCGACCTCCCGGTGGAAAGGCCATCTTTTTCGCGGACCCACGCCTATCTCAGATACTTTCAATTTTCAGTCACGTTCAAAAAACGTAAGTGTTGTGTACCGCTTTCAGACTCTCTGGCCCCTTCCCACCGGGAAGGGGCTTTAGCACTATCTAACATTAAAGAACTGATTGTTGGGGATGGGCCGATGGGCCCTTACTTGCCTAACAACTCAAACAGCTCCTGCACTACTTCCTTATCATCAAAATGATGTTTGACACCATTTATTTCCTGGTATTTTTCATGTCCTTTACCGGCAATCAATACAATGTCTTCTGCTTGCGCCATGCTAATTGCCGTTTTGATGGCTTGCTTTCTATCAACGATAGATACATATTTTCTACGTGCTGAAACCGGCAGCCCTTCTTCCATATCTGCTAATATTTGCTGGGGATCTTCGCTTCGTGGGTTATCGCTGGTAAAAATGACTTTATCGCTATGCTCGCAAGCGACTTCTCCCATTATGGGACGTTTTGTTTTGTCCCGGTCACCACCACATCCTACAACAGTTATCACCTGCTCATTGCCTTGCCGTAACTTTTTTATGGTTGCCAGTACATTGATCAATGCATCCGGAGTGTGCGCATAATCAACAATGGCAATTACTTTTTCTTTTGGTGAAATGCTATAATCAAATCTTCCTTCGGCACCGGTGGTATTACTTAGGCATTGTAATACATCTTGCTTATTCTCACCCAATGAAACGGCAGCGCCATAAACCGCCACTAGATTGTAAGCATTGAATTCACCAATCAACCGGAAGTGAACCTCCTGGTCATTGATAGTCATCATCAAACCACTTAAGCCATTATCCAAAATCTTTCCTTTAAAATCAGCCATAGTGCGCAGGCTGTACGAAAGTTTTTTTGCCACTGTATTTTGCAACATCACAGCCCCGCGTTTATCATCAATGTTGGTTATTGCAAATGCCGAAGATGGTAAGGCATCAAAGAAGGCTTTCTTTGCTTTTATATATTCATCAAATGTTTTGTGATAATCTAAATGATCGTGTGTGATATTGCTGAACAAAGCACCTGCAAACTGCAACCCCGCAGTACGACGCTGATGAATAGCATGAGAGCTTACTTCCATAAAGGCATATTCGCAACCCTCGTCAACCATTTGTTTCAGCAAGGCATTTAAACTAACAGCATCGGGTGTTGTGTGTGTTGACGGAATAACTTTTCCATCAATCATATTTTCTACTGTGCTGATTAAGCCGCATTTGTAACCTAAACAATCAAACAGTTTATACAACAGTGTAGCGATTGTAGTCTTTCCATTTGTACCTGTTACGCCAACTAACTTCAACTTTTGTGATGGCTGCCCGTAAAAATTATGTGCTATCAAACCTGTAGCTTCTGCACAATCATCAACTTGAATATAAGTAATGCCTTCCTTTTGTTGCGCTGGCATCTCTTCACAAACAATGGCAACAGCACCGCATTCAATAGCCTTATCAATATATAGGTGGCCATTAACAGCGGTCCCTTTTACCGCTACAAACATGCTTCTATGATTTACCTTGCGGGAATCAATCTGCACACCACTTACTACTATATCGGTACTGCCCGATACTGCCATAATACGCACTTTGTATAATATGTCGGCTGCTGTTTTCAATTAGTTTAATAAAATAGTTATGGTTGTTTTTTTTGTTATAAGCGATCCGGGTAATACATCCTGCGCCACTACTCTACCCTTGCCCTTAACTATAACTTTCACTTTCTTGTTTTCTAAAATGTATAAGGCATCTCTAAGAGTCATGTAGCGTACATCAGGCATTAGGTTTTTTGCATCTATTACCGTTTCTGCCACCTGCTTATAATTATAATCATGCACTTTACCAAGCGATGCACTCTTACTTATTGAATCAGTATAAGAAATATTCAACTCCTGTAACACCTGTTGTAAGTCTTCTTTATTGCCGGCATATATGTACGATGAACTGTCAGGCGCCACCTGGATGCCGTTCCGTTTTTTTTCTTTTACATATTGCGTATACACTCCGGTAACGATTTCTTTAAATACCGGTGCGGCTAACTGTCCTCCATAATGCAGGGCAGCATGTGGCTTTGTTTTGATAACCACAATGCAGGTATATTGTGGAGCATCTGCCGGAAAGTAGCCAACAAACGAAGCCTGGTAAACACCGCCACCATAATTTAAACTGCCATCGCTTACGTGGGCCGTACCTGTTTTACCAGCGACAGGTATAGGATAATCTTTAAACACCAGCTTTGCCGTTCCTTCCGTAACAACAGCTTCCATACTGCTTTTTGCCGCTTTAATTACATCAGGCCTGCAAATGCTTTCATCTAATACAACCGGTAAAAATTCTTTTACAGTAACACCATTGTCTTTAATGGTATTTACCAAATAAGGCTTCATCATTTTACCACTGTTGGCTACTGCATTATAGAGCATTAAAGTATGCAACGGGCTTACTTCAATAGCATAGCCAAAGCTTGCCGTTATCATGGCATGAAGACCTTCTTTGTTACGCTTTATTTTTGGCAGCACCGGTGCATCCTCACCTATTAAATCAATTCCGCTGCGCTTGGCCAAATGAAATTTCTGGAGATAGTTTTTATAGATATCAGGTTGTGCGGCAAAGGCCTGGTAAGCAATTTTAGCCATGCCTACATTGGAGCTATGCGCAAAACATTCACGTACAGTAAGCATAGGTTTGGGTGCCCTTTCCGCATCGGTTACATTGCGTACACCTACATACTCATGGCCGGCTGAACCTACTTCCACCATATCATCAATTTTGCTGGAACCGTGGTCTAAAACAGCAAGCAGGGTAGCTAATTTTATTGTTGATCCCGGCTCTGTGGTTTGCAGTGCGTAGTTGAGTGTTTCGCTATAGCCACCATTTTTTGTGCGGCCCAAATTGGCAATGGCTTTTATCTTGCCTGTTTTGGTTTCCATTACTAAACAAGTACCATGTTCGCTCTCGCTTTGCACCATCATTTTCATCAGTGCCGACTCCACCATGTCCTGCATGTGAATGTCCAGGGTGGTGTAAATATCACGTCCGTTCTCTGGTTCAATTCCATAACCTTCAATAGGAATAGGTGCACCACCGGCAATAAACCGGACCAATTGTTTTCCTTTTTGCCCTTGCAGCATAGTATCGTAAGTCCGCTCCAGTCCTACGTTCTGGGCGTTCTCTCTTGAAAGGCCAATGGTTCTTCTTGCCAGCAAGCCAAACGGGTTTAGCCGCTTGCTTCTTTCTTCCGCAATCACTCCGCTTTTATTACGGCCTAAGCGTACCAAAGGAAAACGCCGGAATTTTTTGTATTGCTCAAAAGAAAGCGCTTTGCATAATAAATAGTAACGGTTGGTCTTGTTGTAAGCAGCTTGTAATTCTTTTTTGTATGTTGCTTTTGACTTATCGCCAAACAAGCCGGCAACGGCTATAGAGAAGGAATCAATATTTTCTTTGAAACGTTTTCCATTCTTTTCCCGTAAACCGTCGGCGCCAAAGTCTATGTAAACATCGTAGTAAGGAATAGAAGTGCTAAGCATCTGGCCGTCTTCGCTGTAGATAGTTCCCCGCTCTGCATCCAGCTCCACATAACGTTGGTGCATACTGTCGGATAAACTACGCCAATGATCTCCTTGTACATTTTGAATATAAAATGTACGGCCCAATACGAACAGGCTTAGTAATACCACGCCGATGAAGCTTAGATAAGCCCTCCATAATATGTCGCGTTTAATTTCCACTTCTGCTTTGTTTGCCCCCATCCCCTAAAGGGGAGCTTCTGAGAGTTGTTATGTTATTTACTTTACTTCGTTATTCAATATTCCTTTTCATCTGTTCGATATTCCTTCCTGGTTAATGTCCACTACTATCTATTAATACAATCGGTTCTACGGTTAATTCTTTTAACCCTAATGGCTTCACCGTTTCTATCATTTCGCTTTGCCGGCTGCGCAGCAATACATCACCGGTTACAGATTTGTATTCACCTTGCAGGTCTTTCAATTCGCTGGTTGCTTTACTAATTCTGCGAATGGTTTTATCGGCGTTATGCCCGTTATAGATATAGAGAATGGCAAGGGCAGAAAGGAAAAGAAAAAATGGAAGCTGCCTAACAACTGACCCATAATTGAGCAACCGCTTCCACCTGTAAATTTTTTTTCCATTCTTTTCCATACAGCATTCTTTTTTGTGAAAAGTGAGGCGTCAAACGTGAAACCGAAAAAAATTTTTTCTTCATTTTGTTATCTTCTCAACTTGTCCCGCCATTGCGGGATTTCAGTTTTCACGTTTGACGTCTCACGTTCTTATATTTTTTCTGCCACCCGGAGCTTTGCACTCCTTGACCGTGGGTTTCTTTTTGTTTCTTCTATACCAGCGACAATCGGTTTTTTATTAACGGGCTTCAGTTGAGCAGGAACCTCTTTTGATATAAAAGGGTTCTCATCTTCAGTAATAAATGTTCCTTTTCTGAAAAAAATCTTTACCGCCCTGTCTTCTATAGAATGGAAGGTGATAATAGCTGCCCTTCCTCCTTTCTTCAAAATACGGGGCAACTGCTCCAGCATTTTTCTTAATGCTTCTTCTTCATCATTCACTTCCATCCGCAGCGCCTGAAATACCTGAGCGAGATATTTATTCGGGTTGCCTTTTACTACTTCAAACACCGCATCCTTAAAAGTTTCAATCGTTTGTAGCGGTGCTGTTTTTCGTTTTTCAATAATGGTTCGGGCCAATGTCTTTGAATTGGTTACTTCGCCGTATTGTTCAAAGAGCTTGTGCAGTTCGCCTTCTTTATAATTATTTACTATACTAGCTGCAGTCTTCTCACTTCGTTGATCCATCCGCATATCCAAGGGCGCATCAAAGCGGGTAGAAAAACCGCGGCTGCTTTCATTAAACTGGTAGCTGCTTACACCTAAGTCCGCAAGTACACCGTCCACTTCTCCTACTCCGTTCAATCTCAGAAACCGCTGTATGTAACGAAAGTTGTGTGGCAAAAAAACAACCCGGCTATCATTGGGCAAATTTTGCTTTGCATCCGCATCCTGATCAAACGCAATTAGCTTTCCCTTTGGGTCTAACTTTTCCAAAATAGCTTTTGCATGACCTCCACCGCCAAACGTGCAATCCACATAAATACCTGATGGATTGATGTGAAGATTTTCAATCACTTCATTTAGCAAAACAGGCACGTGATAATCCGAAGCAAAAGACGCTATGTCAACAGCTTCTTTCACTTATTTCGGTTCGCCTCCCATTACTTTTTGCGCCAGCGCACTGAACTCAGTTGGCGAGTACGCATCAAAGAACTGTTGATGGGCCTCTTTACACCATATTTCAATTTTATCCACTCCCGAAGTCAATACCACATCTTTTCCCAGGCCTGCATACTCTTTTAGGTTTGGAGGAAGAAGAAGCCGCCCTGCTGAATCAATTTCAACTTCTGTGGCGCCATTCAGAAAAAACCGAACAAAACTTCTAACCTCAGGATCGAATGTGTTGAGTGCACTAATTTTAGCAAAGACCGGCTCCCAGCTTTGTTTTGGATAGAGACTGAGACATTTTTCGAAACCACGGTTGATAACAAAATGCGTATTTTCACCCTCCGGCAATTGCTTTTTTAAGCCCGCTGGAAGCAGGAAGCGACCTTTTGTATCTAATGTAACTTCGTATTCGCCAAGGAAGCCTGTCATTATCAGTGATTTGGAAAGAAGTTTAAGATTTGACACAAAATAACACTTTTTACCACTTTTGTATATCATTATCGGCAGTTATAGTTATCCACTTTCAAAAATTGTTAGCGAGTTACTTATTTCACTACGTTTCACGGAAAATATATTTTTTATTGAAGTTTTAATGTGTATTCAGTGTGGATTACCCGTAGATAAGCTAAGAGTAATTAACACCCATTAAAAAAATAAGGTAGGCGGTAGTAGCTGCAAAAGATTATGAACAACAAGGGCATTTTAATCAGCGACTATATTTATCATCTTCCTCCAGAGCGCATCGCCAGTCATCCTTTACCAAAAAGAGATAGTTCTAAACTTTTAGTGTACAAAAACGGGATGATTGAAGACAGTTATTTTTATACCCTCACTGATCATTTGCCGCCAGCCTCTACCCTTATTTTAAATAATACAAAAGTTATTGAGGCAAGGATTTTATTTACAAAAGAAAGCGGTGGTGTTATAGAAATATTTTGCTTAGAGCCTTTTGAACAAAGTATGGAAAGTGCCCTTCAGGAAAAAGGCAGTTCACAATGGAAATGCTTAGTTGGTGGCGCTTCTAAATGGAAACATGGGCAGGTATTGCGTAAGCAAATGCTTATAAAAGAACAAATTATTGAACTTAAAGCCTCGTACAAAACAAAGCTGGATGATGGTTTTATTATAGAATTTAATTGGAACCCTGCGAACCTACATTTTGTGGAAGTGTTGCATAGTGCTGGTGCTATACCATTACCGCCTTATATAAAACGGGCTGCAGAAAAAATAGACGCAGTACGGTACCAAACCATTTTCGGCAAACATGAAGGATCGGTAGCAGCGCCAACTGCTGCGCTGCATTTTACCGAGGACGTTTTTGAAGACTTGCAAAGGAAACAAATAGACACCGGCTTTATTACATTAAACGTTGGCGCAGGAACGTTCAAGCCGGTTAAGTCGGAAAACATTGCCAGCCATCAAATGCACGGAGAAGATTTTACAATAACCAGGGAAGTATTGGAAAAAATAGCAGCAGCCGAAAAAATTATTGCTGTTGGCACTACATCATTAAGAACAATAGAAAGTATTTATTGGCTTGGAGTAAAATTGTTAAAGGGTTTGATTCAAAATGAATGGCTGATTACGCAATGGGAAGTGTATGATTTGAATGGCCTGATCAATTACAAAGAAAGCATTCAAGCCATTATTAAATGGATGAACAAGCATTCTATATTGGAACTACACTGCCGTACCAGTCTTCTCATTGTGCCTGGTTATGGCTTTAAAATTCCTACCGGATTAATCACAAATTTTCATCAGCCTCAATCTACCCTACTGCTTTTAGTAGCTGCTTTTATTGGCGCAGACTGGAAAAAAGTATATCAACATGCGCTGAATAATAATTACCGCTTTTTAAGTTATGGAGATAGCAGTTTGCTCTGGCAAAATAAATGACAGTTTGCAGATGTCTGATGACAGTAGGGATAAACTACCACTCAAAGCCTGTCATTTGTCAACATCGTCTGTCAACTATTTCAACGGCAACTCAATAGTAAACGTACTTCCTTTGCCCAAAACACTTTCTGCCTTTATGTTTCCATCGTGTGCATCTATAACTGTTTTTACATAACTCAAACCTAAACCAAAGCCTTTTACATTATGGATGTTACCGGTATGGGCCCGGTAGAATTTTTCAAATATCCGCTTCACCGTTTCCCTGGTCATGCCAATGCCATTGTCTTCTATCACCATACTGAATTTCTTTGGTGTAGAAGAGGTTGTCAGGGAAATATGCGGAGGCACATTATCCTTTGCATATTTCACCGCATTATCCAACAGGTTATTTACAAGGTTTGAGATATGCACTTCATCGCCTTCTATCAAATCATTTTCTGAGTTTAAATGAATTTCTATATCGCCACCCTTCTCCTGTAACCTAAGTGCAAAGTTGCCGGCAACATCTTCTATGATCTGGTGAATATTCAATGGCTTTTTATTTATCTGGATTTCCTGCCGGTCCATTAATGCAGACTTTAAAATGGTTTCGACCTGACGATTCATGCGCTGGTTTTCCTCTTTAATAATGCCGCTGAAATAGATAAGCTTTTCAGGGTTTCCAATCACTTTGGGATTCTTTAAGGCATCCACAGCCAGCGAGATAGTGGCGATGGGTGTTTTAAATTCATGCGTCATGTTGTTGATGAAATCGTTTTTTATTTCGCTTAACTTTTTCTGTCGGACCATGGTATATACCGTAAGCCCGAAAGCACTGCCAATTACAAGTGTAAATAAAATAGCTACTACAATGCGTGGCCGCAGGTCTCTGAATACGAGACGTTTTATCGGGATGGAGAGTATAATCATTTCATCAGGGGTTAGGTTTTCCCCGGCCGATCCGCTGGCCGGGATTATATACTGATAAACTGAATAATAATTAGTTGTATCATCATACCAGGTTTTAAAATCAGGCGACTGCCGCTCTATAGGCCGCAGTGATTCATCGCCAATGCTCGTAAGGCCGAATTGGTAAGGCAGATACCCTGCGTGTTGCGCTTCAAATACCGCATCAATTTTCGCTTTGATGTCATCGGCAGATAAGTGGCTGGCGAGGCTATACGGTTTTGCCTGCTCAATTGAAAACTCATCAAACCCTGGGAAAGGCCGCGTAGTAATATTATAGCCTTTTGACTGCGAAAGCTCATTGGCCACGATTTGCGAAAGCGTCAACAATTTTTCTTTCACCTGCTCTTCCTTCGCAAGCAGCATATTGTTTAACCACGAAATTTGTATAAGGATAATACCAATAAGCGAGACAGTAATAAGTGCAATGATGATGAGAAAGATGCGTTTCACAGACGACAAGTTGCGTAAAAAATTATTCCAGACAAAAATAGGCATACAAAGCAGCAAATTGTTGTGGCATAAGTTTGTTACATTTTATTTTAACACCCATAGTATTTTAATAGTATGACACAGCTGGCAGCAGGTATTTTATTAATTGCTGATCCTTTTTTAAAGGATCCTAATTTTATGCGAACGGTTGTGTTTTTAACTGAACACCGCGAAGATGGAACCATTGGTTTTGTACTGAACCGTCAGTATCAAAACACACTTGATGAACTGCTACCGGAAGTAGAAGGTTATAAACTACCGGTTTATTATGGCGGCCCTGTGCAAATGAACACTATTCATTTTTTACATCGTTACCCAAATGAAATACCGGGAGGTGTAGAAATAACAAAAGGCGTTTTTTGGGGCGGTGATTTTGATGCCGTGATACGCCTCATTAATGGCGGCGCCGCCGACCCTGAAAAGATTCGGTTTTATATTGGATACTCAGGTTGGAGCGCCGGGCAGTTGGCAACTGAAATGGATGAAAAAACATGGCTTACTTCAGAGGCTGCCCGCAAGCTGATCTTTCATCCGAATGCGGAAGAAATATGGAAAGACTCCCTTAAAAATTTGGGCGGTGAATTTGAAATGATGATCAATTTTCCAATTGACCCGCAACTGAATTAATCAGTAATGAATGATGAGTAATGAACCTTTTTTTACACATATTCATTCCAACACTACTTCCTATCTTTTACCTGAAAAAAAAATGGTTAAAAAAGCAATATAAAACAGGCATAAAAATCATACGGCTTATTAAAATTTTATTGATTGGGCAAGTACCTCTTTATTACATACTGCGCTTACAAGGCAATAAAATTTTTGAGAATATCTTAAAGAAAAACCGGTTTGCTTTTGCCCCGTAATTATAAACAATTACTTTAGGTGCTTAAAAGTTATAAAAAAATGGAACAACCTCACACCGAAACAACTGACTTATTTAAGGATGCACCTGTTATTTATGGAGGATTTTGGGAACGCTTTGGAGCCGCATTTCTTGATGGTTTAATTTTATTAGTTCCAAGCTTGATTCTTCAATATACTGTAAGCCGGGAGCTGTATTTAGTCTTAGCAATTCTAATTAACTGGCTTTACTACGCATCCCAGGAATCGGGTGCTGCACAGGCAACTTTTGGTAAGAAAGCACTAGGCTTAAAAGTAACCACACTAAGTGGGGGGCGTATTAGCTTTGGCCAGGCAACAGGCCGTTATTTTGGAAAACTTATTTCAGGCCTTATTCTTTTGATTGGTTATTTAATGATGCTATGGGATAATAAGAAACAGACATTACATGATAAAATGGCCGGTACATTAGTTGTAAAAAAATGAACTCACTCACTTATAAATCTTAAGCACACAAAAAAGCCCTGAATAAGGGCTTTTAATTTATTTTCTATTATTATTACTCTACTTCTGTTGCACCTTCCACTAACACGGTTACTTTATTATTCAGTACTTCTACAAAGCCCCCCTGAATGTTGTAACTGGTAGTATGCGATTGTTTATCAAGCAAAACCTTTACCCGCCCTGCTTTTAAGGCACTAACTAGCGGTGCATGCTTTTCAAGCACTTCAAAAGATCCGCTAATGCCTGGCATTTGTACGCCATACACATCGCCACTGAATAATTTACGTTCCGGAGTTAAAATTTCGAGTGTCATAGATGCCCCCTCCAACTCCCCCGGTGGGGGAGAGCCCAACTCACAGCCCAAAGAGCAGTAAGTGAACTATCGTTTTTAATGTTGATCAAAGAAAAAGGTGTTGAAGAGTGCGACGCAACAGACGATGCTATGAAAATACCTCCGCTGGCTACACAATAATTCAACACCGATATAAAGAACTAAAACTAAAGTAAAGTTTCGCAAACCTAAGTTCCCCACCGGGGATGGGGGTTTTTATCCCTGCGCCTGCGCCAGCAACTTCTTACCTTTTTCAATCGCATCATCAATTGAACCTACAAGGTTGAAGGCTGCTTCAGGATATTCATCCACTTCGCCATCCATGATCATATTAAAGCCCCGGATAGTTTCTTCTATAGGTACTAACACACCTTTCAGGCCGGTAAAGGCTTCTGCCACATGGAAAGGCTGCGACAAGAAACGCTGCACCCTTCTGGCCCGGCTTACTGTTAACTTATCTTCATCACTCAATTCATCCATACCAAGTATAGCGATGATGTCCTGCAATTCTTTATAACGTTGTAAAGTTAGCTTTACCCTGTTTGCGCAATTATAGTGAAGATCGCCTACAATTTTTGCTGTCAAAATTCTGGAAGTAGAATCCAGAGGATCTACTGCCGGATAAATACCTAAGTCGGCAATCTTACGGCTTAAAACTGTTGTTGCATCCAAGTGAGCAAACGTGGTTGCCGGCGCTGGGTCGGTTAAGTCATCAGCAGGTACATATACGGCTTGTACCGATGTAATAGAACCGTTTTTGGTTGACGTAATTCTCTCCTGCATCAGGCCCATTTCAGTTGCTAATGTTGGCTGGTAACCCACCGCTGAAGGCATGCGGCCTAACAGGGCAGATACTTCGGAACCTGCTTGTGTAAAACGGAAAATGTTATCAACAAAGAAAAGAATGTCGCGGCCTTTACCAGTGCCATCACCATCACGAAAATATTCAGCAACTGTCAAACCTGAAAGAGCTACACGGGCACGGGCGCCCGGCGGCTCGTTCATTTGTCCAAACACAAAGGTGGCTTTTGATTCTGCTAACTCGTCCATGTTTACTTTACTCAAATCCCATCCGCCTTCTTCCATGCTATGCTTAAAGGCATCGCCATAATTCATAATGCCAGCTTCTATCATCTCACGCATCAGGTCATTTCCTTCACGGGTACGTTCGCCAACACCAGCAAATACAGATACGCCGGCGTAAGCTTTTGCAATATTATTAATGAGTTCCTGGATCAATACTGTTTTACCAACACCAGCACCACCAAACAACCCAATCTTACCTCCTTTGGAATAAGGCTCAATAAGGTCAATTACTTTAATACCGGTAAATAAAACTTCGGTAGCGGTAGAAAGATTTTCAAACAGAGGCGGCTTGGCATGAATTGCACGACCGTTCACTTTTGAAACAGGTGGCAAGCCATCAATGGGGTCGCCGGTTACATTAAACAGGCGTCCGCGAATTTGTTCACTTGCAGGCATCGTGATAGGAGCACCGGTATCTATTACATCTAAGCCGAGCTGCAAACCTTCAGTGCCATCGAT
>MWWF01000146.1_pt1 | contig 13109 bp, 12 predicted proteins | sample 1047351 | NCBI WGS metagenome assembly MWWF01 (sample SAMN06349970, study PRJNA376086) | soil metagenome | isolation source: MGM-3 sample Antarctic (ecotone) soil | place: Antarctica
AGTGCCAATGTCGCCGTAAATAATTCCTAATGCAACCAATAAGCCTGCTGCTGTTACTTTACTGTTCGAGTGTGAACTCATAATATAATGGCATTAATTAGCCTTGCACGGAAAAAGGAAAAGCAAAACCGTGAAAATAATTTTCTAACATTAGCGCCGCAGGATGAAGCTTTGCTTGAATTATTATTCAACAAGCTGGAAAAAAACTGGCAAAATCCTGATTTTGATATTGATGATTATTGCCACGAAATGGCAATGAGTAAATCACAATTATACAGAAAAACAATTACGCTTACCGGTTTATCACCCAATTTGCTTTTAAAAGAATTCAGGCTTGAAAAAGCAAAAGAACTGATGAAAAAACAGTACTTTAATATTTCTCAAATAACATTTGATTCGGGCTTCACCAGTCCCTCCTATTTTACCAAATGTTTCAAAAAAAAGTATGGCCTGCTGCCAATGAGTTACATTGAACTGCTGCATTAATTCATTCTTTTCCACGATTCAATTTTACCATTTATTGAACGATTTGTCTTAGGTCTTTACCATTCATTGAACGATTTGTTATAGGCTATCGGTGGTTGCTGATACTACTTTTATATCATCTTATAACTTAAAAAAATTTATTATGAAAAAAATTATCAACCTACGCATTCTCCTTTTTGCTTTTATTCTTTTTATGGGTTATGCTTCCAGTGCTCAAAAGGTAAATATTGAAAATTCAAAAACTTCTAACACAATTCAAATGAAAACCTTCCTTATTGAAAGAGACATACCCGACGCAGGTAAATTTACCCCTGATCAGTTAAAAGGTATTTCTAAAACTTCCTGTACTGTACTCAAAGAGATGGGACCCCGTATTCAATGGATACAGAGCTATGTAACCGGAAATAAAATCTATTGTGTTTACAAGGCCGAAAATGAAGAGTTGATTAAAGAACATGCTAAGAAAGGAGGGTTCCCTGCCAATTCCATCACTGAAATTTCTTCCGTCATCAGTCCGGCTACGGCAAACTAACAATTCGAAGTCTATAGTCTACATTAATTGATTTCGTTTCTGCATGAATGATTTGGCAGATAAAAATTGTGCTCATAGCTTTTTTTCTGTCCCGGTATTTTATCGGGGCAGATTTTTTATCACAGTCTTCAGTTCTAAGATGAATGAAATTGTGTTTTGATGGTAACTCCTTTAGCCAGGGTTTGATAGACAACACAATATCTTTCGGTGAGTTTCGCAAGATCCGCCATTTGTTCAGCAGTGGCATTTGAATCTAAATTAAATTCCAGCCGAATCGTTTTAAACCCGACAGGAACTTCTTTTGACACCCCTAAAGTTCCTTTAAAGTCCAGGTCTCCTTCTGCCTTAACGGTTCCGTTTTTTATTTCAACGCCAATGGCCGTTGCTACTGCCTTTAATGTAACACCTGCGCAAGCCACTAAGGCGTCAAGAAGCAAATCTCCCGAACAAGCCAACATACCGGTTCCGCCTGTTGCAGGATGAAGACCAGCCTCAATTAATGCCCGGCCGGTTTCAACCTTACAGGAAATTCCTTCTCCTATTTCGCCCCGGGCTTTTAATGTAATAATTGCAGAATCAGGCTGCTCACGATATTTTTCTTTTAGAGGTGCTTGTAAGATTTTAAGTTCAGTTGCGTTCATAAAAAAAGTTGAAAAATTTTTATAAATTGAAATGCGTCAAAATATCTGGTAATTGGCTAAAGTTTTTTATAATCCTATCGGCAAGTACCGGTTCGGCAGGATCTTTCTCCCACCCTTCACCTTTTAACCATATTGTAAAACAACCTGCCTGTTTACCGGGTGCTATATCTTTTAGGTAAGAGTCACCTATCACTACACAATCCGTTGCCGGGAATCCCAGCGCCTGCACACCCAAATTAAATAGTTGCGGGTCGGGTTTACGAAAACCCACAATAGAAGATTCAATAATTTTTGTGAAGTAGTGTAAAATTCCAAACCCGCTTAAAACAGATGTTATGTTACCATAAAAATTAGAAACCAGCACAAGCGGATATCGTGCTGCAAGCCTGGCTAACACGGGCTTTGCATCTGCAATGCAAGCAGCAGCAAAGCTGTTACAGTCATGAGCCATTTGCGGAATAAGCTTGCTATATAAATCCTTATCCTGAAGATGACCGTTATCATAAATAAAGCTAAACTGCTGCTGCAATTTTATCTGCAACAGATCTAAGAAATTATGTTCGGGTTTTATAAATGGGTGTACCGCTAATGCTTTCTCTCCATAAGAATATGCTTCCCGGAATACTTCCTTTGAAACCGGTACTTTATACTGCAGATAGACATTCCATAATACTTCACCCCAGTGAACACCGTTTGTATCAATGGTTCCGCCATAATCTAAAAGCACTCCTTTTATCATTGCCTGTTATTTATTTAAGAAAATAGTCTGCAGAAGATTTCTGCCTGTGCAAAAATTTTTAATGAATTGGCTTACCGATTTTAATGACCGATTTTATAGGGATAAACAATAAGCCTATAAATATCCAAACCAGTTCACGTATCCTGGTTACAATACTCATAAATAAACCCACACTGGCAGCCATGCCGATGCTTCCTAATGCCAGTACAAAGCCACCTTCCCTGGCGCCAAGTTGCATAGGTGTAAAAAAAATAAGATTGGCAAATAGCGATGAGCCGGCGCTGATAATGACAGCGTCTAAAATATCTATCTGTACGTGTAACGCCAGGGCAATAAAGTACAGCTCAAAGCAAGCGACTATCCTGCCCAAAAATTCAAAAAATAATGACGTATAAAATGTGCCTCTTCTTTTATCAAACAGCTCCATTATATGCTGATCTATTTCCCGGAGGCTACCTTGTTTTTTTTGCATGAAAGCAGCTATATTTTTTTTAAGAAAGGGTAGCCTCCCAATTGCCTGAAAGGTTGCGATCAATAGCCCGTTTTTATATTTTTTAAGGATCCAGTTCACTAAAAAATAAAACAGGAGGAAGGTGATAGCGCAACTGATTAAAACACTTTTTGTGGGATAAAGAAAAATTATCAAACCTATAGAAGCTATCCAAAAAACAATATGCGAAAAAACGTGCATGATGTAATAGAGAAGCACCGAGGAGGTTGCTTTATTAGTAGAGAGCCGCTTTTGTAATTGCAGCACCCGGTAAGGTTCGCCGCCTAAGGCTACAAAGGGAGTTATATAATTTATAGCATAGCCGGTTATAATAATTTGCAATGTGGTAAGAAAAGGAATCTTTGTATTGGGCACTTCTTTTTCATAAATAATTTCACGGAAGGCCAGGGCATTCAAAACATAAATAATAAACCAGCTTCCAATGACAGGTATAAACCATAAGCCCGTTTGCAAAACGTTCTGCCATATCAGCGCCAAACCTATTTTGTACACCATATAAAGTAAGGTGCCAAGACCAAGGGTAAGCGATATGATATTATAAATTTTCCCTTTCATAAATTTTGCAGTAAAGCAGGAAGTTGCCCTTTAATTTGGCTGTGGGGAGCAGCCAAATGAAGTCGCTGTTTTTGTCTTACAAATGAATTGTTGGCGAATTGTAATTTCATTTTCAAACATCTTCTTATGAATTAATCAGGATTGGATTGCGTTAGCTTTTTATAAAAATACTGGCTTATCTGCTCCTGCTTTATAACCATATAAACCAGCACAGCATTTAAAACAGTTAAGTCAAAAACAAAATAAAGCCACAGCTTATTAATAAACAGGCAAAAGAAAAGGAACAGCACTCTTGTATTAAACTGAATAAGGTTGGTGTACTTCATCAGTGGCTTATGAACTTCTCTAAATTCTGCAACCAGCCATGCCGGAAGCATATTATTGTAGCGGCTGCGAACAACAGCCATTAGCTTTTGCAGCTTTGGCGAAAGAACTTCCTGTTGTTTTGTATAGTTATGATAGAATGCCTGCGGTAGCTTTTTCCAAAAATCTTTTTTCCAGGAAAGCTTGTCTAATTCTTTTTTTAAATCGGCGCTGTTATCCTGGTCGCTCCCGCTAGCGCCTTTAATAAAGTATAAATGAATGTTGCGGTAATAGTCGGCCTGCTGCGCCTGTAAAGTGTGCGATAAACCAGAGGCTATGCCAAGCACCCAGATCCATCCACTCCATCCTTGATTTTGTAACCGTAAACACATGGCCACATGAATAACAATAAACCAAAAAGAACCAGCCAGGCCATCTAATAAACGCCCCAGCCTCGATTTGTTATTGGTCATTCGGGCCAACTGTCCATCGGCACTGTCAAGCGAGTTGGCCAGCACAAGCAGCAACATGCCGATTATATTGGTTTTGATGTCTTCATAATAAAAGAAAATGCCCGCTGACATGCCTATAAAAATGCTGGCAACCGTAACCGGATTGGGTGTTATTTCTAATCGCCGGAAAAGAAGTGCCCACTGAAAACCGATAGGCCGGTAAAAATAAATATCAATGAATTCTTCAGTATCAGCAGATTTTAAGGTGGATTCAAGAGTGACTTTGTTTTTCAGTTCTGGCATAATGAAATAAATAGTGCTAAAAGTAAGAATACCCTTTATGGCATCGCAGAAATTTTTAGATGTGCTTTTGCTTTTTGATAGATGCGTTGCGCAATATAGTAAGAAGCTTCGTCGCGACAGGGCGCAAAACTTGGCCAATCGTTTAAATCAATAATTTGAATATCGCCGTGATGGGAAACAATAGCATCGCCGCCATAGATGTCAACTCCTAAGGTTTGTGCTGCTATGTCGCCAATCTTTTTTAATAAGCTAATGTCAAAATCGTAATAACTGGCTGCCCCGTTAATAGCTTCAGCATTGTACTTGCTATGATTAAATTCGTACGGGTAAAACCAATGGAAAAAATCGCTGCCGCGTACCCCATAAAATTTTATAAGGTCGCCAAACAGATGCTCCGAAATAACAGCTTCGGTAATACCCCGCAGCCGGTATTCTTTTAAAATTTCATTGGCCTGGCAGGGAGTATGCGCAAAGCTTACGTCTTCCTTATGTATTGCATGAAAATCGCCCCGCTTGATCCAAAAATTCTTACCACCTAATTCCTTCAGCATTTCACAGGCCGGCCGCACAGTTGGCACAATAAAACTTTTGGGATATGGTATTCCATTCTCTGTTAGCAAAGCAGTCATATTTGCCCTGAAACATTGTTCAATACCAAAAGCAGAATTGACAACCATTTTCCCATCCCTTTCCAATTTTTGCAGCTTTTGCACTGACGGTTTACTGCGGGACATGGTAAATAAATAGCGCTCATCTACCCTATCGGATAGCATTAAATCATCTTCGGAGTAAAGATTTACGTCGCAGCCCAATTTTTTTAACTCATCAACCGTCAGGGTAAAAATGGCATTATCGTTTCCCCGATGATTGGGCGAAAATTCCAGGCTTCTTTTAATTCCGGCAAATTCAAACATAATTTTTAAATAAGGACTGAAGATTTACAAACAGTTCAATCGTTGGTTGTGTTTTTAATTGCACAATAGTTTTTTTGGCGTGCCCTGCGGGCCGGGCTATCCGCTGCAATCTTTTTATTGGCGGTGGCTTATAGTACAATCAATCATTACGATAAGCCAATAAAAAGGATTTCCGCTTCTATCCCTCACGCAAACAGCCAGCCCATCCCCGACCCTTCCCGAAATAAGATCCATTTCCACTTCCCTTCTCCTTTGAGGAAGTTGGCCAAAGGCCGGATGAGGCTGGGCCACAAGCCGCACAGCCCACGCTTTGCAAAGATGCTTTATTATTGCTTGCATCGTGCCTAAGTAAGGGCTGAGTGGGTATTAGCCGGGCCAAGCCATTTCTCAGCAAGGGTAATATCACGCACATGGTCAACATCTATAATTTTAGAAAAGGGATGCGCTTTTATACGCAAGCCCCCGGTTAAAAGGATTCGTTGGAAATTGCGCATTCGTAACGTGCCATTGTCAACAGCCTTTTTCACTGTGTCAAAAACCGTGTTTCTAAAACAATAAATTCCACCCGATACATAAGAGGAATGGTTTCTATTCTCATCTTCAAAACCCGTGATCATTAAACCAGCATCCGTGGTTACATAGAGGGGACTTTCGTCATCAACAAAGGTGGTTACAGCCATTAGCGCATCAATGTTCTCCACTTCCTTAAACGCGGTGATATAGCCACTGAATTCTTCCTCGTTAAAAACACTATCAACCGTAGTAAGGCAAACCTTATTGCTTACAAAGCAGGTTGTAAGCTGGTAAAAACTGTGCAAAGAACTGGGTGTAGTCTTCTTTATAATTTTTAAAGGCACCGGAAGTACAAGACTATTTAAATAAACCTCCAGCTCGTATGATTGTTCATTGATAATAATAAAAATACGCTCTGCTTTGTTTTTTATAAAAATAGTAATGAGGCGATGGATCATTGGCAGGCCCTGCAGTTTTACCATTGGTTTTGGGCCTTGAAAACCTTCTGCCTTAAGCCTTGAGCCTTCCCCTGCAGCAATGATGGCAAAATCCATATAATTAATAATTACAACGCTTCCACTAAATCCTGGTAATAATCTAATCCAAGATGTGTGATCAAGTCTTCACCCATCATGTGACGCAATGTATTTTGCAGCTTAATTAATTGCTTGAAGATATCATGCTCCGGACGCAGACCCGGCGCTGTTTGCGGCGATTTAAAATAAAACGACAACCACTCTTGTATGCCCGACATACCGGCACGCTTTGCCAGATCCATAAACAAGGCGAGATCTAAAACAATTGGAGCTGCTAAAATAGAATCCCGGCAAAGGAAATTGATCTTTATCTGCATTTGGTAACCTAACCAGCCAAAGATGTCAATGTTATCCCAGCTTTCTTTATTATCGCCATGAGGAGGATAATAGTTGATGCGCACTTTATGATACAACTCGCCGTATAGGTCCGGGTTATGTTCGGGTTGTAAAATATCTTCCAGCACACTTAGCTTAGAAACTTCTTTGGTCTTAAAGTTATCGGGATGATCTAATACATAGCCATCCCGGTTACCCAAAATGTTAGTGGAAAACCAGCCTTTTACCCCCAACGCACGGGCTGCAAGGCCCGGCGCTAAAATGGTCTTCATTAAAGTTTGACCGGTTTTAAAATCCTTGCCCCCAATTGGTGTCCCGGTTTGTTTTGCCAGGTCAATCAGGGCAGGAATATCACAGGTTAAATTAGGAGCACCATTGGCAAATGGAACGCCTAATTTAAGTGCAGCATAAGCGTAGATCATAGAAGGAGCAATAGCGGGATCGTTATTTTGTAAACCAGCTTCAAAACTTTCCAACGTTTGATGTACTTCGGAGATTTCGATATATTTTTCTGTGGAGCCGCACCAAACCATCACTACCCTGTCACAATCATTGGCATCCCGGAAATTCTCAATATCGTCCATCACCAATTTTGCCAGATCGGCTTTGGTAGCTGCTTCCTTTACATGCTCTCCATCAAGGTTAGTAATATAGCTTTTATCAAAAACAGCCTTCATTGGTTTAATGGCTTCCAGTTCAGATTTCACGGCATGTAAAAGAACAGGCTCCAATACCTTCGCTTTTATAGCTGCTTCAAATACATTATCGCTATACACATCCCAACCACCAAATACAATATTCTCCAGATCAACCAAGGGAACAAAATCTTTAATTTTTGGATAGCGGTTCTCTGTTCTTTTACCCAAACGAATATTACCCATTTGCGTCAAAGAGCCAACCGGCTGCGCCAAATTTTTCTTCACGGCTTCTACACCGGCTATTAAAGTAGTAGCCACCGCACCCAAACCCGGAATCAAGACCCCGAGTTTTCCGTCTTTATTTTCAATAGTATTTAGCATACAAAATTGTTTTTTAATAATAGGTAAAAATAGAGGATAGTGAGGAAAATCAGACCCTCTCATAAGCATCCCGTCTCAACTGCACAAAGAAAATGGAAAAAAATGAGTAATCAGGAATGAGTGATGAGTGGCTACCTCATTATTCATTCATTGCTGATTACTCATTACTGATTACTCATTACTCATTACTCATTCCTCATTCCTCATTACTCATTACTACATTTGATTACGCTTATAAAAGGGAAGCTATGAATGTAAAAATTGAAGCCTCGTGGAAGGAAGTGCTGGAGGATGAATTTAAAAAACCTTACTTCAAAGGAATCACCCATCATCTGAAAACCGAAAAAGAACAAGGCAAGATAATTTACCCACCAGGTTCTTTAATCTTCAATGCATTTGAACAAACGCCGTTTAATAAAGTAAAAGTGGTGATACTGGGCCAGGATCCTTATCATGGGCCGCGACAAGCCATGGGCCTTAGCTTTTCCGTGCCGGATGTTGTACCGCCCCCGCCATCGCTGGTAAATATTTTTAAAGAAATTTACGATGATACAGGCACGCCAATTCCACGAACAGGCAATCTTACCAAATGGGCGCAGCAAGGTGTTTTATTACTTAATGCGTCGTTAACTGTAAGAGCCGGTGAACCCATGAGCCATGCAAAAATCGGCTGGCATCATTTTACCGATATGGTTATTTCAAAAGTATCAGACGAAAAAAAATCCGTCGTGTTTTTATTATGGGGCAGGTTTGCGCAGGAAAAAACAGCGTTGATTGAAACTAAAAAAAATCACGTTTTTAAGGCCGCCCATCCCTCGCCTCTTTCAGCGCATAACGGCTTTTTCGGATGCAACCATTTTTCAAAAACAAATGATTACTTAGTTGGAAAAAGCATAGACCCAATTAACTGGGCGCTTTAATTTTACACCAATGAATTTTATCAAAAATATCGTTGGCAGAATCATAGCGTTGTGGGCCATTCTTGTGTTCCTGGGTTTTATGCTGTTGTTTGTTATACCTATTGGTATATGTAACCTTTGGCCCGACCCAAAGCGTTCAAGAATTGGCTACACCTGGTATTCGGCCTGGCTGGCTATTTTTTTCTTTTTAACCGGTACACGGCGTATTATTAAAGGGCGTGAGAATTTTAAAAAGGGACAGAATTACGTAGTGGTCTGCAATCACCGTTCTTTGTTAGACCCGCCTCTTTCTTCTCCTGCTCTCCCGAGAGGTAATAAAACCATTGCAAAAATTGAAATGAGCCGCATACCTATTTTCAATATTATTTATAAATCTGGTAGTGTGCTGGTTGATAGAAAGAGCGAAGAAAGCCGGCGTACCAGCTACCTGAAAATGAAAGAAGTTTTAGCCATGGGTTTGCACATGTGCATTTACCCGGAAGGCACAAGAAATAAAACATCTCAACCTTTACAACGCTTTCACGAGGGTGCTTTTAAGCTGGCAGTAGATGCTGACAAGCCAATAATTCCGGCACTGATTTTTGATACCGATAAAGTTTTACCTCTCAAAGGCTTTTTCTATTGGCCACAAAAAGTAGAAATGCACTTTTTGCCGCAGATAGAAGTTACCGGTAAAACATCGAGGCAGGTGAAAACAGAAGCGTTTGAAGTGATGAGGGCTTACTATGCGACGAATAACACCTCACCCCCGGCCCCTCTCCAACAAGTTGGAGAGGGGAGTTAGACTCTGATGATGGAAGAATCTTTTCACACTCAATTAAACAAAATGTTCATGTTCCGTAGGAACATTTGGTGGGTTGAAAAATAATGTAAGGTTATTCTTTTGTTGCGGCGCAACAATTTGTGCTCTTGATATCGCCTTTGCACAAGCGTACCTACGGCTCGCTACTTCTTACCTCAATCTATCTCTCTTACCACCAATTATTCCCTTGGAACGAAAAGACAAAAGACTGCTATCGTAAGAACACATAAACCTTAAACGACCTGCTCCCCTCTCCAGCTTTGCTGGAGAGGGGCCGGGGGTGAGGTGCTACTGCGAAACCCCTCCTTCCACATCCGGCACTTTATTCTCTTCCTTTTTTCGGATACCAAAATTGTATCGAAGGTTTAAGCCGAAACGCTTTGAATCATTTTTGCGCATACCGCTGGCATTAATGCTTCCCTGCGTTAGCACAAACTCATTGTTATTGGTATAAAAAATATCCTGTACTCCTGCGGAAATCGTTAGCTTCTTTTTTATAAATTGCTGGCTCATGTTCATGTTCAACTGGCCAAAAGTCGAGAGTTCATAAAACTGAATTTGTCCTTTGATAAATACAAAACCATTCAGGGAAAGATTTGTATTTGAAGAAAGCCGCAAACTATGATAGGTAAATATTCGCCAGCTTCCGCGTTTAAATTGAAGCGGCTTGTTTTCGTAAGAACCCTGATAAAAATTATGGTTGTACTGCACACCTGCTACAAAGAAATATTTTCCTCCCGGCGGCAAAGCGCCTAAAGCACGGAAATAAGTTTCTTTATTTTTTCCAAGATTTACATAAGTCCTGTAAGCCTGGCTGCGGTTACTGTCTGCCTGGTAAACCACCTGGTTAAAAATGTCCCTGGTATCGTTTACTCCAAAAGCAATAATGGGTCGTTCATCAACCGAAATATTGGCCTCATAGTTTTGAGTAAACTGCGGACGCAACGATGGATTGCCCGACTCAAAAAGGTACGGATCAATATAGCGTGGTGATGGATTTAGATTTTCATACGCAGGACGACTAATGGTGCGGCGGTAAACAAGAAAAGCTCTTAGATCGTAGCCGGCTATTTTCATGAGGTTGCGACTTAGGTACACGTAAGGGAAAAAGTCGGTGCGGTTAATGGAAAAGGAAGTGTCTTTTGGTACTACCTGGTGTCCGCGCATGTCGGTGTTCTCCATGCGTGTTCCCAGTTTTAAAATAATTCCGTTAAAGTCTTTTGAAGCTTGCAAATAAGCTGCATTGATAATTTCGTTGTAGTTGTAAGCACCGGTGCGAATATTATCTTTTATCCGGCTGCCGTTACTACTTCTGAAATAATTATTGCTGTTGGTAAAGTTTACTACTGATGTTTTTACACCTGTTTCTACTGTTAGCTTTTTAGCAAATTTCTTTGTTAGATTACTAGCCCCTGAAAAAAAAGTGAGGTCGTTTTCAATTCTTGCATCGCCATTAGAAGTAATAACAGAAGGTGTTAAAAAATTCGTGGTAAAAATCTGGTCAGTATTGTTTGGTGAGTAGTTGTAAGAGAGGTCAGTTGTCCACTCCGAGCCAGCGGAGTCAATTTTATATTTCACATTAAAACCCTGGTTGATAGAATAACTTTTTTGTGAATTGTTAATGTAAGCAATGTTATTTCCCGTAAGTTGATTGTTACTTATTTTACGAATGGCTGATTCGTTGGCGCTATTGGTCTTACCCAGATTGTAGCTGAAACGTCCGTCATAATTCAACTCCCATTTATCAGTCAACGCATAATTAAAACCATAACCTCCATAATAACTGTCTGCCGGGTATTTGGTTACAGCATCCTGGTTTAAGATAGTGTCTTGTGCAAATTGACGGTTAGTAATTAACTCTTCAAATGAATTTCTCTTTGCAACCTGGAGGTTTATGTAGTTGGATAATTTTCCATTGTTATTATTCAAATTAAAACCAACATACTGATTGCCATAACGACCCTGGTTCAGGCCTGTACTTAAACTTCCGGTTAAGCCAATACGGATGCCTTTACGCAAGATGACATTCACTACTCCGCCGCTGCCTGAAGCATCATATTTTGCCGATGGTGTACGCATGATCTCAATAGACGCAATAGCATTGGGAGGAAGGCTTTTTAAAATAGTAGCAATATCCGCTGCACTCATTCGCTGTTCTCTTCCATTGATATAAATTTTCGCCGGCGTGGTACTGCTTAAATAAATATTTCCATCCTGGTCAACAAACAAGCCCGGTGTCTTTTCTATAATCTCGTATGCATTGGTAGATGTGATGGCCAACGCTTCCGGGTCAATAATTGTTTTATCATCATCTTGTCTTATTAAGGGACGTGTTGCTGTAATGACAACATTGCTTAATTCTTTTGAAACCGGCTGCAGTATAAAACGAAAGGCTGCGTTCTCACTGCCAACTTTAATTGTTTTTTCAAGCGCCTTGTAATTGACTGATGAAATACGAACGAGGTATAAATTGTTTGCTGCTATAATTAATACGGCAACGCCGGTACTGTCGGCTGACACAGTTTGCTTATTAAGGGTATCATTTACCGGCAATACAACAATGGTGGCTGCGGCAGCTCCCTGGCCTTTTGCATCCGAAATTTTTAAAGTAATAGTTGCTGTTTGCGCTGTGACGAGAGTGTTTATAAAAAGCAGTGAGAAGCAGATGAATAGTCGGTTCATAAGGTTAAAAGTAAGCCCGTTTTAGAATGATAAACTTCATTTAACAAATAGCTAAACCGATTGATTATTTAACCAGCTTGTGCCTTGTTTTTAATAGTAATGCCTGTTCAATAATTTCAGTTTGATTTGCCCATTATAACTCGCGTTTATTTATTCTTTGTTTTCATAGCGGGAAGCGATAGCCTCTCTAGTAGTAGTGCGCAGCATAAATTGCTAATCTATACAAATAAAAAATCCCGCCAAATAGCAGGACTTTAATTTTATCAGGAATTATTCACTACTCGCCATGCACTACGCAACTTTCACCATCCAGTCATATTTATCTTCTCTGCGACCTTCGCGAATATCGGTTAACCACTTTTTAATGGTAGGTGCCGTTTTCCAATTGTCCGTATCAAAGTTCATTACAAAATCTTTGTACCGTAATTCTTTGATGTAAGAAATAGTTGCCGCAGTGCCAGTTCCAAATACTTCATATAAAATTCCGGATTTGTAGGCATCTATTATTTCATCAATACTTAACGATCTTTCCTCTACGGTAAACCCGGCTTCCTGCAAAAGCGTTAATGCGCTGTTGCGTGTAACACCAGCCAAAATTGTTCCAGCTCCTAAATCTGGAGTAATGGCTTTATCACCAATAATAAAGATGACATTCATTGTCCCGATTTCCTGTACATATTTATGTTCAAAAGCATCGGTCCATAATACCTGGTCATAGCCTTTTTTCTTTGCCTGTGCAGTTGCATACATGGCAGCGCCATAATTACCGGCTGCTTTTGCATAGCCTACACCACCCGGCACGGCCCGCACATATTGCTCCTCTACATAAATACGCATAGGTGCAATGTAGTAAGGCCCGGTTGGG
>MWWF01000147.1_pt1 | contig 13100 bp, 9 predicted proteins | sample 1047351 | NCBI WGS metagenome assembly MWWF01 (sample SAMN06349970, study PRJNA376086) | soil metagenome | isolation source: MGM-3 sample Antarctic (ecotone) soil | place: Antarctica
GTTCCTATCACCTTGCTCACAAGGTCAATGTCGCGGTCGTCTTTGTAGTAAAAGCCTTTGCTAAGAAGGTTGGCAGTGCGTTGCGCAGGGTTATCGGCGTTCAGGTTCATTATAGAACCATTGGCAAGGCGGGAGGGCACCGCCTCAAAATCTTTTTGCAACACACTATACAACTGGAAAAAGAGTGCTGCAATAACTACTGCGATCAATGTTAAAAAGATACGTTCCATCCACCTGGCCTGGTACCATGGTTTATTTGCAGCCATACTATCGTGCGGGTTGTTTTTTAAGCGTATCAGTAAAGCGCCGGGCGGTATCCAGCCCACGTGCAGAAGTATCGAAAAAGGTAGCCGTTATTGGCGTGTTAGGAGGAAACAACAAATTGTACTGAAGAGGGATTTTACAGTTTCTAAAACTGACGTTTCGGAGGTGGAGTACATTGTTTTGAAGGACGACGCCAATGTCAAAATTTTCAAGGGTCATGCTATCGAGCAGGAGATATTTTGTTTGCGGTGATACAACAAAAGCTGGCCCGGGGTAATTGGTATCCCGCTGCAGGGTTACACCATTACCAATAATATGCAGGCTGTCTTTACTAATCACCAGGCTGTCGGTTATTGCAACCGGAGGATCTCCTGCAGTATTGATGACGAATACCTCGTTTCGTTGTGCACCGTTAATGCTGTCTGTAAGGCGTTTTTCGGCCGCACTTTTTTCGCGGGTAATTTCTGCGGGTGCAGCAGCAAGGGTTTTAATGTCACCTTTATTCTGGTAGTATTGGTAGAGCAACCAAATGATGGCACCAAGCAAAAACAACAACAATATTGACAGCAGTGTAACTGCACCGCTGCTTTTACTGCGCGGCCTTTCCGTTACCTCTTCAGGTACATACCGCGCATCCAGCTTCTCTTCTTTTAAAAGCGGCTGCGGTTGTTTATTACTGGCCACCGGTTTGGTAGCAGTTTGCTTAACTGCGGTTTTATTGTTCTCTACCAACACTACGGTTATGTTGTCTTTTCCACCTGCAATGTTGGCTTCTTTCACCAGGGTCTTCGCAATGTCTGCCAGGCCTTTTTTGCTGTTCAATACCGTTGTAATTGTATTCCTGTTCAGCATGTCTGTCAGTCCATCGCTGCATAGCAGCAAAAGATCGCCTGGCAAGAAGGGAGACTCCCCGGTTTCAATGTAGTCGGGAGCCTCAATGGTGGCATCAAACCCGAGTGCCTTGTTTATCTCGTTTCGTTTAGGATGTTGCATGGCCTCTTCTTCCTTTAACCTGCCGCTGTCTTCAAGAAAACCAACAAACGAATGATCGTGGGAAATTTTAACCAGGGTATTGTCGCGAAAGAGGTAGAGGCGGGTGTCGCCCACATGCGCATAGAAAAACTTATTGGCTTTAATATCTGCTATGGCCAGGGTAACCACACAAGCCATTTGTTCATTGTCGCGATTCAATTGCCTTTCCTTATAAATAGCATGGTTAGCTGCCAGCAGTGCTTCCTTCATGGTGGCCAATATATCGCCCGAAGGGGATTTAAGATGCTGCAAGATCACATCTTTAGCCAATTGCGAAGCCACTTCTCCGCCAGTATAGCCTCCTACTCCATCTATTACGCAGGCAGTTATATAGGTTTCGTCCAGTATAGATTCTGCTATGAAGGTATCTTCATTGTTCTCACGGGTCTTACCGGTATCGGTAATGCCAAAATAATGATCAGCCATTGTTGTTGTGGGTGTTTTTTACATCCCAAAAGTTGGCAAGCAACATCAGGATGCAGATGATTAACAATGTGGTTGATAAGATAGCGTTCATGTGTACTTTTTAATGGTTTGGGCAATGCTGTCAGGTGGCTATACAACAATTACGATAATGCATATAAATTGATGCCAACTGCCATTACCTTCGGTTTACCCCTGTCTATGCTTTAAAAATGTTGATCCCCACAATGCCATTCAACACCATGCGGGAGTTCACAGGCAGGTCTACCCAAAATATATTATCCGGTGTGCAGGCAGGTACTTCCTGCTCATTCAATATTGTTTTTTCGCCGAAAGAAGCCATTTGAAACTTTGTGTCTGTAGCATTGTACCGGATACGCAGGTGCGGGGTATTTACCCAGTCGGAAGGAATACGAAAAATATTGCCTGAGTCCCTTTTTTCATCTTTACCCGACACAGTGATTTCTTCACTTTTCATCAGGTATTCAATTTTGCGCCCGGCATATTCCCGCTCGGGCACTATCGTTTCGAAGCGGGCAAAAACCTGCTCGTTTGCACGGGCGGCTGTCTTTTCATCATACAACAGGTTGTCCTGGTAGGTCACTTCATAGTAGCCTTCGCTGTAGAAAGTAAAGCCATTTAATATCTCGGGATTGATGTCGTATGTTTCGGCAATGCCCGTTTGGCGCGGAATGAATGTAACCCGAAGGTTTTCCTCTTTTTGCTGTGGTTTGCCTGGCATTAGTTTACCAATAAAACTTTTGTCGCCCCTGTTGTAATCGGGGTGACTTACAAATCTAAACACCCACTTATTGCTGGAAGGTTCCACCGTTTTCCCTTGCTGGCGATATACCTTAAGGGTCTCATAAAAATGCTTGACCGATTCCTGGATGATCAACCCGAAAATGCCTTTCTTATTATCCATGAACATGGCATAATCTTCAGGGTTAAAGCAAATAATGTATTCGTGAAAAAACACTACCCGGTTGGCGAATGAAAGTGTACTGATGGAGTCCATAAATTTCTCAATAATGTATTTGTACACATCATTGGGCGTCAGGTTTACGATCTCCGGGGCAATCACTCTTTCTTCCTTTTTGAGGAACAAATCGTGCAGGCCCATACGTTGCCAGATAGAAGTTTTTGATTTCATTTAGAAGGAAATATTTTTAAACAGCGTGGGGTTAAAGAAAAGCTTTTATTTCAAAACGCGCAGCTACCCAATTCTTATAGAACCTGTAAAAGTTACAAGTGAGGCGGCAAGGGCCGAAATTACTTTTCTGTAGTTTTTCATTATTTACTAACCACCTCGTAAACTTAAGAAAATTGTTTTTGGCTTAGGTAGGTGACTTTTATCGCTATGGGTGCCTCTACAGTTGTCTCTACAATCGTAGAGACGACGTCCCCTGTTTTCCCGCAAAAGCGTCAACTTAATAAGTTTTTTTGAGCCCGACATGGTGCTACTATTTTGCTTTCGTTCCCGCCTCGGCAAGACTCGTGTACTCCTGGTTCATTACGCGGCATTTACCACTCGCCTTCAATTCCGTCTCATTTGGTGAGCTACCGTTCAAACACATCTTTTTAGGCAAAGCTGATAATAAGACAGCCCGGAAGGGGTTGACTAACACTAGCCGACGCAACCGGTGGAAATGATGCCCTGACCCGAAGGCGGTAAATGTGGCGTTGAAAACTGTGTTCACTAAAATTTTTGTTCGACCCCTTCAGGGTCGTATAAAAACTTCTACCATTTTTCCACCGGTTTGCACCGGTGGCTACTCACCTTGAAGCCCTCCGGGCTTCTGCCCTCTTTGTTGCAAATTTGTGTGTTATCGCTAGATTTTAGTAAGAGAGGCGAACCGGATTATTTTAAACCTTTAGTAAACGGCGACTTACTACTTATACTTCACGCCTGGTAAGATTGTGCATTGTTGAGTATCCAACAAAGCGTACAAGAGTCCCGCCGAGGCGGGAACGATGATAAATAGTAGCAATACAGCTCTGGCCCATAATAAATTATTGCACAGTCTCAAGCGGCGTGCAGTATAAATGCACACTTCATCTTACTACTTAATGGCTCTTGCATCCAGGAATAATTACACCTACTTCTTATCTTTCTTTTTACCAAAAATCTTGTGGAAAAATTTCTTGAGCCCTTTCTTTTTTGTCTCTTCTTCTTCTACCACGGGCTTCTTCACTGTTCTTTTTTTCACTACTGGTTTTTCTGATACCGTACCCACTACAGGCTGTAGGGTATCCGCATCATACAGGTCATACAACGATCCCTTATATGCAGTACGGTGGGCTTCATTGTCTACCCAAATGCTATCATTGGGTGCATATATTATTACCTTTTCGCCCAACATTGAAGAGTCTGCAGCAACATCATTGCTTAAGGTATCCCAGTTTTTTCCACCATCAAGTGAGAAATAGTACAACTTAGACGAGACACTATAATACATGTTTGATTTAGGGAAATAATAGTATTCAAGGCTGGTATCTTCGGGGGTTTGCTTACATCCGGATACAAAACATGCCAGCATCACCAAATAATAATAAAGAAACTTTTTAGCATGTAGCAACATGAGGTCGTATTTGTAAAGATGCTTCAAAGACCATTCCAATAGAAAGGCATGTTTGCATGGTGTTTGTTTGCCGACGAAGATAAGGTTATAGTAAATGCCTGCTGGTGATGAAAAGTGTTAAGAGGATGTAGATTTTGTTTGATTATTTAGCGCCTGATTTTCGGTTGGAAGGATTGGATTCATTTGTAAAATTTGAGAAGCCAAGGTCAATTTCAGAAAGCTTCCGCTTTTTTCTTATCACTGTTTCTGAATGTATCATTCTGGTTAATCTAACATAGGTGTCGGCTTCCACTGTTTCCAATTCATCGTTATTAACTGATAACACAATGCCTACCCTTACCTCTTTCTCGCTTTCGCTTATAAAAAAAATATTGCCTGGTAAAATTCTATTTGGTTCCTTTTTAGCCTGATCGGCGCTCAGTTTATATTGAGAAGAAAGCCTGTTCCACATTTCCATACCCGACCCTGTTTTGAGTAGGGGATTACCACCGGGAAAACTATTAAAGCACCAGTAAACGAAGGCAGCATTCCACAGGTCGCCACTTTGTAAGCCTGTAGCGTTTAAATATTTTTGAATAGGATTAATAGCTACCTGGCGGGGGTTTGCTTTTCTTGTAGTGGCGTTTTTTGTTGCAGGCATTTTTTGTTGCGCATACAAACTTGCTGAAGCAAACAATAGAAAAGAGAAGATTACTTTTTTCATGTTCATTAAAATTTTTGATTAATTACTGCTTACTATTCTGCTTATTCACCTCCCCAAGGGCTGCTTTTATCACGGCATCCAAAAGGTTAGTTTTATTTGGTATTTGCTGTTGCTGATTTTGATTTGACTCAGGGGCGCCAGAATTTATGACCTGGCATTTTGGAAAACGTGCCTGAAATGCAGTTACCTCATTATCGGGAATTTTATTGCCGGTAATGTTTAGTAGTTGCAGCTTGGTAAATGAGTAAATTTCTTTAGGAAGGCTGGACAAATATTGGTTGGACAAATCAAGTTTGCAAACAGCTTCCGGCTTAACCGAAAATGCTTCTTTTATTGATTTGAAAACACGGTCACATTCGGGCTGATTTGCCGAATTCTGAGTACTCAGGTCATAAACTCCATTAAAGTCAATAGTTACATAGTCGCGTTGAAAGGCATTGCCATTAAAAGGTTTGTATAACCATCTTGCCTTGTTAAAAGCTTTGCCATAGGTTGACTGCCTGATAGTTTGCTGCTTTTGTTTTACATCGGCCGTAACTTTATAAAAGCCATTAAGGCTTATGCTTACGGTTACCAGTTGCTTTTCGGTGGACGATAGTGTATTAAACCTGCGCAAGGCCAGCTCAAACTTTCGCACTTCGCTGCCATAAAGCTTAGTGCCATTTTGTGGCAATTGAATGGACAGTGCGTTTGCATCACTCTTTAAACCGGCAACCGGCAAGTATAAGGGTTTAAGAGTTATGTATTCATTGCATTTTGGCAACCTCGCCTTACGGGCCCCGGCAAGTGAATCAAAACTACTTTGCTCCTTAAGACAAAATATAAAGCCAAGCGACTCATTACTGTTCAGGTTAAAAAAGGCTGCCTCGTATTTTTTATTTCCATACATAATTACCCTATACATGTTTGCATTAACCTGGCCGGCCTCAATTAAGCTTAGTTGTGTTGCGGTTTCTTTTGCATTGTTTCTTGAAAAAACCAGTTTTGGTTTTAGGTAAATGGCTAATTGGCCGAAAGCTTCTCCGCTGCTGTCAAACCCCTGCCATATTTCATTAAAGGGTTGGGGCAATTCAATATTGGCTAATTGCTTTTCTTCATTTTTTGACTCTGCTATTTTAGGCTTAACCCCAATTGAGTATCTGGAGCTATTCAATACCATATCACTTTCAACATTGCCGGAAGCTAGGCCAACCTGAAGGGTGGCCGTTGTAGCTGAATCAGTAACGGAAACATTCAATACCTGGTAAGTATTGTTCCCAATCGACGTGCCTTGTAAAATTTGGCTACCAAATACAACTGCCAAAGAATTAATAATTGTCGCTGATGAATTATTAGCTGTGTCAACCTTAAAAACTACAGACGTTTGTTTATCGGTACTTTTAAATCTTAGCCGGTCATTCAACCTTAATAGCAAGTAAGATAGATGGGCTATCAACACAAATGAAATAACAGGCGAAGCCTTTTTAAGCAGCTTTTTCAAGCGATCATTTGGTTTTGATTCTTCACCCGTCAACCCCTCGTCTCCCTGGCGCTCCTTTGCTTTTATATAACTATTCAGTGTCAAATTCCTATTAGGGTTTTCAGGATCAGTTAACAAAGTGTTCTTTCCTTTTTGCAGATAGGTTTCCAATGTCCAGTCTACCTGGTCATTATCAACATACCTTTTAAACTGGTCCCATTCTTCGGCGCTAAGTGTTTGACGGTCCTGGTCGTGGGCATTCAATAAAACCTTATTGGTGGTATGCAAAAAATCGAACTCATTTCTTACTAAAGAATCTGTAGGAATAACCGGCTCAATTTCTTTCATCAACTCAACAATTACCTGGCGGGCCAAAGCTTCTTTGTCATTTTCAAGTTTGTTCAGCATTTCAATACGCAGGCTATCCATTAACTGGTCGTCATTCATCCAGCTTATACGGCTTATCAGTAGCAGGTTTGTGTAATTAACGAGGCGGCCACTGCCAGTATATTTATTTTCAAAGGCCTTACCAATGGCAATGGTAACCTCCCAGTTTAGGTGTGGATAAACCGCCAGCGCACACAACCATTGCTCTATAAGGTTTATGTCGCTAATATGGTTAAACTGCCGTTTGTTCTCGTTGAGTGCTTTAGCCAGGTAAGCCGTTACCTGCCTCCACCTGTTAAAGTTAAATTGCCTGCTTCCATAGGTTTCGGGCACAATTTCTTTCTTCAACTGTTGCCGGTCTATCATGTGGTTTATCTCATCGCTAATAATGTTAAACGAATTTATATCGGCTGGCACCACTGTAAAACCTGCCTGGTACAAGGCCAGTTCTTCAGCGCCCCAATCTTTTTTGGCAAGGGGGGTTAACAGCAGCTTCGTGCCCCAGCTTTTAAATTTTTCCGACACCCAATTTTTCAAGACAACGTCGTACGATTTGAAGAAAGCTTTGGCCTGGCTAAAAATGATGAGCATGGTATCGGGGTACAGCCTGGCTACTTTATCAATGGGTAACAGCACATGGTTTAAACCTTCATTGCTTAATAAAAGCGGCTCACGGCTAAAGGTGTATACCGTTAGGTGTACCTGGTCTTTTTTTAAACGATCAATCACATAACTAAACAACCGGGTTAAATGCCCTTCGGGAAATTCTTTATCCAGGAAGATTAAAAAGTCGGTTGGTTGGGTACGTGGCACATATTCAAGCTCGGGAAAACCACCCTGGCGAATGGTGGTTTTTATAGTCTTGTTAATGTCAACCCGATATACATCGCTGGTGTGACGTTTACGCAATACTTCGGCCAGTTGGCTAATGCCGGTCTCCGGCATTATTTTATCCTGGTGATTGTTGAACTCAATAATAAATGGCCCTTTTAATTCTTCCGGTTCCGTTGTATCCTTCACCTCTTCCTTTTTGGGTTTTGGCCTTATATATCGCCACCAAATAAATGCTGCGGCAAGTAAGGGCAATAAAAACAGGCCGCTAATACCGAGTAGAATGTTGTTCCAATTATATTGTTTGTTGAACGTTAACGGTGCTTTCGGATTACCCGTTACCGTTAATTGGTAAGGAGGTTGCAGCTCTAATTGCTGGTTAAGGGAATCAACACTACAATGGATCTTTTTGCCCGGCCAATCCACCTTAAGGCTGACGACATTTTGCTGCCCGGCTTTTAACAACGCAGTTTCCATGGCACTGTCTCCCTTAACGCTTACATCATTTACAAACCAATGGTATTGATAAGGCGCGTTTAGTTTTGCCCCCTCTATAACCGCGCTGAATGAACCATAGATTGTATCGGTTTCTTGCTGTATAATTTGAAGAGTGGGCGGAACTTCGCAATACACATCAACACTGGTTGTATCTACAATTAGTTGTTGACCTGCCTGGTTAAAAGTGGTGGCATAAACATCATAGGTTCCTGCACTGTCAAACACATTTAAAACCTGGTCAGTGCCAGAAAATTCCTTTGCATAATTAGCATCACCGGTTATCTTCCAATTGGTTTTAAACTGCGTAGTCTTTGCACTGTCCTGATACTCCACCAGGAAGCCAATGGTATCGCCCGTTACATTTATTTGATTGCTGTTAAATGTGATAATGCCCCTGGTTACAGCAACAGGTTTTGGAGGTTTGAAATAGTAAACAAGTGTAGCAACCAATAGCAACAAAAGCGGCAATGCTATCCACCACCTTTTTTTATTGTAATTTATTATTTCTTTGGAACGGGGCTGTATTATTTGTTCTTCAAGGGAGGTGAGGTACTCATCAAAAATGCGGTAAAATCTTTCCTGCTCTTCTTTGTTGCGGCAGATGACGGGTGAAAGCAAATACTTAAGATCGGCGGCACAGGTTACATTTTTTTCCTGCACATTGGCTATTATGCGCTGCAGATCGAGGATGGTAGAAGTACCGATTTCAAAACCTTCGGCACGCAGCTTTGCCAACAGCGATTGAAGTGGAATTTTTATATTGATAATGGTGGACAATAGTGATAAGCAATTGGTTTGTTTGCCGGTTATCCAGGGGTTTTGTCCCTGGTCATTCATTCAATTGGTTTTACCCCTGGTTATTTATCTTGAAGCCCTTTATACTTTTACGTTTTTTCGTCTGGGACTGAAACAGGTAATCTTTATTTAGGCAAGGACAGACATTCAAGATTCATCATTTAACATTCAACACGATCACTCATAATTCTTAATTCATAACTCTTAACTCACCGACCTCTCCATGTCTTCTTTGCTTTTGGCAATAATGGGTAAGGTATATTTTAAGATGGTTTTTTGCGGCTCACTTAAATTGGTAAAGTCAACCTCACCTGTAAAAAAGCCTTCTACTTCCAACACTTTAATCCATTCGAGCAATTCGCTGGTGCTAGGTTGTTTGTCTACCATTTGCGACCGTAGCTTATCAAACTCAATGATCACATTTCTGATCTTGGGTTTCATTTCGTTGAACCTGTCCTCTACCCCATTATTGTTTTGCTTGCTGTATACTTCCATTAAATATGGCTTCATACGGTTGCAAACTATGTCTAACAACTGCTCGTTACCCGGCGAAGCGATGTGGTAAAACAAACACCTTCGTAAAAAAGCATCGGGTAAATTTTTCTCAAAATTGCTGGTCATTAATACTAGTATGCGTGCTGATGAATCGCTTTTTTTTGCCTTTTGAATCTTTTTATTTATTTCATTTATGTTGAATTCGTAGTACTCAATTTCATTTAGCAGATCGTTGGGGAAATCGCGGGGTGCTTTGTCAATTTCATCTATCAGTACCACTGAACTTTGGGGCATTTCATCCATGTCGTTAAAGTTGCCAAGCATTTGTAGTTCCTGGTAATACAGGTTTTCGCGAATGGCTTTTTTACCGTGTGTTTGTAAAATGGCTTTACCCAAAGCGTTTAGTTGCAGGTAAGGGTGCGCTGAGGAATTTCCATTTGGTTTACTATCCTGATCAATATATTTTTTTTGAAAATGCCCAATAGCATCGTAGGTATAAAACAGGTCGCTGGCTGTGCACGTGGTTTTTGTATTAAAGATGAAAGGCGTTTTGGCGAAAGGGGCAAAACCTTTAAGTTCTTCCTGGTTCAGCAGCGAAAGTTCGTAAGCAACTTTACTTGCAAGCTGCGTTTTACCCGTGCCCGGCGCTCCGGTAAGCAACAGCGGCTTCTGTAACCAAATGGCCATGTCCACCGCCTTTTTTAATCCAATATCTGTTATGAGATAGTGCCTCGGATCCTGGTCGGCAACGGAGCGAATATCTTTAAGGTCAAACATAATCAGGGTTGTTTATTGTTGTATGCATCAATTATTTTCTCCATTTCAATTTCGGCATCGGCCATAAAAAAAGCTTCCTCGGGGTCTTCTTCTGCCAGCGGCCTGAAGTATTTGTTTACGATATCAAACATGCGTTTAGGGTTTACTTCAATATCGTTGGCCTCCAGCCATTCCTTCATATCATCTGTATTTACTTTGGTAAGATTGGGCAATTTTTTATCGGCATAAAATGGATTGTCAGTAAAAGTGGTGCGTAGTATTTCTTCATTCAACACATTGTCCAGGTATTTTAAATTTAAAAAGATGATAATCTTTTTATCCTGGTTTTTATCGTCCTGCTGGCCGGTAAACTCGGTATAAAATTTTTCAAGGCTGTTCTTATAAATGTCGGCAAAGCTTGGCTTAATGTAGGAGCTTTGGATGTTCATGTTAATGAAGAGATAGCGTTTTTTGAGGCGATGCAATAACTCGAACAAGTTATTGGCGTCCACCTTAGGCAACGGCTCAATAGCAAATTGTTTTTTTACACCGGCGTTCAATTGTTCCTTAATTGTTTGCACCAGCCGGGCATCAGTATCGTTGGGGTTTACCTTTACATTAAAACTGATGTCAATAGGCTCCTCATCATAATTCTTCGACTTAAACTCACATTTATAACGATTTACAAACGACATGTGGTAGTTAAGCTCGTGACCGGTAAGTAAGAAAAAATGGATATGCCGGTCACACTGCAACTGGTAATAAATTTCATCAAATTTGCCCACCTGCTCACTACGGTTACAGTAGTATTTAAGGTTTTGATGTATACCGTTACGGGTAGATTTACCGGTAAGATTTGTTATGCCGATAAGCACCTGTTTGCTTAACTCATCCGCATCAATAAACTCCTTAACACCATGGCCATTATACAAACGGGTTAAAAAGTTTTGCAACTTTACATCCGCCGTAACCCTATCAATCTTTTTTACAAAAGCAAGTATAGGAATGTTTTCGGCCAGGGCAGCTTCGTATTCATATTCGGTAAATGACTTGTCGAAGGGGGTGCCATCGGCCTTAACGGGTAAGGAACCATATCGTTCGCCAATAATGACCACATAAATATGGGCACTGCGTACATCTTTTTCACATTCATCTTTAGGCCGATTGTTGAAAGCGGGATATTTTTCCATGCAGCGGGGGTCGTAACCGGCCTGCTCCAGGGTGGCTCTCAGGTTACTCCGCTCGTCCTGCAGGTCTTTTTCGGTACTAGATATATACACACGGTATGCAGGCATAAACACAGTTAGGTAAAATGCAAATGAAGCTTGTTGTATTCTAAAAATTCAGTGTAGAAAGTTACAACTTTAGCAGCAACGGTGTAAAGTGATTGCCCGTGCTTACAACCACCCCGAACGCCTGAAATAGGCATACAGAATAATACAGAGCGAAAAAGTTACAACCAGTACTACCGGGTAGGCGTAGGTCCAACGTAACTCAGGCATAGTCTCGAAGTTCATACCGTAAATACCTGCTATCATGGTAGGCACACCAATGATAGCCGCCCACCCTGCAAACTTTTTAGATACTTCACTTTGCGAGATTGAGGTAAGCGAAAAGTTGGCTTCAAGCGCGGCGCTTACCAGGTCGCGGGTGGTGTCAAGCATTTCATTTATGCGCAGGGCATGGTCGTACACGTCTCTAAAATAAGGGCGTGCATCTTCAGGCACCAGCGGGGTACTCATCCGCATAAGGCGGTTACAAATATCAATAAGTGGGGTGATGACCCGTTTTACTTCCAGCAGTTCGCGCTTTAGTTCATAGATGCGTTGAGTGGTGCCTCGTGTAGGTTTTTTTCCAAATATCTCTTCTTCCACTTCTAACAATTCCTGCTCCAGGTCTTCTATTACCGGAAAGTACTGGTCAACGATAGCATCCATAACGGCATACAACGAAAAGGCAGGGCCCATCTTCATCAGCTCTGGCGTACGTTCGCAGCGGGTACGCACCTCCTTGTACGATAAAGTAGAACCATGGCGAACATTAACGATGAAGTTTATACCAAGGAAGAAGTGCGTTTCACCAAATTCAATGTGCTTAGTTTTATCGTTGATCTGAGCCGTACGCAAAACGATAAAAAGGCTGTCATCATACACCTCCAGCTTAGGCCGCTGGTGGGCTTTTAGGGCATCTTCAATCGCCAGGTCGTGCAGGTCAAACTCTTCCTGCATTTTATTAAGCAACGCCGCATCTGGCTCATGCAGCCCAACCCACACAAAGGTATCGGGCTGGCGTAGCATATTGCTGATCTCACCAATTTCAATATTTGCTACGCGATGGCCATCGGCATAGGCAACACAGTTTATAATACTACCCATAGCATGCTTTCGTTTTTATTACCCAAATTTAACTTGCAAATAAAAGTAGGCATTGTGGGGGAAGGGGAATGGTGAAGAATGAATGAAAAATGAATAATGAACAATGAACAATGAAGAAGAAAAAACAATGTCGTTTGGTTAAGGCTATCTTGGTCCATGCTTGTGAGCGATGTATGTACATTTTTGCTGCCTGCCCCGTCACACTTGCGCATTGGCGTCAACTTAAGGTGTTCTTTTTGTGGGACGAACAGTAGGACTTCTATTAGACATTGTTGCGTCGCACCCTTGTACCGCATCTTTTTGTGGCGACGTTTTCCACATGATTTTCTTCGTCAAAATTTCTAATTTTTACAGTTAATTTTCGCTTGAAACCATTGCCTGACGGGGGTTTGAGGATGATTTAAGTCTTTCTTAGGTTATCGCCTTTGTGTTACACTTGCAGGGTACCACTCTTGTACTATTGTACCATTTTGTAACGCGGCTAATGCACCCCGCAAACT
>MWWF01000148.1_pt1 | contig 13082 bp, 10 predicted proteins | sample 1047351 | NCBI WGS metagenome assembly MWWF01 (sample SAMN06349970, study PRJNA376086) | soil metagenome | isolation source: MGM-3 sample Antarctic (ecotone) soil | place: Antarctica
GGTTATTGACTCGATGATGCAGGTGTATGCAGATGAGTACCCACAACAAAAAGTATATGTTCATTTTGACAAGGGCGTATATCGCCCAGGCGAAACCATTTGGTTTAAGGGGTTGTTTTCTCTTTCGTAACCGATGGTTGTTGATGGGCCATGGCCGGGATAAACAATTGTATCGCCGGGCAGATTAAAAAGCACGGTTTGTATACTGTCTAATAAAGCTGCATGGTTGCCGCCCGGCAAGTCGGTGCGCCCTATACTATCTCTAAACAAAACATCGCCGGCTATTACAAAATTGCCTGTTGCATTGTATAAACAAATGCTACCCGGCGAATGGCCCGGGGTGAGCAAGACTTCCAAAACATCGCCTCCTAACTGTACTTTATCGCCTGCTGCCAAAAAATGGAGCGGACCATTATAATGATCGAAAGGAACGCCGTACATGGCACCCGCTTGCGGCGCAAAGGCTAAAACCTGCTCTTCATTTTTATGAATAAAAAGTTCAAGGGAGTATTGGGAAGCCATCAACTGGTTTCCTAAAACGTGATCAATATGGCAATGCGAATTGATCAACTGTACAACGCGCAATTTTTTCTCTTTAATAAAACCAATAAGCGCCTCATTTTCTTGGGTAGTGTAACAGCCCGGATCCACAATTATCGCCTCTCCACCATCACTAAAAAGCACGTAGGTATTTTCCTGGAAAGGGTTAAAAGTGAAAAACTGAACAGTGATCATGCACGTATTTTTAACAGTGTATTTATTGGCATTTTACACTAATTTTAAAAAATTTAAAGATAGGATATGCAAGACAATAGTCCCGCGAACAGGATAGTTTCTTTATTGATTTTCTCTCTCTTAACGTTCACTTTACAAGCCCAGGTAAACTCTGTAGAATTCGGAAAAAACAGGATACAACACAAAAAATTCACCTGGAAATTCTATCAATCTCCCAACTTCAACGCTTACTTTACCCAGGATGGACTTGAGCTGGGAAAATTTGTAGCGCAGGTAGCTGAAGATGAATTGAGAAGCGTTGAAACTGCCGTTGAATACTCCTTACAGCGTCGTGTAAACTTTGTCATTTATAACAATTACAACGACATGAAAAGCAGCAACATTGGCTTAGGTAATGAGTGGATGAATGCTGGTGGTACTACCAAGTTCGTAAACAATAAGGTGGTTGTGTATTTTGATGGCAATCATCAAAACCTGAGGCGGCAGGTACGTGAGGGTATTGCGCGGGTGTTAGTAGATAACCAGTTGTTTGGTGATGACATTGGCGAGTTTGCAAGTAACCAGGCTTTACTAGATTTGCCTGCCTGGCTAACGGATGGCTTTGTAAGTTATGTGGGTGAAGAATGGAGCACCAAGTGGGACGATGACCTGAAAAGCGCCATGCTTAATGGCCGTTACAATAACTTTTACCAGTTTGCTTTTGAAAAGCCATTGCTTGCAGGCCATTCCTTCTGGTACTATGTTTCGGAAAAATATAAGAAAGAAAATGTTGCTTATTTTTTATATCTGGCCCGTATTTACAAAAGCCTGAACAGCGCCTCGCAACGCATTACCAAAAAGAAATTTAAAGAAGTGCTTGCTGACTTTATGGCCTACGAGCAAGACAAGTATTATAAAGACATTCGCCAGCGCCGCAACGTTCCAAAAGGAAGTGTAGCCGTATCGGAAGAAGTAATTAAAAAAGATTTTTACCGCTTTAACGCAAATCCCAACCCACGTAGTACCGCCTATGGGGTGGTTGAATTTAGCAAAGGTATTACCAGCGTAAAGCTAAATGAGAATTATGAGACGATAGCCACTTTGTACAAAAGCGGTGTTCGTAATTTTCAATCTACCATTAACCCCAATTACCCGCTGTTGGCCTGGGATGGAAAAGGTACTCGCCTGGCAGTAATATATTGGGAAGGTGGTAAAATAAAAATGTTTGTATATGACGCTATTGCAAAATTTAAACGAAACAAACAAGAAATAGAAGGGCTGGACCAAATACAGGATGTTCAGTTTATGCTGGATGCAAATACCCTTTTGTTTAGCGCGGTAAAAAATGGCCATACCGACCTGTTTGTTTACAAAATAGAAGCAAACAAACTAGAACAGTTAACAAATGATGTATACGACGACCTTGATGCTTCATTTGTATCCTTCCCCAATAAAACAGGTATAATTTTCTCTTCCAATCGTCCATCAGGTGAGGCCGTGAATGCAGATACCGTTTTGCCAAGTAAGAACAGGTTCAACATATTTTTGCTCGACTACCTGACCGGCAAACAAATTTCAAAACTTACCGACCTGAAATTTGGCAATGCACGGTCTCCCATGCAGTATAATGTAAACCACTTTACATATGTGAGTGATGAGAACGGTGTGGGTAACCGTTGGGCTGGTTTCTTCTCTACACAGAGAGAGGGGCTGGATACCTTGTTTTATGTGGGAGAAGAAATACTAAGAAACCCTGACGATAAAGAGCTGGACTCTACGCTGGTAGCATGGCAGCGCAGCGAGCCCGACAGCATTAGTTATTTTCAGGTTACAAAGGATTCTACCTATACCTTCCCGCTTACCAACTACCAGAGTAGTCTTTTGGAAACAAGGATTGCCGGCGATCGGGGACAAGTGAGTGAAGTAACCCGGCAGGGAGATTTTAAGTTCCTGTATAAACTAAGGGTAGATAGCCTGGCATTGCGCAGAAGAAATGTAAACCCCCGACCTACGGAGTATATGCGAAAACTAATGACAGAACGAAGGGCAGCAGAAGGCAGGGCAACTATTTCGGCTACAGACGATGACACCGCCAACAAACAAACCGATTTCTTTAAAAACGAGTTTAGCAAAGAAACGCCTGCACCAAGTACCGGTCGAGCCAAAACAATGTCGCCTGCTACAGAAACAGCATTACAAAAATCCAAGCTATACAACTACCGGCTTAAGTTTAATAATGAATACCTGATAAGCGGGGTTAGCAATAACATTCTTATCAACCGTTACCAGCCATACGCCGGCGGTACCGGACCGATACGCCTCGGCAATGGATCTAATATAAACTTCACCTTTCGCGCCAGCGTAGCAGATCTTATGGAAGACATCAAGTTTGTTGGTGGCTTTAGACTTGGCACTAACCTGCGCGATAACGATTACCTGTTTGGCTTTCAGAATTTGCGCAGGCGGTTCGACTGGGGATTGACTTATTACCGCACCAGCGATCATAATGTAAACCTTACCGATCTGGGTGGAAATGCCTACGCCGCCCAACTTAATACGAGCCTTTACCAGTTTAACGGATCGTACCCGCTGAATGAAGTAAAAAGTTTTAGAGTAACCGCCGCTTACCGTCGCGATAATTTTGTAGTGAAGCCAATTGTGAACGGAGATCCGAGTTCCATTGCACTGGAGTTTGAAGATATACCCACCTTGTATGCTCTTACCCGGTTTGAGTTTGTGCACGACAATACCCTGAACCCCAGCCAAAATATTTGGATAGGGTTACGTTGGAAAGCCTACATGGACATAAATGCTCCGATAAAAGACAAAACAAGGGGTGGCAGTAAATACACATATAATTTTGGTTTTGATGCGCGGAAATATGTGCCTATATACCGCAACTTTATTTGGGCGGGGCGTGCTGCTGCAGATGTAAGTTGGGGAACCCGCAAACTCATTTATTACCTGGGCGGTGTAGATGGCTGGCTAAATCCAAAGTTTAATAACCTGAACCGCCCTCTTGATCAGGATTATGCCTTCCAGACCCTGGCGGTAAATATGCGTGGTTTTCAGCAAAACATTGCCAATGGAAACAATGCAATAGTGTTTAATAGTGAGTTCCGCTTACCAGTGTTCTCTACCCTTATCAATAAGCCTATCAACAATGCTTTTCTGCGCAACTTTCAGTTGGTACAGTTTGCTGACCTTGGTACGGCATGGAATGGAAAATATAACAAGTTAGCTCGTCCAAGTGCAGTGTTCAGTTCCGATGATCCCATTAACCCTATTACGTTTAGAAAAAAGGCAGGTGGTATTGGTCCTTTTGCGGGTGGATACGGCTTTGGAGCAAGAAGCACACTCCTCGGCTACTTCCTAAAAGTAGATGCGGCCTGGCAAATGGATGGCATTTTCAAAGGCAAGCCGGTTTGGTATTTTGCCCTCGGTTTCGACTTTTAATTAGGATACACCATATAATTTGTAAAAATGCCCGGTATTAATCCGGGCATTTTTACTTTAGTCAACTTGCTTTTTCTGCAATCCATTTCCACCAAAAAGCAGTGCAGGTGATACATACGAACATGTTGTACAAATCATCGCTTGCATCGTACCCACTAACTACCAACCAAACTGGCAACCTTTAGGCAATTGCCGGAAACGGTGAAAGTTGTTTTTGCAACGAAACCTTATCCTCCTTTCGCACTTTTGATAAAATTGTTTCGAGTAACGGCAACATCTTATTAAGCCCTTTTGTTTTAAACATAAAATTCCATAACGGCTCAAACTTCTTCCATCCACCCGCATAAGCAAAGTGCTTAATGGCATGCTTAAGCGTATCGTGCTGCATACTTGCTTTTGTAATATTTTTCCATGAGTAGAAAGATCGGTAAGCCCAGTAGTATCCCTGCTTCAACTCCTCTTCATTTAATCCAACCGTTTTATAAACCACATGTCGTGTATCATACAAGTTCCAATTGCTGTGCAATATTCGCCCTTGTTGCTGCATGCTTTTGTACAAGCCCGTTCCGGGATAAGGTGTTAGTACATGAAACGTGCAGGTTGTCAGCGCATTCTTCACTGCCCAATCAACCGTTCGTTTAAAAACATCTTTGTCGTCTTCATCTAACCCAAATACAAAACTGCCATTAATCATAATGCCCAACGAGTGCAATCTTTTTATAGCTTCTTCATAATCTTTTCCAATATTTTGTTGCTTGTTACTTTATACAAGGTTGCCGTTACTCAAGGTTTCAAAGCCAACAAATACACTGCGCAGACCGGCATCGGCAGCCTTCTCAATTAGGTTGCCTCTAAGTATGGCATCAATAGTTGATGCTCCCTGAAACACCCTGTTCATTCCTTTCATGCCTTCAAAAAGTGCTGCAGAAAAACGCTTGTTGCCTAACAAGTGATCGTCAAGAAAGTATAAATGCTTACCCGGCAACCGATCAATTTCTGCAAGTGCCCCAACAACCTGTTGTGTATAAAATGATCGGCCACCCTCATAAAAAGCATCTTTATAACAGAAGCTGCAATGATGCGGACAACCATGCGAAACCACTATGGAATTTGGAACAAGGTATAAATGCCGCTTAATCAAATCACGCCGAATAGGTGGAATGCCTTCAATGCTTCTTTCCTTCGACACGTACCTCTTTTTTACCTCACCATTTTTAAAATCCTTCAAAAACCTGGGCCAGCTTTCCTCTCCCGGACTCAGAAAAATGGTATCAGCATGCGCCATAGCTTCTTCAGGCAACGACGTTACATGCAAGCCACCCAAACATACATATGCGCCCTTGCTGCGGTAATGATCGGCCAGGTGATAGGCACGAAAGGCATTGGTGATATAAACCTGTATCACTACAATATCCGGTTCATCATGTATGTCTAATTCTTCTACATGCTCATCCTGCAAAGTGATCTTATCATTACCATCGCAATAGGCTGCAAGTGTTGCCAAACCAAGTGGAGGAAACAGCGAATATTTAATGGGTCGCCAATTCGGGCTTTTAGCTTCAGTGAGCGCTGGCAAAATGAATTTTATAGTCATAAAAAATATTATTAAAATTTTTGTGAGACAGAGATTGGCAACTCCGATAAAGCTTTTGTTGCGTCGCACTCTTTTACATGTGTACGCTGCTGTGCGGCTTACAACTATTATATAAAGGCTGAGCTTGCAAAGCAAAAAATGCCATCATTCGTAAAAGCATTTCGCTATCGTGAAGTCTCTTGCTGAAAACGCAGATTACGCAGAAGTTTGTCCTTGTTTTCTGTGATTTCCGCGCTTTCTGCGAGAGATAACAACCTACGTCGTCTCTACCCTCACTTTACCAAACCCGGGATGATACCAATTGACTTTCCTGCTTGCATACATCACAAGGGCTAACACTACAAACAAGCCAATACTTCCTACAAGCAAGGCAGTGTCTTCCAGGCGAATAAGAACGAAAATAAAACTATACAACATGCCCAGTACAAGGGCGAACAAGCCTGCAATTTTCCAGCTGGCAAAGTGGCCCTTTGCATATAATGTTATCAGTAAAATAGTAGCAGTGGCTGCTATAAAATAAGCATTATCAAATAATACAAACTCACTCAATGATAGCAACAGCGTATAAAAAATTACCAAAGCAAGTCCCACTAAAATATACTGAACGGGGTGTACCGGCCGCTGTTGCATTAACTCAACTATAAAGATCAGGGAGAAGGTTAAGCCTATAACTAAAATGGCATACTTAACACTGCGCATTGTTTTAGCATATTGGTCTGCGGGCTGCACCATGCTTACGCCAAATGAATAACTCTCCTTATTCATTTTAAAATCTTTTAAAAAAGTATTGAAGGGAAGATTGGCTTTATTGAATGCCCACTTTGCACTAAAACCAGCAGCGGAAACCTGCCTTTCGGATGGCAGTGAGGCGCCGTCAAAAGAAGGATTGGGCCAGGCTGAACTCATGGAAAAACTACTGTTGCCACTAAGCGGAACAAAGCTTAATTGTTCGCTTCCTTTAATTTTTAAACCGATGGTAAAGGGCAACGTCTTTTCAAAGTCTGCTTCCGTAAAGGGTATACCTGAACTTAAACCAGTCTCATCAATTTCGTTAGTGGGCAACCCAGGCGTAAGGTCGTAAAGAGTACCATTGTAGGTGACATGCACCTTTTCTTCAATGCCTTTAGAATCACTTACTCCTATACATAGTCTTGCCTGGTTAAACATAAAGTTTTCGGCTTTAATGTTTGCGGGTACTTTCACTTTAAAATTGCCATTGCTTTGCAGGCTCGATTTGTACAGCAGCACTGTATAAATAGATCGCTTACGCTCCTCAGGAAAGAGCTTTCCGGTTACCTGCAATTCTTCCGGTAACAGTATTACGTTTTTTTGGGTAACAATCGTTTTGTTATCCTTTGTTACAAAGGTTTCGTTGTAGGGCACGACAATGTAGGGACTCGTAATGGTCTGCGCTTTCGACCATCGGTTGCTAACCTCTTCCACCACTTGTTTCTGCAACTGCTCCCGCTCTTTAACCATGTTGGTTATAAAAACGGTTGGTATCAGCATTACGAGAATAAGAAAACCCGTAATAATTGCTTTAATCAGCACTCTGTTCGATTGCGAAATTGTTACTGTCTGTTGACTGATTTGATCGTTTTCCATTTGTATGTTGTTTTGTTTTTGAAGAAGAAAGGCAGGTACACTAATACCATAATAAGTATTAGCAGCAACCGAAGTTTTAAAATAAATGAGTAGTCTTTTGTAATTGAAAAGAATTGAAATGACACTGCATCCAAAGATTATAACCGTTGCAGGAAGTAATGTGGTGACCAATGTAGTCAGCGACAAAGCAGGTTCAACAGCTACCCACCGGACAATGCCATACACTGCACCAACTACCAGTAGCAGTACCAAAAGCAACTGCAGTTTGATGGCCATATTTGTTTTAGTGGCCCGAATGAATGGAACAGCAATTAACAGCAGTATTAACACAGGCAAACTACCAATGCAACACACTACCGGTGGCATCAATAATACCCAAAGCACATCGCCATCCCCTGCTACCAAAGCAAATATTATTATACCTATGCTGAGTGTTAACCAGGTACCCAACCAGAGGCGAAAAACTATATTATTAAATAACTTCATCATCATATTAAAAGCACTTTGAGATACAAAGTATAAATACAAAAAAAAATTAACCCATCGATTTGATCATTTGCTCCAGTGCATCCAAATGACTTTTAAATGCCTTTTCGCCGGCCTTGGTTACGGAATAGGTGGTATTGGTTTTACGACCGATAAATCCCTTTTGCACTTTTATATATTTACTTTCTTCCAAAGTTTTTAAATGGCTGGCAAGGTTGCCATCTGTAACTTGTATCAACTCCTTCAGCTCATTAAAGTTTACCTCTACATTAACCATAAGAGCACTCATAATACCCAGGCGTATTCGACTGTCGAAAACTTTATTTAAATTTTGTATTGGGTTTATCATGATGTTTTGTTCCGTTCCTTCATGTCATTTATAGAAGTTAAATTAGTTTATGCCGATGAACGTAATGCGACGTCCGCCCGTGCCGGTACGGACGGGCAACAATGCTAAACTGAAGACAAAATGCCGGTAACCAAATTAATTATTGCGTTCATACCTAGCCCACATTACGGTACCATAAATAATATGCATTAACCCAAAACCAGCGGCCCAAAAGTATAGCCCATAACCTATGAACCAACAACTTATTAAACCCAATGCAATTTGAATGTAACCCAGGTATTTTATTTCGCCTAAGGTATACTTGCTGGCATTTAATAAAGCCAGTCCATAAAACACCAAACAACCAGGGGCAATCAATCCATAAGCTCCATGTTCAATTAGTTTCAACAGGTAAATACCCCCTGCTACCATGGGTACACAAACACTCCACATCAATCTTCGCGAAGCCACCCCCCATATAGGCACATTATTTTTCCGGCTGCGCAACCACGTAAAAGTAAAGGCCAAAACAAAGGCAGCTACAAAAGTTACTATGGCAATCATAAACAATGAAGAACCCATAAAGCCTACCAGTGTTTCAGGCCTTGCATGCTCATAAATGTCTTTGGTTTTTGTAACGTCGTCTACACGGTTGGGGCTGATAATGCCATAGGCAAAATAAGCTCCTATCAATGCACATACGCCTGCAGCTACACCGCTTAATCCACTCAGGCTGATAAAGCGGCTGCTGCGCTCCATCATTAGCTTAATATCCTTCAGGGCATCTAACTGTTGTTTGGTTGAAGACATAAAAAGTGCTTTGTATTTCAAAGTAATGTTATAATTTATTGACTGCCAAATTTTTCTTCAATTTTTTTATGGGGGCACTATCTTTTTACATTGCTTTAGTGGGCATTTTTAAATTTTTAAGCCTTTAATCCGTAAAGAGCTTCAGCACCCGGGGGTTTTATTCAGCTCACTTTGTATAGTAAATACAAGTTCAGGAAGAGAAATTGGTGTACATTCCATTACTTAATAATTCACTTTTACTTTTAAATAAATGCTATGCCTGGCGATACTTCATTAATCAATATAAATTCCGAAGGAAAAAAACAAAACACTTTTGATGCCATTGTTATTGGTTCGGGTATAAGCGGCGGATGGGCTGCTAAAGAATTTTGTGAAAAGGGTTTAAAAACATTGCTGCTCGAAAGAGGGAGGGACGTCGTTCATTTAAAGGATTATCCAACAGCAACAAAAAATCCATGGGAATTTGCCCATCGGGGCAGATTGACTAAGAAGGAAACAGAAGAAAATCCTATAGCAGGCAGGTGTTATGCATTTAATGATACTGCTAAACACTTTTTTGTAAAAGACAGTGAGCACCCTTACATTCAGGAAAAGCCTTTCGATTGGATACGCGGCTACCAGGTGGGCGGAAAATCTTTGCTGTGGGCAAGGCAAACACAGCGTTGGGCTACCTACGATTTTGAAGGGCCTGCAAGAGATGGATTTGCTGTAGACTGGCCCATAAGATATGATGACATAGCGCCCTGGTATAGTTATGTTGAAAAATTTGCCGGCATTTCAGGAAATTTGGATGGTTTGGATACCCTGCCCGATGGTGAGTTTTTACCCCCGTGGGAAATGAATTGTGTTGAAAAAGACATGAAGCAAAAAATAATGGCGGCCTATAAAGATCGAAATGTTATTATAGGAAGATGTGCCCACTTAACACAACCCCGGGAAATACATTTACAGCAAGGTCGACAACAATGCCAGGCAAGAAATTTGTGCGAAAGAGGCTGCCCATTTGGAGGTTACTTTAGTTCCAATTCATCTACTATTCCCTGGGCGCAGAAAACAGGTAATCTTACCATGCGCACTAACGCAGTGGTTCATTCAATTATTTACGACCAACAAAAAGGCAGGGCCACAGGTGTTAGGGTGATAGACACTAATACCAAAAAAGCTACCGAGTATTTTGCAAAAGTGATTTTTGTAAATGCCGCCTGTTTAAACTCAAACCTTATTTTGCTTAATTCAAAAAGCAATCGTTTTCCCAATGGCCTTGGTAACGATAATGATTTGATGGGAAAATATATTGCTTTTCATAACTACCGGGGATCCATGTTTGCAGAGATGGATGGCTACCTGGATAAGTACTATTATGGCCGCAGACCTACCCAGGTAATGATGCCTAACTTTAGAAATGTACATAAACAGGAAACAGATTTTTTAAGAGGTTATACAGTGCATTTTGGTGCAGGCAGAATGGGTATAAATCAACACGTGGAAGGGTCAACAATAGGTGGAGCATTTAAGGATGCACTATGTGAACCAGGTGGTTGGTATGTATCAATGATGATGCAGGGAGAAACCATTCCAAAAGAAAGTAATCATGTAAGATTAAGCCCGGATAAAACTGATGCGTGGGGCATACCCCTTCTTATCACCTCAGTAGATTACGATGAAAATGATGTAAAATCAATGAAAGACTTTTTAGTTCAGGGAGAAGAAATGTTGCACAAAGCAGGTTGTAAAAATATTTCCATCAAAGATAGTAAGCAGGCTCCCGGCTTAGATATACATGAAGTAGGGGGCGTAAGAATGGGCCTGGACCCGAAAACCTCTCTATTGAATAAATGGAACCAATTGCATGCATGCACCAATGTATTTGTAACTGATGGCGCATGTATGACCTCTACTTCAACTCAAAACCCTTCCATTACATTTATGGCGCTTACAGCAAGAGCCGCAAACCATGCGGTGAGCGAATTGAAAAAAGGAAATCTTTAAACTTCATTAAAAGCTATAATGCAGTCTTCCATTTCCTAATTATGTACAGGCCCATTCTTTATATGGCATGTTATATTGGGCATGGGTTGAAGGCAACTTTGAAGAAGCAGAAAAACATCGATTGATCGCCATAAAGTCTGAACCATTAAGTACGATTGACCTTTCGGATTTAGCACGGACGTTGCATACAGCCGGCCGTTTTGAAGAGGCGTTAGCCTATGCCGAAAAAGCAATTGAAATAGACTCCAACTCATTTTTAGGACAACGTTTAACAGGGCTTTGTTATTTAGCCTTACGGCGATATGAAGAGGCCATTGAAACCTTTCAATTCCTCATAAAAATTTCTGAAAGGCATCAACATGCAGTTGACAGTCTTATCTGGGTGTATTGCAGCCAGGGAATTTATGAAAAAGCTGGTGTATTGATAAACGAAATGGAAACCCGTTCCAAAACAGAATTTATTGGTGGGGCACATTATGGAATATCGCTTGCCTACTTTGGAAAATTAGATGTTGCCTTTGAGTACCTTAACAAAGCATGCAACGACCTGGATACCATGTTGCTTACTTTCAAATATTCTCCTTATGTACCAGATGTATTAAGGAACGATGCCCGGTTTCAAAATATACTGGCCAGAGTCGGTTTTCCCAAATAGTAGATTTTCGACGTTGTTGGTACTATCCAACAAATTAATTGCCTCGATTTCTTTTTCCAGCAAATTTGTTTTTATGCCAACGGTCCAACCTGTTGTTTGAAACAACATGGCTTAAAAAAACTTTTGTTTACCACTTGGCGATGCATGGAAAAACAATAGTACAAGAGGGCGACCCCCGCAAGTGTGGCGGGGCAGGCAGCAAGATTAACGCCATGGAAAACCCAAGGCCAGGACCATAAAAATTGATGGCTTGCATCAACTACATAAACCTTCCTGTATAACTCTCCTTCACCTTACTTAATCCCGATGGCACACCGCTATAAACAAGGTGGCCGCCTTCATCTCCGGCTTCGGGACCGAGGTCAATTACCCAATCAGCACTCTTAATTACATCAGTATTGTGCTCTATAACTATGATGGAATGCCCCTGCTCTATAAGCGCATTAAAAGAGCCAAGGAGTTTCTTAATATCGTGAAAGTGCAGGCCTGTAGTAGGCTCATCAAAAATGAAAAGAATATGACCACCCCCTTTGCCTTTGCCCAAAAAACTGGCAAGCTTAACACGCTGTGCTTCTCCCCCACTTAGGGTATCGCTGCTCTGGCCCAGTTTAATGTAACCCAGGCCTACATCGTGCAGTGGCTGTATGGCTTTGCAAAGGTTCTTTTCGTCTTTAAAAAAGGCAAGCGCCTCATCCACGCTCATCTCCAGCAGGTCGTGTATGCTCTTATTATGAAAGGTTACTTCAAGTACTTCGTCTTTAAACCGCTTGCCGTTGCATACTTCACATAGCAGGTGCACATCAGCTAAAAACTGCATTTCCACCACCTGTTCGCCTTCTCCTTTGCAGGCATCGCAACGGCCACCATCTACATTAAAAGAAAAGTGCTTTGGCTGAAAACCGCGCATTTTCGATAGTGGTTGCCTGGCATACAGGTCGCGTATTTCGTCATATGCTTTTATATAGGTAATGGGGTTGCTCCTGCTCGATTTACCAATAGGGTTTTGATCGATCATTTCCAGTTGGGATATGTATTCCACATCGCCGGTGATGGCCTTATGAAAGCCTACCTTTTCAGCAAATTCTCCTTTTAGCTTTTTAAGCCCCGGAAAGAGCACCTGCTTAATCAACGTGGTTTTGCCACTACCGCTTACACCACTTACCACACACAGTACATTTAGGGGTAGTTCTACAGTTATGTTCTTAAGGTTGTTGTGCCTTACTCCTTCCACCTTTATACTCCTGTTCCACTTGCGCGTAAATTTTGGCGGGTCAATAGTTAACACCCCACTGAGGTATTTACCAGTAAGGCTTTCCGGGTTGTTTACCAGTTGTACATAATTGCCCACGGCCACTACTTCGCCACCCAGGTGACTTGCCAGGGGGCCCATATCTATAATGAAGTCTGCCTGCCGCATCATCATCTCATCATGCTCTACCACTACC
>MWWF01000149.1_pt1 | contig 13067 bp, 21 predicted proteins | sample 1047351 | NCBI WGS metagenome assembly MWWF01 (sample SAMN06349970, study PRJNA376086) | soil metagenome | isolation source: MGM-3 sample Antarctic (ecotone) soil | place: Antarctica
ATCGCCACTTCCGGCGAGCGGTGCCGGCAATCCGGCCAATTCTTCCTCACTTTCCTGCATAATTAACGCTGATACATATTCGATAACTCACAACTTGTGCTTATGAAGGGACTCTTATAATTTGTACGGGGGTTACTTGGACGTTGCTTGACGATACGGAGGTCAATCGAAAATGAGCAAAGTGCATGACACGCCGGTGCCGCGACTCACCAGAGCGCAGCGAGAGCGGTTGGTCGGCTGGCTGGCGTCCGGCATCTCGGACTATACGACGATCAAACAGTTGCTCATCAAGCATGGCTTCCCGGTTTTCCGGCGTCAGAATCTGGACTATTACCGCCAAAAATATGGCCGTCGCCCGCGCTGCTCGGCTTGTGGCCGTGAGTTCCCGCCGGTCGAGCCGTGATGTTCACTTGGACGATGTTGGACGTTTAGACCATCTTGCAAAAGGAGAGAAAGCTAATGAGCACGAATTCAACCCCGACAGTGCCGGGAGTTTCCGCAACTTTGATCGGGTCACTTCGCGGAAAGATTGACAAGATCGAAACCATCTTCAAACAGACGACCGAGAAGGTCGCCAAACTGATCACGGACCCCCGACTCTCGATAGGGGCGAGCACACAGCAGATGCAGACCGCGAAGGAGGAGATGGAGGCGGCCGTTAAAACCGTGAAGGCCACCGCAATTCAAGAGTTGCAGAGCCTCAAGACGACAACAGAGACCGAGCGCGATACGGTGCTGCGCTCGGTCGCCAGCGCGATGGGGAGGCCGGCTCCGGCGAACGCCACTGAAGCGTTGTTGCGTGAGCAACGTCAGGGGGCGGCGTGGGCACGCCATAAACCGCTTTTAGACCGGCAGCCGTCCGATTACAGCTCGATCACGCGCACGGTCACTCAGACGGCCACGGAAGCGATTGCCGCCGGTGATGATGACACTCTCGCCGCTCTGCGTCTCGAACTCGTGCCGTACATGCGAGGGCGCAATGTACCGGCGGCGGAACAAGCGGCAATGCAACTGGACGAATTGATCGGGGCTGCGCGTCCGGCCGTGGCCGGCGCTCTCGCTCTTCAGCGGGAAGTTGAAAAGGGCGTGGCCGCCATCTTCATGGCCGTCAATCATGTGAGCAGGGCAATCGAGCGCGGCACGCCCTTTCTCGCAATTGTCAATTGGGATGGCGAGACGACGCGCAATCTCGCGATGCCGGGAGTCGATGTGAATCGCGGTCGCATGCGGTAACGGCAGAAAACTTGAACCACACAGGCCGACTCGGCCAAAGGAGAACCATGAGAGCCACATTCGTCAAAGTTACCATCAGCGGAACGCTCAGCTACGTTCCCGTCACTTCAATCAAACGAGTCGTTGTGAATGACGCCTCACAGCCGCAAGTGAAACTGATGCTGCACGAGGGGCAAGGAGATCATTTGCTATATGGCGAAGAAGCCATAGGGGTGCTCGCCATCCTCGAACAACTCAGCCAAGCCCCGGCCGCCGATCAAGGCGTGGCCTGATCAGCACACCCGGCGCGGCGGCCGTCATCGTCGGATCGGGCGAGGGTGCAGTGCGCCCGGCGCTCATCCCTCATCACCAGTCAGGAGGTTTCTACAGTGCTCTACAGCAAAAAGAATTACTCGAAGGAAGTCGAGATCGATGTCAAACATCCGCGCTATCCGGGCGCGCTCTTCACCTTCACCTTTACCAAAGAGATGTCAGATGCCGCGGCGGACGCGCAGAAAGAGTTCTTCGCGCTGCCGGACACCGAACGGCCTGAGATTCGCCGGCAGAAACTGATCGCGACCGTCGCGCTGATGCTTACGCGCGAGCCATCCGGGTTTGAGGAGTTCCCCACAGACGAGCGCCCTTTGCCCGAGCGCGTAGCCGAATATTTCGACGAACCCGATCAGCCGGAATTGCACGCCATCCTTGTCGCCGCATGGAATAAATATTGGGAGGTGTCGGTCCCGAGGGCGTACTTAAAAAGCGCTGAAGATTCTCAGCCGGGAGATGGTCAACTATCAACAGTTTCTGTCTGACCTGACACCGGATTTCGATGACTGCCCCGCGCCGTGCAAATTCGCCAGGGATGAAGGTCGGACGATTGATCTGCCTGATCTGTGCGAGCCTTGCGAGGTTAGGATTCAATTCAACTTCTTCACTGAGGCCGCACGCGCGGAACTCGCCCTGCGCTTCGGAGATGAGCCGCAGGCATGGTCGTTTGCGAGTCTTTACGATGACGTGCTCTACCTGATGAAGCTGGATCGGCAGTTGAGGGGCAAAGGCTACCCGCGCGGTTGCGGCGCGCTGCGCGCTCGCGCGCTGGATGTCTTGAGGCGCGAGCAGAACAGGCCGCGTCGGATCGATTTGTGGGAGTTGAAGCAGAAGGCCAAAGGTAAAGGTCATGGCTAACAAAATCACGGTCGAAATTGATGTCGATCCCGGAGGCAAAGGCCAGGCGGCCATCAAGGGAATTAAGACCTCCGTTGATCAATTTGAGGGCGGCGTAAACAAGACGGCGAAGGGCGGAACCGATCTGCTCGCCGTCTTCAAAGGCAACTTGCTCGCCGACTACTTTCAACGCGGCACGAGTGCGGCGCTCGGGTTCGCTGCGGTGGCCGTGCGTGCGTCGGCGGAAGCTGCGGACGCCAACAGCGTGCTCACTTTCTCGGCGACGCAAGCGGGACTCGCCTACGATGCCGCCGCGTCGCAGGCCGAAGAGTTCGGGCGCAGAGTCGGCGCGTCGAACACGGAAGCGGCGCGTACCTACTCGCAGATCATTCAACTCGCACAACGCGCCGGGCGACCGCAGGATACTGATCTGATAGGCAAGCGATTCGCCGATCTCGCTGCCGCGCGCGGTCTCAAAGGTAATGAACTGTCATCGCTGATCGGCACGATCCTCTCCGGTCAGGATGAAGGTCTGAATCGGCTCGGCATTGATGATCCGGGGAAACTCTATGCTGCTTATGCCCCAACCATCGGCAAGACGGCGGAAGCCCTCAATCAGATGGAGAAAGCGCAAGCTGCCGTCAACGCCGTGTTGGAGAAGGCTGCTGCCGCCGACGGCGAAGCCGAGAGACGCTTACAAGGAACCGCCGGGCAACTCGACACGGCGAGCGCGGCCTATGCGAACCTGACCACGCAGATCGGCAACGCGATCACGGGAAGCAAAGAGTTCCACGACCTGCTCGGCACCATCAACGAAGGTCTCAAACTGATTGTGACTTCGGCTGATGAGGTCAGGGCAAAGCTCAAACAGGGGCTCACGCCAGAGCAGATCGCCCGCGAGCAAGCCGACAGCACTCTCAATCAAGTTTCCGATTTCATCACGACGCAGGCCGCGCGGGCGCTACGTGGAGTCAATAACGCGAGCCGCGTGCCCGGTGGACAGGGGGGACTGCTTAATTATCTCGGCTTCAGCGATGAAGTCATTGATCAGAGCGTCGAAGGCGTCGCCCAAAGAAGACTCGCCAGCCTGACCGACAATGCGCGCCGCGTTCAGGAAGAAACCAAACGGCAGGCAGAGAAGGCGCAAGCTAACGCCAATAAGCCACCCCCGGCAGCCATTCCAGACGCGGCGGTAGCCAAGAAAGCCGCGCAGGAAGCGGAGAGCGCCTACAAAGCCGCGCTCGGCTTTATTGACGACATCGCGGCCCGAAGTTCGGGCAAAGACAATCCTTTCGTCAAACTCTTCACCGAAGGTGAGACGGCGGCGGAACGGATGCGCGAGAAGTTCGGCGCGCTCGGCTCTCACGTCGTTGATCAATTCACGGCGATGGAGCGCAAGGCGATTGATGTTGCGACCGCCACGGAGCGCATCGAGCACGGTCTGAAAGCTGTCGAGTTGGAGTCGCAGGCTGATGCTTTACTGAAATCTTATGTTGGCATCACCGCCGAAATGCAACGGCAACTCGGCATCCAGCAAAAGCAGTTCGACGCGGCCACCAACGTCTATAAATTGCGTCGTGAAGCTTCCGCCTACGAGCGCGGTTTCGTGCCCCAGAATGATGCTCAACGAGAGCGCGAAGATCGGGAGAATTACGAGCGCGTGAAGCGGCTGAGGCCGGAGGGGACGGACGAGGGCGCGCGCGCTGCGCAGAAACTAATTGATGAGTACATTCTTGAGCAGACCAAGAATCTCCCGATCACCGCGCGCACGTCGCCCGACCCGTTCACGCGCGAACTGGCGGAAGACAGGGCAGGCGCGCTCAACGCCAAAGCCTCGCGCTACGAAGCCGAGATCGGAGACGAGATCAAGCGCGCTGAGGCAGGTCGTTATCAAATCGACCTGGCGAACCGGAAACTTGCAGAATTGGGTCAGGCCGCGCCGGGGTTGGACTCCGATGTATTGCGTTCGCAGTTTCTGAAGATCACGCAAGCTATCGATCCGAAGGAACTGAGCGGCCAATTGCGCGAGGCGATGTCAGTTGCGCTGAGAGAGGAAGCGCAGCACGAGCGCGAATTAGAGCAGGAAGCGCGAGAGTTCCGTAAGGCATTGGTGAGTCCGGGTGGCATCCTGTCTGAGATCAAGCGGTCGCTGGATAACCTGAACCCGTCGTCGCTGCCAGCGACGACGAAGTAGAGCGGGTGAATGCCCGCGCGTACCCTTCAAGGGCTGCTTACGAGGCGGCAGTGTTCGCCAGTGACGAGGAGCGGCGCGGGCTGGAGGGGCGCGACGCGCGCGAGCACGGTGGAGACTCGCCGGCATCGGCTTATCGTCAGTTCCTGCGAGGCGCTGGAGCGGGAGACAGGCTATCCAGCGCGCAGCCGGGCCCAACGCCGGCGCAACAGATGGCGGCCTTGCTGTCTAACCCGAACTTCCACGGTGATCCGCGCGGTCTGTTTACCGAACAGGGAACCGGCAATGAAGTGAATCCTTATACCCAAGATTTCTTTCGCGCCCGACCCGGATACTCCGCGGCGAATGATCCGCGCGCCTATGATCCGAGCGACCCGTACGCGAGTGAGTTTTACGACGCCGGATATTTTGGCTCGTTCAGAGGTTCCGCAGCGCGCCAGCCAGAGCCGACGGCCAAGCTCGAAGGCTTTATCGAAAAGCTTGCGGCCTTAGTAGGAGAGAAAGGTCTGCGGGTGGACGGTCCGGCTTCCACCATTAACTTCACTGTTGGCGATGGCCTTGAACTAAGCAATGCACTGGGCGCGGCTCCCAGGCCGGAGAACTACTGATGAATCCGGACGATCTCGCTCAAGAGCGGCATGATGCGTTGAACAGGCAGCAGCAGGCTCGCGCAAAACTCTTTACTGCGCTCTATGGTCTGAGTGTGACCGTGAGCGCGCGAGACTTCCTCGACACCTTTACCGACGTAGCCTCACTACTCGCCGGGCACGCGCCGCTCGACGAAGATCGGGCTGACTGGCAGTGTGTCACCGGCGCGCTTCAGTTGTGTTTGGGACGCTTGCGCGGCGGCGATGCGGAAGGTGAAAGCAACCCCAACATTTTGTGATCGGACGCAGCATTCGGTAATTTTGAAAATGCCGTCACCGTCGGTAACAACTGTTACGAATGGTGACGGCGTGCTCTATCTACATCTTGTGTTCCCGCCTCGAAACTCACACCCCTTTTCATTATCATCGGACATAATGGCTGTTATCAGCCTCACGCTCATCTTCTGTGCGATATAATTGCCAGCATGAGCTTCGTCAGGATCAAGCGGCAAGGTTGGAGGACCTACCACTATCTTGTCAGGAACGAGCGCGTTGAAGGACGTGTGCGCCAGCGCGTAATCGCCTACCTCGGTGAATTCGAGAGTGTTGAGGTCGCCCTTCACCGGCTGGATTTTCTTTATCGAGTTCACCACGGCAATGCTCAAGACGAGCGTGAGCGCGCCGAACAATGGAGAAAGAAGATTTGGTGGGGCTTCCTCAAGCCGACGAAGTATGATCTAAGCAATGCATATAAGATGGCTGACTTCAAAAACACGAAGGCTGCAAAGATCCAAAAGGCGCTGAAAAATGCCAAGGACCATGATCGACTTGCGGCCCACTATCTGAAGCGTCTGACCACCCTTAAAAAGGCTCTTAAAATCTAGTGCCTAACAATGAAGACTATATGCCGTGATGTTTAGGCACTACGCGCGGCAGATAGTCAGTGTTTATGCGGGTTTTAGTAAAAATCCCCTAGATGTATTCCCTATTATCAGGACTGATTAGGTCTTTAAAGGAGGGTTTTTAAAGGAATAATCGCAAATGCAATGGAATCTCTATTATCAGGACGCAAGATATCAGGCAGATTCCATCACAATCAAATCGCATCGTTGCTTAATACGCCGTGCCTCATTAACTGCTTATCAAGTCTCTGATCATCAGCTTCGCGCTGCCGCTTGAGTTCGTCAGCGTGCGCCTCGACGAGCACGAGGTAATCGCGTAGCTGCTGCGCGGTCGTGAGCCGGGTACGCGCGCCGGGGTAAGCGTGGCCGCTCTCGAGCAGATGCGGCCCGCGCGGATCGTCGCGGATGTGCCAGAGGGTTGTTCGCGAGCAGTTTAATTTCCGGCACACCTGCGCGTCTCTGTAGCCGCGTAGGTTCTCCGCCGTCTCGCGCAACGACGCGCGCACCTGCACGGCTATCTCCTGCCGCAGAGCGGCAAATTCGTGCGCTAAAGCCTCCGCCAATTGTTCGCGTAGCAGCCTCATTACCAAGTCTTCAATGTGCATGGCTGATTACCTTATCAAGAAAATTTGTCAGCGCGGGGCTGTGGGATCAGGCTCCCGAAACCGCCCCACAGCCCCGCGCTCCCCTCTCGCTCCAATTACTTGGAACGATCTTCGATCCGGCGCTCCAAGTGCCGCGCCGTGCTCTCCCGGTAATTCATAAAAGCATTAACCTGCCGCGAGCAGTCATAAGCCATCTTCTGTGCCGAGAACAAGATGTGATGCGCGGCCCGGAGTTGACCGGCGTTAATTGCTTGATCGATGGCAATCGTGAGCATCACGAAAGCATCTGCATTGCCGCCAACAGCTTCCTCTGCCAACTCGTCAATAAGTGAGTCCGGTATTGCCTCCCACTCCGCATCGGAGGGCGCGCCCTCCGGCACCGGAGAACGCGCCTGTGGCGGTTCGGCATCAATAGGCTGAAGTATGACTCCGCCGGTCGGACAAATGAGCCGCTGGCGCGCTGCGCGCTCTAACTGCGCAGGCATGTGTAGCCGGATGGTCGCAGGCGAGCAACCGCACTCGTCGCCGCTCGAAAGTTGATTCGACAGTTCCGAGCAGAATTGATCGAGCAGAGTGTGGATGATGTCCGGGGTATTGTCGGATTCGAGCAGGTCGGCGATCAGGCTGGCGGATCGCACGCTGGCCGTCGGCGTGTCGTCGACGCTCGCCGAAACTGGCGATGCTGCCAGCGGGTGGTCGCCCTGCTCTTTCAATTTTGCTATGACGAGCGGGTAGGCAAAACGAAGAACTTCGGGCGTGAGAAAATCAATCCGCGCCCGGCTGAATTGGTCGGTCAACTCCTCGACCAGCGCGTTATAAATCTCCGTCGGCGTTTCCGGGTTGCTGAGGATGGCTGTGAAGTGGTTGGCGAGATCGTTGCTCTGTGTCGTCATGCTTTGATCTCCTCTCTCCACGCGGCGGCTCTCAGCAGCAGCTTGGCTTCGTCAAGGGCGCTGTCCAGAGTGGAACGGAGATCGTCCGCCGTCGCTTCGGTGACGCCTTGTTGTGCGATGCGATTCGCGTGCGCGAGACGCCGCTCAAGACGCTGAAAAAGCATGCGATCATCCGGCGCAGTCAATGTGAACCGCGGAGATTCTTTCTCCACATCCAAGCCTGCTAAGGCGTCGTCAAGCACGGTGCGCAGTCCCTCGAAGTTTCGCCGCACGCAAGTCAAAGCGGTTTCGTCGAAGGTACCCTCGGAGAGACGGCAGATCGCCACCAGGAGACGCAGACGCGCATCGTGCAGCGCAATTGACACCCGATCAAGGATGCCGCTGATGTCCACCTCGGGAGCGGGCGCGGGGCGCACGTCGGCTCCGTTCTGGTTGACGGCGAAGGAGATCACAAGGGACTCGTCAAAGAAAAAGTTGGCGTCTTTAATCCTAATCTTCAAGCGGCCCTCCACAGCTTTGGTCGCCGCTATTTCACACCAGATGTTTCTCTCTTTTACGCCGTCATAAACGAACACATGATCGCCAGGCCGCAATCCCGCGAAACGGGAAGCGACGGCGGTTTTTTGCTTTGTGATAGATTCTACGAGTTGCATTACAAATCCTTTCCATGAGGGGTGCGTTGATGTGACAAGGGCTGAGACAAGTGTTTGCGCACGCGCCTCAGCCCACTATTTTTGCGACGAGGGCGATCACGGCCCGCGCGTTAATTTGTTTTGCATCATTTGCTCCATCAATCAATTCGCTTCGTTGTAACGCTGGACGATCCGCGCGGCGGCGCGATGCCAGCAAGGTTGATGGTTCTTGAAGGCTTTGCACTGGCAAGAACCGTTGGCTTCATAAATCTCATTCGACGGCGAGAGGATGATCAGCGCGTGGCCGTCATGGTGCATGAATGGATTGCTCTCGATCTCCTGCTTGGCTTTTGCAATCGCCATCTGCCACCGGCGCGAGTTCCCTACCCTGTCAAAAGCCTCTTGAATCACTCCTTGCATTCTGTTCATGTCCACGTTCAGCATCACTTTGCTTCCCTCTCTGGTCTGCGTCTCTTACCGACAAAGATTATTATAGAGCGTGCTTTATGATTACGTCAACAGAAAAATATAGCTTACTCTATATTTTATTTGGCTTGCCAAGCGGCGGAACTTGGATAAGATAGAGCGCGATCTAGATTTAGCTTGCAAAATCGCAGAGCTTGCTTTAGATTTTTAGGAGAAATCGGACGTGAGTAAAAAATCGATGCTAACTACGCAAGAAGCTGCCGATCATCTGGGCGTTGCTTACCAGACCATTATGGCTTGGGTTTACCAGGGGAAGTTCCCTAACGCACAGAAGGAAGATACGCCACGCGGAATTTATTACCTGATTCCACTGGCTGATCTGAACGGCTTTGAGAGGCCAAAACGTGGCAGGCCAGCCAAGTCGGACGCCTCCCCAATCAAGAAGCGCACCAGAAAGGCGGCGTGAGATGGATAACGATGAATTAGAGCGCGTGATGAATTTCATCATCCAGCGTCAGGAAGTGGCTGCCGAGCAGCAGGCAATCACAGCGGAGCAGATGGCACAGGCCGAAACCATTATTAACGCGCTCGCGAAAAGCCAACTACACACCGGCGAGCAACTTGAAGAACACGAGGAGAGGATCGCTCGCTTTGAACGCTCCTACAGCGTCATTGCGGAACTGCTGCAAAAGCACGACGGGCAACTCGTCGCGCTCACGGACGGCTTGAATAAGTTGACGCAAACCGTCGAACGCTACATCACGGCGCGCGGCAACGGGAACGGCGGCAGTACCTAAGCGGCTGTCACGACACGTGGCGCGTCATGTCACATCTTGAAAACGGATGAATAAAGAGCAGGCTGCGGCCTATCTCGGCATCTCGGTGCGCACCCTTCAACGACTTACCGGCAAGGGAAAGATTCCTGTCACTTACGAGCGCGGGCCTAAAGGCGACGAAGCCCGATACAGCCAGGACGACTTGAATCAGTACCGGCAAAGTCAGAAACCCGTCGCGCTCATGCGCCCTGATTCAGGCGCGACAGGTGGTGTGATAGGTGACGTGACACAAGCCATGACACTTGACGCGACACGTGGCGCGCCTGTCATGGCAAGCGAAGCGTTCATGCACGCGCTGGCGCAAATGGCCGCACCGGTGCGAGTTTCGGAAAGGTTTTTGCTCTCGCTCGCTGAAGCCGCGCAGCTCTCAGGCCTATCGCGGAATCATCTGCGCACAGCTATCGAGCAGAAGAAACTGAAGGCGCGCATTATCGGGCGTGGGTGGAAAGTGAAGCGCGATGATCTTGAGGCTTACGTGAGAAAGTTATGATGAACAAAAAGCAGCGATATGCCTTGCTGAAGCTCAAACCGCAAACGGAAGACATCTTTCTCGTTGTAGCGGAGCCGGGAAGCTTTGCGCATGAGTGCGACGGCGTTTGTGATTTTGACCGGCATCTATTCGAGGAGAAAACGTGCCCGCACGAATTCTTACCAGGGGCGCGGCAGATCATCGTCGGGAACGAAGCTGACCCACATCACATATTCGATCTCATCTCGGTCGTGGAGGCTGATAGCCCGGAAGAAGCCCTCTCGCTGTTACGCGAAGCGGGGTCCGTGGCGCACCCAGATGCGGCGGACGCAGATTGAAAGCGAGGCGCGACGGTTTTGAGACTTATGTGAGGAAGTTATGAGCGAAGAAATTCTTCAGACCGGCTCAATTGTGCATCGGGATGAACCGCTCCCGCCTACATACAGTCATCGTCATGCTTGGGTGACTTGCGGGCTATGCCGTGAGAAGCGGATCGGTCATTTGCCGACGGGCAAGAAAGACCGGGCGACGTGGACGGGATTATGCGTGCCGTGCAGCGGCGTTCATCGCCGCTCCCGCTCGCAAGATGAGACGCACGCTACCGGCACAATCATCCATTGGGGCGAGCGTGATCCCGCCAAGCCGTTGGAGCGAGTTGCAATTACCTGCCACCAGTGCCACCACAAGAGCTTCACGCATATTCAGAGCATCAAGCATGCGAAATGGTCAGGGCTTTGCGGCAAGTGCATCGAGCAGCGCGGCTCTCACCTGAAGTTCACGCACGACGAGCGGTTTGAGAGTGGCACGATCATCCACTGGGGCGAGCCTGATCCAAAAGCCCCAGATAAGCGCCTGATGGTGTCGTGTGGGCATTGCGGCGGGAAGCGATCTATCACCCGAGTCGCGGCAAGTATTCTCAAGCATGACGGCGGATCATGGCGCTGCCGGCAGTGCCACAACGATGCGTTACGCGCGCACTTCGCGATTCAGCGCGGATCAAACAGCGGGGGAGTTAAACCTCAGAGGGCACGCGGGCGCGAGTCTGGGGCATTGGGCTTCGATCACGATAGGTTCATGTCCGATCTGGAAAGCCATGTTACGGCTCTGTCCAAAACCATATCAGCATGGAACATCACACAGAAAGCTGTGGCAGAAAGATTCCAACTTGATGGGGAAGACATCAGCGCTGATGGAGTTAGGAAACGGCTTGCTCTGTGTGGCGTCACGCAAAAATGGCGAGAGTTTGTGGAGTCTGTAATTAGAGCCGAACCGGAAATTAAATCGATTATTTAATTTCCGGTTGGTGGAAATTAAATCAGAAGTTTTAATGTCCGCCTTTTTGAAAAATTCTTTGCTACCGTGCGCTTGTGAAACAGCAAGCGGTTTGTAGCATTCTTAAAAACGCAAAAGCCGATGCTGTCAACATCGGCTTTTACTGGCGTACATGCGCGGCTCCCGGCATTGTTCGGTGTATTCACCTGGAGTCGCTACTAAAGGAGTCACCATCCGATGTGCATAAAGCGCATCATGGAGCACTGTCATGAATGATGATAATCTAAACGGCACTCAATCTCAATCCCTGAATTCCGAAACTAATCACGCTCAAATGCTTCAAGTCGTTCAGAGACTACTGGAGCGGCCTGTTGCATTCCATCGTATCTTCGCAAAGATCGGCGGAGGTGTGACGGCAGGGTTAATGCTTTCGCAGGCTTGGTACTGGTCGAATAATAAAGCAGCGAAGGCCCGCGGAGGATGGTTCTACAAATCTCAGGAGGATTGGGAAGAGGAGACCGGCCTCACGCGGCGGGAACAGGAAACGGCGCGGCGGAAGTTGAAAGAGCGGGGGCTACTCGAAGAGAAGCTGGCGGGCGTCCCGGCAACACTGCACTTTCGAGTAAATGTCGAAGCACTTTTCGGAAGACTGATCGAGGCTGAACAGGGGCAAAAACCTGAAAAATCCCCTGTCCAATCCAGTTTGGCGGAAACGTGCAAACTGGAAAGTCCGAAACGTGTAATCCAGTTTGGCGGAAACGGGCAAACTATCTCAGAGACTACTTCAGAGACTACTCCAGAGAACACACACACAAACAGCGGCCTCCGCGCCGTGGGCGCTCCGGCTGTTGTTGTGGGTGCTGATTCTAAATTCTCTTTGGAAGATTGCCGGAAATACGCAGACCATTTGCATGCAAGCGGGCAGGGGGTGACAAACCCCGGCGGTTTCGCTCGAGCGATTCACAAATCAGGCGCGGAAGATTCCCAAATCGCCGCATGGCTCGCCGAGATCAGTCCCGAACGCGTCCGCTCCGGCGAACTTCCAGTCCCAGCAAAAATAGATGCCTCAAACTGCCCAGATTGTGCAGGCAGGGGTTTGTATTTTCCAGACCCGGCCCATCCGCAGAAAGGTGTTGACAGGTGCCGGCATCCCCGTCTGACGCAAGTTGCCTAGAAGGGTGAAGGAAGGGAAGTGAGTGGATCATGGTAGACCTGAGTGAAAAAGATTTAGCGCGGCTCTTGCGCGAGGTGGAAGAGAAATTCCCGGAAGCGGCTGAGCGCGCCAGACGGTTGCGCGAGCGAGCGAGCGCACTCGACCCCGTCCCGGTCGTGATCGAAGTCGGCAGCGAGCAGGCCGCCGACGATGAAGTCTATCTGGCGCAAGCGCGCCTCGCGGCCGTCATCGCCGGTTACGGCGAAGGTCAATACAGCAACGCCGAAGTGAACATCGCCAGAAAGCAGATGGCGATAGCTTACGCCCGGCGCTCGCTGGCCGCGTGCCGTGAGCGGCTTGAGGCCGAAGGCGTGCGCTGGGGAGATGTCCCTGATGAAGATGATTGGTCAGGCATGATGTACGCCTGACCCGCCGGCAGCATCGCCATTCATAACGATAGGATCGCGCTCGACGACACCGCCGGAAGTGGCGATGCTCGAGCGCGTTTTCTTTGCCCCTCACAATAACCGCAAAATAATTCGTCAAAGTTTTCTTTGCCCGTCAAAGGTGGCGATGCTGCCAGGTGTGCTTCAGCATCGCCACTTCCGGCGAGCGGTGCCGGCAATCCGGCCAATTCTTCCTCACTTTCCTGCATAATTAACGCTGATACATATTCGATAACTCACAACTTGTGCTTATGAAGGGACTCTTATAATTTGTAC
>MWWF01000150.1_pt1 | contig 13055 bp, 10 predicted proteins | sample 1047351 | NCBI WGS metagenome assembly MWWF01 (sample SAMN06349970, study PRJNA376086) | soil metagenome | isolation source: MGM-3 sample Antarctic (ecotone) soil | place: Antarctica
CATGGGAACAAACAACAAAACGTGGCGGCAAATCTTACATGCAACCACAAATTTTAAAAGATGAAAATGGCGAGGTGGTGTTGAGCGGCATTCATACTTATGGTGATACGGTGCATCTTTTTGTTGAAAGAAAAAATTATAGTGGTGCCTTCATGCCGGGCTTTAGAGATTGGAGCCATCCGCTTTTTGCACCAGAAGATACAGGACTTTTATATGTTGATCATTGCGTTGGAAATGTGGATTGGAATCAAATGAATCCGTGGGTGAAGTTTTATGAAGACGTAATGGGGTTTAAAAATATTTTGTCTTTTGATGATGAAGATATTTCCACTGAATATTCTGCTTTAATGAGCAAGGTAATGAGCAATGGAAACGGCTTTGTAAAATTTCCTATCAATGAACCTGCAGAGGGAAAGAAAAAATCGCAGGTGGAAGAATACCTTGAATTTTATGTTGGAGAAGGTGTGCAGCATGTGGCAATGGCAACGGCAAATATTGTAAAAACAGTAAAAGATTTAATGAGCCGCGGCGTTGAATTTTTAAAAGTTCCCAATAGTTATTATGATGATCTTTTAGACAGAGTTGGACAAATTGATGAAGACCTTGAGCCGTTAAAAGAATTAGGGATTTTAGTTGACAGGGATAATGAAGGTTATTTACTCCAATTATTTTCCAAACCGCAGCAAGACAGACCAACACTTTTCTTTGAAATTATTCAGCGGAAAGGTGCAAAAAGTTTTGGCAAAGGAAATTTTAAAGCCTTATTTGAAGCTATAGAAAGAGAGCAAGAGGCGAGAGGAAATTTGTGAATGGTGAAAGGCAGAGGGTGGGAGGTATAAGGCAAGGTGCTGCTTATAATACCTTATGCCTTTTTGCCTATACCTTATACCTTTTCATAGATTTTGTCGTTTTCTTAGAATATTAATCCGCAATTTGCAAACGAATAAAGCAGTCGTTCAAATGAAAAACCAAATCACCTTTTTTTTATTGTCTCTTTTTGCTTCAGGCATTGCGTTTTCGCAAGGACCTTCTCCTTCTTTTGTTGATCTTCAAAAATCGCAGGCACGCCCTGCAGATGCTTTGAAAAGAAAAGGAGATACGCTGCAAAAACAATTTGAAGCAAAAGGTCTGCAATGGCCGGCAAAATATATTTACATCCGTTCATTTAAATATGACGGGCAGTTGGAAGTGTGGACAAAGAATGAACGAAAGGAACAGTACAAGCTTTTTAAAACTTACAAGGTTTGTGCATTGGCAGGAACGCTGGGACCAAAGCGTATGCAAGGTGATTACCAGGTGCCGGAAGGTTTTTATTACATCAATGAATTTAATCCCAACAGCAATTATTATTTATCGCTTGGCTTGAATTATCCAAATCAGTCAGACAAGATTTTGAGTGATGTTTACAAGCCCGGCGGCGAAATTTATATTCACGGAAGCTGCGTAACAGTTGGCTGCATTCCAGTTACCGATCAGCAGATAGATGAAATTTATTTGATTGCAGCTTATGCAAAAAATGCAGGAGAAGATTATATACCGGTTCATATTTACCCGATTCGTTTCAACAATAAAAAAAGTGTAGAATACCTCAATAACTTAACTAAAAATGATGCACAATTAAAAATGTTTGCGGATAATTTGGAAAGAGTGTATGATCATTTTGAGTCTACACGCCAATTGCCTGTTATCATGACCAATAATTCAGGCGCATACGTGTTTGACGGTCTTTCCAAAAAAGTAGCACCGGGGCCTGTTGAAAAAATTAAAAAAGTTCCTGTTGTGCATCGCATAAGGGAGATTGCTGAAATTGCAGATGTTGTGCAAACATGGCCGGAGTTTCCAGGGGGCGGAGAATCATTTTTAAAATATTTAGATAAGATGGGGCAAGCATTGGTGAGTTCCTTGCCCGATGGAAAAAAGAAAGCAAACATGGTAATTGAATTTATTATTGATACTGATGGAGTGCCTGCAAATTTTAAAGTACTTCAGGGTGTGAATGCAGATTTTGATGATGAATTAATTACAGTGCTTGAACAAATGCCAACCTGGAATCCTGCAATTCTTAATGAAAAACCGGTTGCAAAAAAAATGAAACAAAGTTTTGCAATACAATAGTCGGTTGCAAGTAATTTAGCTTCTTAAAAAATAAAAGTTGAAAGTATATTTCATTAGTGGATTAGGCGGAGACGAAAGAGTTTTTAAAAACATTTAGTTGCCTGCTGATTGCGAAGCTGTTCATCTTTCATGGATACATCCATTTCCAAATGAATCACTTAAGAATTATGCGATCCGTTTGGCTGAGAATATCAATGTGAATGAAAAGTTTGCTTTGGTTGGTTTATCATTAGGTGGAATGATTGCTACTGAAATTTCTCATCATTTGAACGCAGAAAAAACCATCCTGATTTCAAGCATTCCTCTTTCTGAACAAATGCCATCTCATTATAAATTAGCCGCTGTGCTGCAGGTGCATAAATTTCTTCCCATATCAATCCTTAAAAGCCTTTCAAAAATCAAAAGAATTTTTTCTTACGAAAATGGGGATGATAAAAAAATGCTGATGATGATGATCAAAGAAACAGACCCGAAATTTATTCGTTGGGCTATTAAAGCGGCATTAGAATGGAGAAACAAAGACCTGCCTCAAAATCTTTATCATTTACACGGCACTTCAGATAATGTTTTGCCAATGAAGCGAGCCAAACCAGGATATGTAATTTCAAAAGGCCGTCATCTGATGGTACTGAACAGGTCGAAAGAAATTAATAAATTAATGGAAGAAATTTTATTGCCAGTGTAGGCTACTTCGTTATAAAAGCCTTTCGAATAATTTGTTTTACATTTTTAATTCTTCATTTTTAAAAGCTAATTGCTTATTCCTTCATCAACAACTGAATCGTTTCTGCTGTTTGCTGTCTTAACACAACCTGCTTGTCTTTTATCAGTTCTAAAATTATTTCTTCATTGTAATGGCGAATAGTTAGCAGCGTTAAATCTTTAGTAACATTTACATTAAACAATTGCGATGCTTTTAATGCAAGGCTCTCTAATTTTTCGGGCATATCATCAACAACGCACATCATGCTGATGGCTGCATTTTGGGTGAGGTTTGGTTTGTACTTCAGGCTTTCAAAAATGATATACACTTCTGCGGTCAATCCTTCGCCAACAAAAGAAAAATCTTTTGAAGATAATTGCACCAAAGCTTGTTTGTCTTTATAAACAATAACCGGCGGCAGGTGATAAACGTTTTGATTGTGAATGCAGGTTCCTTCTTCATCAGGATTGATAAATGATTTTACATAAAGCGGAATATTTTTGTTTTGCAATGGCTTTATTGTTTTTGGGTGAATAACCTGTGCACCATAATAAGCCATCTCAATCACTTCTAAATAATTGAGCTCTTTAATCCATTTTGCTTTTGCGTATTGTTTTGGATCGGCATTCATAACACCTTGCACATCTTTCCAAATTGTCTGGCTTTCTGCATCAAGCATATTGGCAAATACAGCTGCTGTATAATCACTTCCTTCACGGCCAAGCGTAGTGCTTTCATTTTCATCTGTAGCACCAATGAAACCTTGTGTAAGTACAATATTATGTTGGGCAAAAAGTGGAATGATCTGCGTATTTATTTTTTCCGTTGTAAAATCCCAGTCAATTTTTGCATCCCGAAAATTATCATCAGTGCGAATTATATCACGAACATCTATCCATTGATTTGCCATTCCGGTTTCATTCAAATAATAACTTACAATAGCTGTGGAAAGCAATTCGCCAACACAAACAACCTGGTCATAATAATAGTCGTAATTGCGAACAGGTTTGTCGTGAAGCAGCCATTCAATTTCGGTAAAAAAATCATTTAGAAAAGAGTGAGTGTTGAGATGTGAGTGGTGAGTTGCAAGTCGCGGGTTCAGGTCGTTTACAATAGAAAGATGTTGTTGTTTTATATCATTAAAAAGATTCAATGCATCTTCTTTACGGCCTTCATAAAAAGCTTCTGTTACCTTTTCAAGTGCATTGGTGGTTTTGCCCATAGCAGAAATGACGATCAATATTTTTTCGTGCAAGTTATTTTTTATGATGCCGGCTACATTTTTTATTCTTTCTGCTGAGCTTACAGATGCGCCTCCAAATTTGAAAACTTTCATAAGGCAGCAAAGATGATTGTTTGACGATAGGCGGCAAAATTGCAGAAACCGCTTAAAGTTTTTGAGGTATAATAATTCTAAAAATAAAGGCTTTGCATGGCACGAATTTTTTACTGTTTTTTTAAGAAAATTAAATGAGCCTCAATATTTTTCTCATCATAAAAGTTATACATTTGAGTCTTCTTTCCCTATCAAACTTTCCCCTGATTTCCTTAACCTATATATTATAACGCCAATTTTTTTTGTATGAAACCTGTGAAGAAGTTTTTGAAGTTAACCTGTTGTTCTTTATTATTTTCTATAGGGCTTTCTAATTTATCTGCCCAAAGTGTGCTTACCAAAAAACCAAACATCAATATAAATTCGAACATTCAGGGTTTTTTGGAAATTTTGCCAAGTGGCTACACAACTGCCCAAAAATATCCCACCATCTTTTTTTTTATGGGTATTAATTCAACCGGGCCAGGCACATCTGCTTCGTTGGAAACTATGATCACAGCTAAAGTACCCCCTGACCCGGAGCCTACAACGCTTGGCAATGGCTATATTCAGGACCAGGTAAAGTTTGGTATTTGGCCAGATAATTTTACCGTAAATGGCAATACTCATAAGTTTATTGTTATCGTTCCACAATTTGTTACCAATTACAATACACGTCCACCAACACCTGCAGAAATAAATGATCTGATTAATTACACCATTTCAAATTATAGTGTGGATACAACAAGAATGTATATAACCGGCAATAGTTCCGGTGGAGGACCTGTTTGGGATTATCCAGCTGCCAGTTCAAATTATGCCAATCGTATCGCCGCCATTGTTCCATTTACTGCTGTTGTTTTCCCATCAAAAGAAAAAGCAGATGTTATAAGAAATGCCAATGTTGCGGTTTGGGCTTTTCATAATCAATTTGACGCAGGTGTACCAGTGGCTTTCACTCAAGATTTTGTTAGTATGATTAATGAGCCAACTCCTGCTGTGCCACAGGTGAAAGAAACTATTTTCCCGGTAAGTGGTCATGATTCCTGGTATGCAGCTTATAATAGAACTTATACAGAGAATGGATTAAACATTTACGAATGGATGCTTCAGTTTCAAAGAACGGTAACAAAAGCAAATGCAGGAGTTGATCAAAATATTACTTTGCCTGTTAGTTCAGCTCAATTAGATGGGAGTGGTACAGGCCCCAATGGAAGTGTCACCACTTACAATTGGCAACAGGTTTCTGGTCCTTCTTCGGCGGGCATCAGTAATGTAACAGTTCTGAATCCATCCGTATCAGGTTTAATTGCCGGCACATATATTTTCAGGCTTACCATAGCGGACAATGCAGCTGGTACCTCAATAGATGATGTAGCTATCACTGTTTACCCTGTAAGAATAGAAGCGGAGATATTTACGAGTACAAGCGGGGGAACTAGCACTGCAACCACTACAGATGAAGGTGGTGGATCAGTGGTTACATTCAACAACAGCGGCAACTGGATAGATTATAACATCAACGTTCCTGCATCCGGTACCTATGTATTAAGGTTTAGGGTTTCTTCATTTTTTCAAAACCCTCAGTTTGTAGTCAAAAATTCAGCAGGTGCTATCCTTGCTACTGTCAATGTTTATTGGACTAATGGATATGATAATTATATTACCATGGCCAGAACCATTTCTCAACCTGCCAATACTACACAAACTATAAGGATAGAAGCTACCTTTCAGGCCTTTAATCTTAACTGGCTCCAGGTTTTAACTGCTCCTTCTGCAGCGCCATTGCCTGTAAAATATTCTTTGTTCAATGCCAATTGTGTAAATGGTTTTGTAAACCTTACGTGGAAAACAGCAATAGAAATTAATACGGCTAATTTTTCTGTAGAAAAAAGTAGCGACGGGAGAAGCTGGAATTCTATTGCAACAATTGCAGCAACCGGCCAGGGCGGAACAGAACAAACTTATAATTTCAGAGACAACACAACGGGCAACAACAGTTTATATAGAATAATTGCCAATGACGTTGACAATAAAAAAACATACAGTTCCATCATCAGAAGTAATTGTAATGGAAAACAGGATTTCAGCATTTATCCAAATCCTGTTTATAATGATGTGCAATTAAATATTAGCGCAGTTAACGCAGCAAAGGTCAGGCTTTCGGTAATTGATAATAAAGGCGCAGTTGTATTTCAACAACAAGAAAATATTCTTACCGGCGTCAACCAATTAAGCATCAACTTGAGCTCACTTTCCAAAGGAGCTTATATTTTGAATGCACAATGGAATGGAGAAAGTAAAACTGTGAAATTGATCAAACAATAATTTATTTTTTAAAACATTAAAAAGCCTTGCTTAATTAACAGGGCTTTACAGTTTGACAGTTCATCAAAGAAAAAAGCCGGTTTATCTATTAATTTTAAAACAAAGAAGGCATTCTAGTATTTTTGAAAATAGGATATATAGTTCATCCTTTCCCTTTCCGCTTTTGCTAACAACTTCATTTTTGTTTTATGCGAACCATAAAAATTTACACTTTGCGTTTTCTAACCCTGCTCATTTTAATTACGCTGTCAGTTAACTCCTTTGCCCAAAGTCCTGTGGTAAGAAAGGACAATGTAAATATTAACTCAGACTGCAACGGCTACTTGGAATATTTGCCTCCGGGGTACGATCCTAACACCACTGCAAAACATCCATTACTTCTTTTTTTTAATGGACATGGTACGCAAGGACCGGGAACAGTGGCTTCTTTACAACAATTTTTCAATGGTGGCGGAACGCCTATTGAACAATGCGAGCTTGGATGGTGGCAGCCGAGTTTTGTTGTTGGTGGAGTGACTCATAGCTTCATAGTTATAGCGCCTCAATTCATTCGTTCTTTTTGCTGCCAGGGAATGCCAAGTACAGCAGAAATAACTGAAGTCATTGATTATATGATCAGTCATTACAAAGTGGATCCGACCAGGATTTATATGACAGGAGTAAGTTCAGGTGCATACATACCATTAGAATATGCAGCGGCAGGCCCTGCATTTGCCAATAGAATTGCAGCGATTTTGCCCTTTGCCACAACATCCTGGCCATCTCAAAATAAGGCTGATATTATAGCACAATCAAATCTTCCTGTGTGGGCTTTCCACAATGAACTTGACTATACTGTTAATGTCAATACCACAATTAGTTGGGTCTACGGTATCAACAACCCTACTTCTCCAATTGCACCACCAACACCTTTGGCTAAAAAGAAAATTTTTCTTGGCGTAACAGGCCATGCAAATTGCTGGTGGGATCCTTATTTAAGAAATTATACTGAAAACGGCATGAACATTTACGAATGGATGCTTCAATATAGCAGGCCTGCACAGGCAGCGCCATTGCCGGTAAAATATTCTTTGTTCAATGCTAATTGCCTAAATAATAGTGTAAGCCTTACATGGAAGACTTCAACAGAAATAAACACAAATAATTTTTCTGTAGAAAAAAGCAATGATGGCAGAAGCTGGAATTCTATTGCTACAATTGCTGCAACAGGACAAAACGGAACAGAACAAACTTATAATTACAGAGACAATGGAACTGGGAATAAAAACTTGTACAGGATAGTTGCAAACGATGCAGATGGAAAGAAAACTTACAGTTCAATTATTATAAGCAACTGCGGTGAAAAGGATTTATTTACAGTGTATCCAAATCCGGTGATTGATAATGCTGTTTTAAATATTACTGTTACACAAGCAAGCAAAATTAAATTTGCAATCATAGATAATAAAGGTGCTATTGTATTGCAACAGACAGCAACTGTGCTTGCAGGAACTAACCAACTCTCTATAAACATGAATGCACTTGCAAAAGGAGCCTACACGTTAAATGCACAATGGAATGGAGAAAGCAAAACTGTGAAACTGATGAAACAATAATTCGTTTAGTAAAATAATCTAAAGCCTTACTTAAAAGAGTAGGGCTTTTTTTATGGTCATTGGTTTTTAATAACTACAAACTTCAACTATTTAATCTCTTACATTTGTTCAAACTAAAAAACACATGAGTGTAATTAACAGGAATATTCTAACTCTTGATGAATTTACTATTCAGCAGTTGCGACAATTTCCGCAGGCAACAGGTGAGTTAAGCAGCCTTTTACGTGACATTGGCCTGGCAAGTAAAAGGGTGAATGTAGAAGTGAATAAGGCTGGGCTTGTAGATATTTTAGGCGATATGGGAACCGTGAATGTGCAGGGCGAAGATGTGAAAAAATTAGACGTATTTGCCAATAACCAATTCATGGGTGTGTTGCAGCATGGCATCAGTTGCGCAGGCATTGCCTCCGAAGAATTAGACGATTTTGTAGGCTTCGATGATGAAGTAAGCAAGGGTTCAAAATACATCTGCATGTTCGATCCTTTGGATGGTAGCGGCAATATTGATGTGAATGTTTCTATCGGAACTATATTTAGTATTTTCCGCCGTGTATCAGATAGAGGAACTGCTGTAACAAGAGAAGATTTTTTGCAAAAAGGAAAAAACCAGGTAGCTGCGGGTTATGTTGTTTATGGTTCTTCAACCATGTTGGTTTATGCAACAAAAAGAGGCGTGAATGGTTTTACGCTTGATCCATCAATCGGCGAATATTGCTTGAGCCATCCTGATATTAAATGTCCTGAAGACGGAAAAATATATTCTGTCAATCACGGCAATTTTTTTCAGTATGATGAAGGTGTAAAAAAGTACATTAACCTTTGTCAGAATAAAAATAAAAACAATGGCGGACCATATACTCAACGTTATGTTGGAAGCATGGTGGCAGATGTGCATCGCAACCTTATCAAAGGCGGCATCTTTATGTATCCCGGAACACTGGATAAGCCTAAAGGGAAGCTGCGGTTGTTGTATGAGTGTAATCCCTTTGCCTACATTACAGAAATGGCCGGAGGCGTTGCAACAAATGGCAAAGAAAGAATATTAGATATTCACCCAACAGAACTCCATCAAAGAACACCGCTTTTTATTGGCAGTAAAAAAATGATGAAAGAGTTGAATGAATGTTTGGTATAACAAGTGGCGAGTAATAAGAAGCGAGTGGTTACATAATTTAGATGCAGCATATTAATATTATAGAATTGGTATTTGCGATTTTATTATTTGGAATTTATGAACAGCATTATATCAGTAGAAAATCTTGTAAAACGTTACGGCGATTTTGAAGCGGTAAAAGGCATTTCTTTTGAAGTGTATGAAGGTGAAATTTTTGGTTTGCTCGGACCAAATGGCGCCGGTAAATCAACAACGCTTGAAATTATTGAAACGCTTCGCAGTAAAACAAGCGGCAAAATAATTGTTGATGGAATTGACCTTGATAAAAACCCGAATGAAATCAAAAAGATCATTGGTGTACAATTGCAGACAAGCGGCTTTTATCATGGATTGAATTTAGTGCAACTTATCAATTTATTTGCTGGCTTGTACAATAGAAAAATAGATGCAATGGAGTTGTTAGACATTGTAAATCTGCGTGACAAAGCCAAAGCAAAAGTGAAAGAATTAAGCGGAGGGCAAAAACAACGGTTTTCCATTGCAACAACATTGATCAACGATCCGAAAATTATTTTTTTAGATGAGCCAACAACAGGATTAGATCCGCAGGCAAGAAGAAATTTGTGGGATTTGGTAAAACAAATTCAATCAAAGGGAACAACGGTCATCATCACAACACATTACATGGATGAAGCAGAATATTTGTGCGGCAGGGTTGCTATTATTGATGCAGGAAAAATTGTTGCCATGGCAAGTCCTGATAAATTAATTGACGACCTTGTGGCAACAGGATTCGAAAGGCCAAAAGAAATGAAGCATGCTAATCTGGAAGATGTTTTCATTAGGCTCACCGGGCATTCATTAAGAGAAGCTTAAAACAAATTATATGAGTTTACACGACAGATTAAGAATGTTCGGCAACGAAAAATTGATAGCCGAAAAAAAGGCAGGTGCAGATTTTTTAGCAGAAAATAAAAACAAAGAAGGAGTGCAGGAATTGCCAGGTGGCATTCAGTATTTAATTGTAAAAGAAGGTGCAGGCGAAAAGCCATTTGCAACGAGTAAAATAAAAGCACATTATAAAGGAAGTGTTTTAAGTGGTAAAGAATTTGATTCTTCTTACCGTAGAAATCAACCATTTACTGCTTCATTAAATCAACTGATACAAGGTTGGCAGCAAGTAATTCCTTTAATGCCTGTTGGAAGTATTTGGCGTTTGTGGATCCCATCCGATTTGGCTTATGGCGATAGAGGATCAGGTGGTGATATTGCCGGTGGTGCAACATTGCAATTTGATATTGAGTTGTTGGAAATTGTTTGAAGTGAGGAAACTCTGATGATCAGAAAATATTAACAGTGATGAACTGTTTTCATTTGCATGATCAAAAATATTTTGCAACGAAGTCACGAAGCCGCAAAGTTGAATACAAATTTATTTCCGTTACTACTTCCTGTCTTTGTGGCTACTTATAATACTTAAAACCAAAATCATGTCAGAAGATCTTAAATATCCCATTGGCAAATATGAGCCGCAGGAATATTCAGAAGAATTAAAAGAGCAATGGCTTGCTGATATTAAATTTCTGCCAAATGCAATTGAAAATGCCATCAACAATTTAGATGAACATCAATTGCAAACGCCTTATCGTGATGGCGGTTGGACATTGCACCAATTAGTGCATCATATTGCTGACAGTCATCTGAATGCTTACATAAGATTCAAGTGGGGCTACACTGAAGACAATCCAACCATTAAAACGTATAATGAAAAACTTTGGGCAGAATTAAGCGATGTAAAAAATCTTCCAATAAATATTTCCATCACTTTACTGTTTTCACTTCATCACCGCTGGATTGAATTTTTAAAAAATTTTACTTTGGAAGATTGGCAAAAAACCATCTTTCACCCCGAACATAAAAAACAATTTACACTCTGGCATTTCTTGGGTATGTACGCCTGGCATAGCCGTCATCACACTGCGCATATTACCAGGTTGCGAGAAAGAATGAGTTGGTAGAGACGCAAGCTTTTGCGTCTCGCTACTTAAATGAAAAAGAATGAAGTGGAAAGTTTTAGAATCGGAATATTTATTCAAAAAGCAATGGCTTACGGTTCGTAAAGATGTTTGCGAACTTCCTAATGGGGCTCAACATTCATCCTATTACATTCTTGAGTATCCAACATGGGTTAGCGCTTTTGCATTAACAGCAGATGGTAAAGTAGTGATGGTAAAACAATACCGCCATGGTTTGAGCGTGGAAAGCATTGAATTGCCTGGTGGTGTGGTGGATGATGGAGAAACACCGGAACAAGCCATCCAGAGAGAATTGAAAGAAGAAACAGGATACGAGTTTGACAGCATTGAAGAAATTGGAAAGGTAGCTCCCAATCCTGCTACAAGCAACAATTACATGCACATGTTCATTGCAAAAGGTGGTAGAAAAGTGGCGGAGCAAAGCTTAGATGAAACCGAAGACGTGGAAATTCTTTTTCATAGCATTGAAGAAGTAAAAAGCTTAGTGAAAGAAAATAAAATTGTTCAGGCTTTGCATACAACTTGTATTTTTTATGCGTTAGAAAAATTGGACGAGTATAAATTTTAAAAAGCAGTTTCCAGTTAAAAAAAATCCTGGTTAATCTTTTTTAAATCCTGCAAATCCGCGGTTCACTTCAGCAACTAAAAAAATACTTCCGCAAATAATAATAAGATCATCTTTTTGTGCAGCTGATAATGCTTCTTGCAAAGCAATGTTTACATCGTTGAAATGATTTCCATTCAATGAAAATAAAGTAGCTTTTTGCTGCAGGCTCTCTGCATCTAAAGCACGGGGAATATGAGCTTCGGTAAAATAATACAATGCTTCCTTCGGCATAAGCTGTAACACACTATCAATGTCTTTGTCTTTCACCATTCCGGTAATAAGGTGAAGCTTACTGAAAGTCAAATTTTTTATATGCTCCAGCATTTGTTCTACACCTTCTTTATTATGCGCCACTTCCAAAACAACAGTTGGGTTTTGATGAATCAGTTCCCATCTTCCATGCAAACCAGTAAGGCTTTTTACATTTTTTAGTGCCGGTTCAACAGCATCTTTGATTTTCCATTCAATCAATAATTTAACTGCCTGTAAAACGGTCAAAACATTTTTTGTTTGATAAATGCCAGGAAGATCTAATTCATAAGTTAAAGAAATTTTTTTCTGTTTGTCGTGAACAGCAACAGAAATATTGTCATCATTCAGTTGATAATTTAAAACTTCAAACTTGTCTTCTGCAAAATAAATAGGTGCAAATTTTTTTTCTGCCGCGGATAAAAAAACAGTTGCAGTTTCAGTCTTCTTTTCTCCAATAACAACAGCAATATTTTCTTTTATAATGCCTGCTTTTTCAAAAGCAATTTCTTCTAAACTATTTCCCAACAAATTTGTATGATCCCATCCGATGTTTGTTATAACAGAAAGCTCGGGTGTAATAATATTGGTGCTGTCTAACCTGCCACCAAGCCCAACTTCAATAATGGCAATGTCAACCTTTTGTTCTACAAAATATTCAAAAGCCATTGCCACTGTTATCTCAAAAAATGAAGGTTCAATTTCGTTAATAACTGGTTTTATTTTTTCAACAAAATCAATAACAAAATCTTCATCAATCATTTTGCCGTCAATTTTAATTCTTTCCCTGAAATCGTATAAATGCGGAGACGTATAAAGGCCTGTTTTATATCCTGCAGTTTGAAAAATAGCTGCCAGCATATGGCTTACCGATCCTTTGCCATTGGTACCACCAACATGAATGCTTTTAAATTTTGTATGTGGATTGTTTATTCTTTCGCAAAGTATTTTAATGTTGTGAAGGTTTTTTTTATATGCAGCGCTGCCCAAGCG
>MWWF01000151.1_pt1 | contig 13047 bp, 12 predicted proteins | sample 1047351 | NCBI WGS metagenome assembly MWWF01 (sample SAMN06349970, study PRJNA376086) | soil metagenome | isolation source: MGM-3 sample Antarctic (ecotone) soil | place: Antarctica
GAATATAGCGGCCCGGATGCCGCCGTGCACGGTGCTTTTGTAAATAAGGCAACGGTAATTTGCAACAAGGAGGAAAGTGACAGCGATGCAGTAGAAGCAGTTGAAAATATGTATCGCCGGGCCTGATGAATGTGTTTTGCACTTAGAGCTGTGTCTTCTGTCTCTACCAACTTCCACGTGGGATGCTTTTCCAAATAGTCCATGCACTGTAATAAGGCCATCGGATGTGAATGCACTTCCCGGATATCTTCTGGCTGCACACCAGGATTGACCATAAGATTTTGATGGATCTGTAAATAAATTTCACCGGCAATACGAAGCTTTGATTTTTGCAGTAAAGTATAGTTTGGCAGAATGCTTCCGGCAATTGAATTCTCAATGGCCATAAACCCCCCATCGCTTTCTTTTGAATTACCGGCAACTTTTACTACATCACGGAAAGTAGCGCAGGGAATCACTTCTACGTCTTTACCCAGGAACTGTTGCGCCGCTATTTGATGGAAGCTGCCTTCGTAACCTTGTATTGAAACTTTCTTTGCCATAGGCATAAAAAAATCCCGGCTTTTGACCGGGATGTTTATGTTGATTTGTTTATTTATTATGGTTTCAACAAAAGCAATCCCGGCTTCATTGGATAGAAGTAAAAATAAAAAAACTGGTATGCTCTTGTAATCATCATTGCCCGGCAAATATAAAGCTGTATTGAAAAGAAACAAATTTATTTATGTAATGAATTTCAATATCATGTGAATAGCGTTCAACGTATTCAATTTGAACGCTAAACTTTACACTGTAAAATGTTCATTGCCTACATTTGTCACCTATGCAGGATCCGATTTCTTTTGATGATACAGCGATTGCTTTTGCTTATAAAACAGATGCCGAATTAAGACGGGCCAATTTTCTTTTTTTGATGATGAGTAAACTCTGGCTGGTGAAAATAGGTACACGATTAGCTCCCTGGAGTATCCGGTCCGGATTACCAGTTAAAGGTCTTATACGTAAAACAATCTTTAAGCAATTTGTTGGTGGCGAAACGCTGGAACAAATAATTCCTGTCGCGCAAACATTAGCTAAGTATGGTGTGCAAGCCATTCTTGATTATGGTGTAGAAGGAGCAGAAGGCGAAGTTGCTTATGATGGTGCAACAAATGAATTTATCAGGGTAATAAACTTTGCAGCCACGCAACCAAACATTCCGTTTATGAGTGTAAAAGTTACTGGCTTTGCCCGGTTTAGCCTCCTGGAAAAATTGGATGACTTAATGCACGAAGCTCCGGAAGACTCACTGATAAAAAAATATCATAGTGCCTTAAATAAAATTTCCACGGCAGAATTGGGTGAATGGGGCCGGGTTCAAGAACGCTTTCGTAAAATTGGCGAAGCGGCTGCCAAAACAGGCGTAGGCTTTTTAGTAGATGCAGAAGAAACATGGATACAAGACCCGGTTGATGCATTGACTATGTTGATGATGGATGAATTTAATAAAGAGAAGCTGGTTATCTACAACACAATTCAATTGTATCGCCACGACCGGCTGGATTTTTTAAAAAAATCGTATGAAGCAGCATTAGAGCGAAATTTTTTATTAGGCGCTAAATTAGTCCGCGGCGCTTACATGGAAAAAGAACGAAAAAGAGCAGAAGAAAAAGGTTATCCTTCTCCCATTCAACAAAGCAAAGAAGCTTCGGATAAAGATTATGATGATGCGGTGCGCTTTAGTATTGATCATTTAGAAAACATTGGTGTCATCATAGCTTCACATAACGAAAAGAGCAATTTGCTAGCTACACAATTGTTGCTGGAAAGAGGGTTTGCCTTAAACCATCGGCATGTGCATTTTAGCCAACTTTATGGCATGAGCGATAACATTACTTTTAACCTTTCTAAAGCTGGTTGCAGCGTTAGTAAATATTTGCCTTTTGGTCCTATAAAAGATGTAGTGCCTTACCTGATGCGAAGGGCTCAGGAAAATACATCGGTAGGCGGACAGACGGGGAGAGAATTAGGATTGATAAAAAAGGAATTAAAACGGCGGAGCAGTAAAATGTAGTATGACATTTTTATATTTTATATTTTGCATTCTATATTTAGCATTTCTCAGGACTGTTAGCTCAGTTGGTTTAGAGCATTACTTTGACAGAGTAGGGGTCACTGGTTCGAATCCAGTACAGTCCACTCCTCCGAAAGGCTTACTGGGCATGAATTTGGGGCGATTTGATAGGCGTTAAACGGGCGATTGAGTATAGTGTTCCTACTGCCCCATTGACTGTACTTTTATTTTTCGATTGAACGATAAACATGTTGCTTGCTATGGTAAACAGAACAGGCAGCGACGTTGCTATCTTTCTGCATGCGTGTTGAGTAGCCTAGGGTTGGAATGCCTTACTGTTCTTCTACATTGTACCCGGTTCCTGGTCTTGGTAAGCTTTGCGAAGCGCATTGAATGTATATAGTTTTGCACGACTGTGGCTGCCAGGTACTATTGCCTTAGATGCAGATTCTGTCACATGCTGGACGACGAGTACGCCATCGAGTTCTGTTATAAGTGTGCCGTTCTTTTTCAATGTGATAAGTTCGTGCTGACTATTGTCTCTGGGGTCTGTCCACGTTGTTACGACTTTCCAGTATCTACCATCTTTAAACATCACCTCTTGAAGGTTGTTGATACCAATTGCCGCATCAATATTTGCTTCTATCTGTGCTGCTTTGTTTATTTCAGTACGCAAGGCATTAACTTCAGCCTCTTTCACCTTCTTCTTCTTATTGCTTTCTTCAATTTCGTTACCAGCGAAGCCGCCGATGATTAGACCAGCGACAGCACCGAGTATCCCGTACAGTGGCATCTCAACTTCTTGTTGGGCGGCACGCTGTGATTTCTTAGTATAATAAGAGTTGCCGCTACCAAGCATCATACCGATCGACCCGAGTACCAAGCAACCGACGATTGCGCCTATAATTATTCTCATGAAACCAAGGTACAAATAAAAAAGGGGTGCTTCGTTCTCACCACTTTTACTATTGATGTTGTTATTTCCCTCGACACGCCGGCCGTGTGAAATGGCTTACAGGATTGATTCTCAATTCAAGGGTATTGAAAAAAAATGTAAACATAATCTCTCGTTTGCTAATTTGCATCAATGCAACAATACCTTCAACTCCTCCAACATATTTTAAATAACGGCACTCAGAAAAGCGACCGGACCGGTACTGGGACAATAAGTTCTTTCGGTTACCAGATGAGGTTTAATTTACAAGAAGGCTTTCCCTTAGTAACTACTAAAAAGGTTCATCTCAAAAGTATTATTTATGAGTTGCTTTGGTTTCTTCGCGGCGAAACCAACATTGCTTATTTGAAAGATCATGATGTAAGAATCTGGGACGAATGGGCTGATGAAGCCGGAGAACTCGGGCCCGTTTATGGCAAGCAATGGCGCAGTTGGGAAGGAAAAGATGGTACAGTAACAGACCAGATCACGGATGTTATTAACCAAATAAAAAAGAATCCTGACAGCCGGAGATTAATTGTAAACGCCTGGAATGTAGCCGACCTGCCAAAAATGGCTCTGATGCCCTGCCACACATTATTTCAATTCTATACCGCCCCCTCCGTCTCCCCCGGTGAGGGAGGGAAAAGAAAGCTCTCCTGTCAATTGTATCAAAGAAGTGCTGATGCTTTTTTGGGTGTTCCTTTTAATATTGCTTCTTACGCTTTACTAACAATGATGATAGCCCAGGTCTGCGATTTGGAAGCGGGAGAGTTCATCCACACCTTTGGTGATGTTCACATTTATAATAACCATTTAGAGCAAGTGCAGTTACAGTTAAGCCGGAAGCCATTCCCATTACCAACAATGAAAATCAATCCTGCTGTAAAAACCATTTTTGATTTTACGTTTGAAGATTTTACGTTAGAGAATTACCAATCGCATCCTGCTATTAAAGCCCCCATTGCTGTATGATTGTAAGTTTATTAGTAGCGGCATCTGAAAACAATGTTATTGGTAAGGACAATAAACTTCCCTGGCATTTGCCCAATGATTTAAAGTATTTCAAAAACCTGACCTGGGGCATGCCGATATTGATGGGAAGAAAAACTTTTGATTCCATCGGCAAGCCATTGCCAGGAAGAAACAGCATTGTTATTACTCATAATAATGATTGGCAGCATCAATGTGTTGACGTTGTTCACTCCATTAAGGAAGCAGTAGAGAAAGCTCAATCATTTGGTGTGAAAGAAATTTTTGTTATCGGCGGTACTCAAATTTTTAAAACAGCTTTGCCTTCGGCGAATAGAATTTACCTGACCCGCATTCACCACCAATTTGAAGGAGATGTGTTTTTTCCGGCTATTTCAGAAAATGAATGGGTGCTTACATCTGAACGGTTTTGTGCTGCCGACGAAAAAAATTCATACAACCATACGTACCAAATCTGGGAAAGAAAAACATAAAATACAGTATCTAAAATGTAAATATAAATTGAGAGCAACATCAATGAGAACAGAATCCTAATCATTAAAATCTCCATGACTTTTAAAGTCTGTTAGTTTTACATTCTGTATTTTAAATTTTACATTTTACATTTCCACCGTGTATTCCTCTTATCAACTTTTAAAAAAATACCTTCATTATTATTTTACTGCATCCAACAGTAAAGGCCATGGAATGCATTCCCCGTTTGTGTTTCAGTTCATTCTTCATGTGCTAAATAACAGATCAAAATATTTTCCTTCAACAAAAATTGAAGAACTCCGTAAACAATTACTTACTGACAAACGGGTTTTAGAAATAGAAGATTTAGGCGCCGGGTCCCGAACCGCTTCAATAAGAAAAAGAAGCATTCAACAAGTAGCAAAAGCATCACTAAAGCCAAAAAAATATGCACAGCTTTTATACCGGTTAGTAAAGCATTATAGTCCAAAAACGATTATAGAGTTAGGCACTTCATTAGGCATTACAACAGCTTATTTAGCATCTGCTAATCATTCTGCCAAAATTATAACCATAGAAGGAAGCGGGGTTATTGCAGTAATAGCCAAGGAAAATTTTAAAAAACTATCAATACAAAATATTGAAGTAATAGAAGGCAACTTTGACGCTCACCTCTCATCTGTCATCTCTCAACTGTCAACTATTGACATGGTTTACATTGACGGCAACCATCGCTACGAGCCAACGATGAGCTATTTTCACCAATTACTTCCGAAACTTCATAACAATTCAATTTTAATTTTTGATGATATTCACTGGAGTGCAGAAATGGAAAAAGCATGGGAAGAAATCAAGTCTCATCCTTCTGTACAATACACGATTGATATTTTTTTCCTGGGATTTGTTTTCTTTCGTACAGAGTTTAAAGTAACGCAGCATTTCTTTATCCGTTTTTGACTTACAATTTTTTCCCCTAATTTGAGCGCATGATCATTGGTGTTTTAAAAGAACCAAAAACAGAAAACCGTGTGTCGCTTTTGCCAGAAGCGGTGGCCACCCTTACCAAGAAGGGAATTGCTGTTGTAGTAGAGAGTGGCGCCGGACTGGCGGCTTCTGCTGCTGATGCAGACTATGAAAAAGCCGGAGCAAAAATTTCTTCAAGCCAGGAACTGGCGCTGCAATGTGATATTATTTTATCTATTCAATTACCGGATACAGAACTTAAATTTCCATCTGCTAAAATTTTGATTGGTACCTACGGCGTGCTTTATAATTTGCAACAAGTGCAGGAATGGGCAACAAATGGTATCACTGTTTTTAGTATGGAAATGCTGCCCCGCACTACCCGTGCGCAAAGCATGGATGTTTTGAGTTCGCAGGCAAATATTGCAGGTTATAAAGCGGTGTTACATGCGGCCAACATCTACCCAAGATACTTTCCCATGTTTATGACGGCAGCCGGAAGTATAGCACCGGCAAAGATTTTAATCTTAGGAGCTGGTGTTGCAGGTTTGCAGGCTATTGCTACAGCACGTCGCTTAGGCGCTGTGGTAGAAGTGTTTGATACCCGCCCAGCGGTAAAAGAAGAAGTGCAAAGTTTAGGTGCAAAGTTTATAGAAGTGGAAGGTGCGGCTGATGCTTCAAAAGCCGGTGGCTATGCAGTAGAACAAACCGAAGAATATAAACAAGCACAACAACAAAGAATTAAAGAAAGCATTGCTAAATCAGATATTGTAATTACTACCGCACAAATCCCCGGTAAAAAGGCGCCCATTTTGATTACTGAAGACATGTTGAAAGGTATGCGCAATGGATCTATCATTATTGACCTGGCTTCCGCAACAGGTGGTAATACACCATTTACAAAAGATTGTGAAACCATCTCCTACAATGGCGTTGCCATTGTTGGCAACAGTAACCTGCCAGCTACCATGCCTTCCGATGCCAGCAAGTTGTATGGAAAAAATATCCTGAACTTTTTAGGTCTCATTACTACAAAAGAAGGAGCGCTTAATTTGAATTGGGAAGATGATTTGGTGAAAGGTTGTTGCATTACGCATAATGGAGAGATAGTGAACGATAGAATTCCCCTGCGCCCCTAAAGGGGTGACTTAGGTTGGTGATACTTTTTTGTTTCAATCAGTTCTTTATCATATAGCTTTTTTTGAACCCAGCGAAAGAACATCTATTTAGCCTCGTTGCAAGTTTATGCTGAACTTGTTTCAGTACACTCTTGTACGTTCAGTAATTCTATGCAGCAATGCTCAATAGAATTACTACTTATGAACGGAGCGTCGCCATTGTCGCTTCATAGTAGTACTACTGCTGGTAACATTAAAAATAAAATACAAAAAAATAAACCTCTGACTCAATTGGGTTTCGCAGCGCTGCTGCTCCCCTTAGGGGCCGGGGGTGTGAGGTAGCATTATGGAAAGCATTTTAAATTGGATATCCGCGAACGAACAAATCATCTACATCGTTATCCTGATGATTTTTGTAGGCATTGAAATTATTGGCCGTGTGCCAAGTGTTCTGCACACGCCGCTAATGAGTGGCGCCAATGCCATACATGGTGTAGTTATCATTGGAGCCATCATTGTTATGGGCAAGGCAGAGGATCATAATTACCTTGCCTTGATCCTTGGTTTTTTAGCCGTGATTTTAGGAACACTCAACGTTGTTGGTGGCTTTGTAGTTACCGACCGCATGCTGGAAATGTTTAAATCGAAAAAGAAGAAATAACGTATAAATAAGCCGGCGATTGCTCTCACAATCGCACATATAATTCAATAATGGAAATCAGTTTACTCACTTTACTTTACATCATTGGCTCTGTAACATTCATCCTTGGTTTGAAAATGTTGTCGCATCCTGACACTGCCCGCAAAGGGAATCTTATCGCTGCTACGGGTATGACGCTGGCCATCCTGGGAACCATCTTCCTGTACCGCGATGAGGCCGGAAATAAATTACATAACTACGTTTGGATATTTGGTGGTATTGCCATTGGTGCAGTTATCGGTACTCTCGCTGCAAAAAAAGTAAAGATGACGGCTATGCCCGAAATGGTTAGTCTTTTCAATGGTATGGGAGGTGCCTGTGCAGCGTTAATTTCTTTAGTGGAGTTTAATCATTTGAATCACGCCATAGAAGTTGGAACCACAAGTTCTGATGGAGTGTCCGGAACTTTATTGGTTATCATGGCAGGCTTAATTATCGGTTCTATATCTTTCGCTGGTAGTATGATAGCATGGGGAAAACTGAATGGTAAAATCAAAGATTTTTCTTTCGGCGGTCAGCACATCATCAATATCGTTTTACTGCTAATTATTGTAGGTTTAGCTGCTTACATAATTGGCTGGTTGCCGGAAAATGCTTCCTTGTTTTTTTATGCTGCTTTCACATTATCGCTTTTATACGGCGTGTTCTTCGTGCTTCCCATCGGTGGCGCCGACATGCCGGTAGTTATTTCTTTACTTAACTCTTTTACCGGCGTTGCCGCAGCTTGCGGCGGTTTTTTATATGGCAATAAAGTAATGCTAACCGGTGGAATTTTAGTGGGTGCTGCCGGTACCTTACTTACTATTTTAATGTGCAAAGCTATGAACCGTTCCTTAGCTAATGTTTTAATTGGCTCATTTGGCGGTGGCGCAAAAGGGATTGCAGGAACCTCTAATAAAGAAGCAGGTCACCATAAAGAAATTAACCTGGTAGACACTGCGGTAGTGATGGCTTATGCCAACAAAGTGATCATTGTTCCAGGTTATGGATTGGCCGTAGCGCAGGCCCAGCATGCCTGTCATGAGTTGGAAAAACTATTAAACGAAAGAGGCGTGGAAGTAAAATATGCCATTCATCCTGTTGCCGGTCGTATGCCCGGCCATATGAATGTATTACTTGCCGAAGCGGATGTGAGCTACGAAAAACTGGAAGAAATGGAACAGGCTAATGAAGAATTTTCTACTACTGATGTTGTGTTGATCCTTGGTGCCAACGACGTAGTAAATCCTGCCGCCAAAACCGATCCCTCCTCGCCTATTTATGGCATGCCCATTTTAGATGTGGAGTTAGCCAAAACTATTATCGTTAACAAACGCAGTATGAAACCGGGTTATGCCGGTATTGAAAACGATTTATTTTACCGGCCTAAAACATCTATGCTTTTTGGCGATGCTAAAAAAGTATTGCAGGATTTAATCGGAGAGATAAAAAACATTTAAGCAGAATCAAAAGCCTGTTACTTGCATGGCAATGATACCAATTAAGGCAGCAATCCCAAAGCTGATCAAAGTCCCTATTAACAGGTATTCTGTTTTAACTTCCAACCGGTTTGGCTCATTAAAACGTAGTAAGCTTTTTGCAGTAAGCAGCAAGCCAACCGATGCGTATTGATGGTTTAAAACCAATGCTACAATAATTATTCTTTCAATAATACCAATCCATTTACCGGCGTTTCCCAAACTATCACTGTTTGGTATTTGTATTCGCCAGCCTTTGGTTACCTGCCCAATAAGGATGCTCGCAGGCTGGGTTACACATACAAAAGCAGTGGCTAAAATCCAAACGTTTTTAGAATTAACCTTCTCCCAAACATACTTCAAGTCATCACTATTTAAAAAAGTAAAATACCAACAGGCAATAATAACCAGCAGGTGAAAAAACTGGTCCAGCAAAAAGTATTTTATTTTATCACCCCGGTATGATTTCCAACCATCAATAAGAATGTGAGTGACTAAAATAATCAGAATTACTATCCAGTATTGATACCCTATAAATAGTAGTGCTGCCACCGCCGTTACGCCGCCATGTAAATACAAATGAGGCGAGCCAAAATGCTTGCTGGTCCTGCTTTCTATCCATTTGTGCGGCTGAAAAATAAAGTCAGTAAGCAGGTGTGCCAGTATCAATTTTGTAAGCCATATAATGTGTGCATCCATATTAGAGTACAATTAATCTAAGTAAAGTTTGATAGTCTGTCAATAATTTTTCAACCTGCGGCCACCCCGCAGATTGTGCATGTTTATGTACCGTAGCCTGGGATTTTTTTAATCTTTTGGCTGTTTCCATTTGTGTACGGTTCATTAATAATTCAAAAACAACAGCGGCTTGTTTTGATGTCAACCGCTGAAACAGGTAATCAAGAAAATCAGCAACAAGTTGTAAGCCTATATTCACCGCCACATTCTTTTCATTGCATGTTATTCCCAAACGTTGTCCTGCACTCATTTTATCAAAGGCCCGGCCCGATAAAATGAAGGCTTCATCTGTAGCCGTTTTTAGTGATTTTACCGGAGCCTTTATATACCCAATTCCAAGCCAAGCCCTTATATCGGTTAGCGGTGTAGAACTGACCGACACTAACTTCATAGCAGTTGCTCTCATTTGTAATAATAGAAGTAAGGCTTCCGCAGGTGATTTTACATATACCTGGAAACTATCTCCTCTGAAAAACTCGTGTTGATAGGGTGCTAATAGTACACTTAAATTCTTCATCAATGCTTTTAGTTGAAGTTTTGATAAATTTGTTGATGCTACAATATCTGCAGTTATTACAGTGCTTATTATCATTACAGAGCTTTTAAAATATAGCCTTTAAAGGCGAATATAGCAAATTATAGCCTTTAAACACTATAATTGCAAATTATCGCCTTATTAGGAATCATAAAAAGTAAACTTATCATTTCTTCTCTTTTGGTAGAATGGCAAGCAAAATTCTGAGCAATTATTAAGTAGTATAAGGAATAGACTATTCTTTGAACAGCTCTCCCCTACCTTCGCTCACATGAAAATTTTCAAATTTGGCGGTGCATCGGTAAGCACTGCCGACAGGATTAAAAACGTGGCGGCTATTATAAAAAAGCACGAAGGTGAACAGCTTTTAATCATCGTATCTGCAATGGGCAAAACAACTAATGCTTTAGAAAAAGTAGTAGATACATTTTTCAAAGGAGCTAAAGAAGAAGCCCTTCTGCTTTTCGAAAAAATAAAAGAAGATCATCTTGCTATTGCAGAACAACTTTTTAGAGATAGCCTACATAAAAAAGAAGGAGATAAACTCACTACGCCTTATTCACTATTCGCAACCTCTCTCAACGATTTCTTCACAGAAATAGAATGGTTGCTTCATGATAAGCCTGTACGCAGTTATGATTATTATTATGACCAGATAGTTTGCATTGGCGAGATGCTTTCTTCTTCTATTCTTAGCCAGTATTTAAACGAAACCGGTATCAACAACGTATGGATTGATGTGCGGGATGTAATAAGAACTGACGACAACTTTCGGGATGCAAAAATTGATTGGACAATAACAAAACAAAAAATTTTTGAAAAAGTTCAACCCCTGTTTACTCAATATAATATCATAATCAGTCAAGGCTTCATAGGCGCTACCGATGAAAACGAAAGCACAACCCTGGGCCGGGAAGGAAGTGATTACACGGCAGCAGTTTTTGCCAATTTATTGAATGCAGAAAGTGTGGCCATCTGGAAAGACGTGCAAGGGGTAATGAATGCCGATCCTAAATTATACAACGATGCACAATGGATCAAAGATCTAAACTATCGCGAAGTAATTGAGATGGCTTATTATGGAGCCCAGGTCATTCATCCAAAAACCATAAAGCCTTTGCAGAACAAAAACATTCCGTTATATGTAAGATCATTTCTGAATCCGGATGAAGAAGGTACTTGCATACACAATAAAGCCGCGGCATCGCTACCGCCAATTATTGTTTACAAAGCAGAACAGGTAATGGTTCAACTGACATCTAAGGATTTTTCATTTGTCGGCGAAGGGTTGACAGCGGAAGTTTATCGCATTTTTGAGTCATTAAAATTTAAGCCTAACCTTACCCAAAATGCAGCCATAAGCTTGTTATGTATTGTTGATGACCAGGCCGAAAAAGTAGAAGCCTTTGCCTTAAAAGCAGGTCACCATTTTGATGTTATCGTTACAAAAAATTTGCTGTTGCTTACTGTGCGCCATTATACTAAAGACATTATTGACGGACTTACCAACGACTATAAAATTGTTTTACAACAACAAACACCGGAAACAATTCAAATGGTGCTGGCAACAAAAAAATAATTTTGCTACGTCCCTCACTTTGTTAACTTGTAGAAATTCCTTGTCATGAGAATAATGCTTTTTTCTTTACTTCTTTTCTTTACAGTTTTGTGTTCAATGGCTCAACGTCCCGGCAAATGGCAAAAGAAAATATTTCTCCCAAATGGATGGAGCTTATCACCTGCCGGCAAAAGCCTCACCCTTGGCGACTTACCGCTGAATATGGCCGTATCAAATTCCAAAAAATTAATTGCCGTTACTAATAACGGCCAGAGTGATCAGTCTATTCAGCTCATAGATGTCAGCACATCTAAAGTTGTTGACAGCATGTCAATAGAAAAAAGCTGGTACGGATTAAAGTTTTCTGCCGATGACAAATTCCTATATGCATCTGCAGGAAACAACAACCGCATCTATAAATATTCTGTGAGTATGGGCAAACTTAAGTTTAAGGATACATTGGTGCTGGGCCCCCATCTGCCAACGCTTATTTCGCCTGCAGGCATAGAATTAGATGATAGCAATAACCGTTTATACACAGTTACAAAAGAATCAAACAGTCTATACGTTTTTGATACTAAGTCAAATGTTTTACTTAAACAATTTCCAATCGGTGGCGAAGGCTATGCCTGCCTTTTATCACCAAATAAAAAGCTGCTATACATTTCATGCTGGGGCTGTGACCAGGTAAAGATTTTTGATACCGGTATAATGGCCTTTGCCGACTCTATAAAAGTTGGTGATAATCCAAATGAATTGTGCCTGACTAAAAATGGTAGCTGGTTGTATGTAGCCAATGCAAATGATAACAGCATTTCAGTTATCAACACAAAAACAAATAAAGTCGTAGAAATTTTAAATACCGCTTTATATCCTTCCGCACCTCCGGGCTCTACATCTAATGGACTTGCTTTAACAGAAGATGAAAAGACTTTATTTATTGCTAATGCAGATAATAATTGTTTAGCCGTTTTTGACGTTTCAAAACCCGGTGAAAGCAAATCAAATGGTTTTATTCCTGTTGGCTGGTATCCCACAAATGTAAAAGTGATTGGCAGAAAAATTTATGTCACAAACGGAAAGGGGTTTTCATCATTGCCTAATCCTTACGGGCCCGACCCAATGACAGCAAGGCAAACGGTGGTCTATCAAAAAGGTGATAGCACAAAGCCAACGAAAGTGCAATACATCGGAGGTTTATTTCGCGGTAGCATGAGCATTATTGATATTCCTAATCAAAAGGTGTTGGCGGCTTACTCCAAACAAGTCTATCAAAATACACCTTATACAAAGGCAAAAGAAAAAGGCACGTGGATCGAAAAAGGCAATCCCATCCCTTCAATGACGGGTGCAAAAAGCCCTATCAAATATGTGTTTTATGTGATTAAAGAAAACCGCACTTACGACCAGGTTTTAGGTGATATAAAAGAGGGAACAGGTGATTCGTCCCTGGTTTTGTTTGGTGAGAATATTACACCTAATCTGCATGCTTTGGCGAAACAGTTTGTGTTATTGGATAATTTTTATTGCAATGCAGAAGTAAGC
>MWWF01000152.1_pt1 | contig 13037 bp, 9 predicted proteins | sample 1047351 | NCBI WGS metagenome assembly MWWF01 (sample SAMN06349970, study PRJNA376086) | soil metagenome | isolation source: MGM-3 sample Antarctic (ecotone) soil | place: Antarctica
GTGTAACCGCTCAGCAAAAACCTTCTATAACAGCTGCCGCTTACCAACGCTTTATTACAAAAGACGGAGACGTGTACGGTACACAAAAAACATTCATTCAGAACATAGGACAGTACGATGTTTTGGCGAAGGCCTACGCAACCGGCAATGTGCTTTTCGGCTATGAAGGATCGGGAATGCCTGTGCTCCTGACACCATCAGGTCTGGTACATGTACAAAGAAAATATATACCGGTAAAACGAGAGGAGGAAGACGAAGACAAGGAAGAAAAGCCACATTTTAGTGCTATTGAAAAAGCTATTACCATGAAATGGCTTGGCGCTAATTCTTCGCCTGGAATAATGAAAGAAGATGAAGTTGCAAATCGTTTTAGCTATGGATTATTAACCACCCAGGCGAAAGGTTTTAAAAGGGTTAGCTATAAAAATATTTATCCTGCTATTGACCTCAATTATTCTATTGATATAGCCGGTAAGGCCGGCATTGAATTCAGTTTATTAGTACAGCCCGGCGCTAATCTTAATGCGGTAAAGTGGAATTACGGTGGTGATGTAAGCACAGTTAAAAAAGACAACCGCGGAAACCTGGTGGTTTCTTCATCCATTGAAACAATAATCATATCGGCTCCAACGGCTTTTTACGCAACCGGTAAAAGCATGAAGGTTCCTGTAGAATTTAAAATAACCGGTACGACAGTACAATTTTATTTTCCCTCGGGTTATGACAGGTCAAGGACTTTGGTTATTGATCCTTTTATTTCAAACACAGCTGCTTTAACAGGATCAAATACTTCTATAGCCAAGGACATTGATTTTGATTACGAAGGAAATGTGTACGTGTCGGGTGGTGGAAGCGCCAGCCAGTTCATGCTGGCAAAGTATAATGCAGCCGGCTTATTGCAATGGACCTTTAACGGGGGCCCTATTATTTTAGCAACTCCGCCCAGCTGGACTTTTGGTGTAAACTATGGCGGCTTTGTTGTTGATAAACCTTCCGGCAAAACTTATTTAAGCCAGGGATGGAATACAAGAGGAGTACAGGTGGCCCGCTTAGACAATGCCGGTGTTTATGATAACTATGTTACTACAGCCAACACCGTATTCAGTGAGGGCTGGCGATTAATATGGGATTGTAATAATGGTACTTCAAAAATGCTGGTAGCCGGTGGTGGCTCCGGTTCTAACCTTGACTTCGGCATTCTGTCTCCGCCATCAGTTATATTAACTACACAAAATATTACCGGCATCACCAACTTTAGCCAGGACATTGCAGATGCTATAATTGATCCCCGCAACCACGAGATGTACACCATTTTTGCGCATGGACATGTTGCACCTCTTGATATGTATAAACATAAAACCCCTTATGCTGTTGCAGATAAAATCTGGAATAAAAGTTCAGGCTTTACCAATATTTTGTTTGAACGTAGAAACCGTCCTTATTTGTCGCCTGGCGCAGGCGATGATAATTCCATAAACGCACTCGCAATTAATTCCACTTACTTATTCTATTGGGATGGGAAAAATTTAAACGCATTTAATAAAGCAACCGGGGATCCGGCAGGTGCGGGTGTAGTTGTTGCTTCAGACACAGTTTTGCGACAGGGAGGAATTATTGCCGATGAATGCGGGAATGTTTTTGTGGGCGACAGGCAAGGCATTATTAAAGTGTATAAGTTTGATGGCGCTACTTTTAATGATGCAGCTGCGCCGGATATTACGGTAACCGGTTATACAGCTTATAATTCAGTTTATGACCTGGCTTTTGATGATTCGAAAAGAATTTTGTATGCTTCCGGACGTGGCTTTGTAGCTTCCTTTGATGTATCATCTTACTGTACACAAGCAACTTACAAGTTAAACATAGTGAAGAATTGTAATGCACTTAGTGCTACTGCCACACTTGCTCCTTCTCCGCCTGCCGGCTCTACGCTTGATTATGTTCTTTATAATGGAAGCACTCAAATCAGCACGAATACTACAGGTTTATTTACTGGTCTCACCTTAGGTACCACTTATACCATAAAAGCTATCATTAATCAAAGTTGTTCGGGCCTGCAAACAGTGGCAGATTTTATAATGGGAGGGCCGCGGCTAACAATTAATAAAACACCGGCCTGCGGCAGCAATGGCTCCTTCACCGTTGACGCTACTGATGGCACTACTCCTTACAGTTTTAGTATAGATGGTGGCTCTTTCCAGAACAGTAATACGTTTTCCAATCTTACACCTAACATTTATAATCTTACAGTAAAAGATGCAAACGGGTGTGTAAGTCTAAGCCCTGTTACTGTAGTTGCGGGAACCAATTGTGTGTCCGCGACAGCAGTTGTTGTTGATGAAAATTGTGGTATCGGTAATGGCAGCATTACAATTACAACAGTCAACGGAATGCCGCCTTACCTGTATTCAGTAAATGGCGGAAGCTTTCAGTCGGGCAATGTATTTAATAATTTACCTGCAGGCAACTATACTATACAAGTGAAAGATGCCGGTAATGGAACCTTTGATTTATCTGCTAAAATTAATTCTATAAATAACAATAACCTTGTTTTCGCTCATACCGAAACAGATGCCAGTTGTCAAAACAACGATGGAAGTATTACAGCTACAGGCGCAGGAGGAGTTCTTCCATTTCAATTTAATTTAAACGGTGGCACGTTTCAAAACAGTGGTGTATTTCGTAATCTATCTACAGGGAATTACATTGTTATTATTAAAGACGCCAATGGCTGTACTTTTTCGCAACAGGTAACAGTTCCATTAATTAATAACCTGACTGTAGATGCCGGCACAAGTAAAATAACATGCGAAGGCGATAGCATTTTATTAAATGCAAGCAGCAATGGCACCAGCTTTTTATGGACGCCGGCAGCCGGTATTTCTGCTACCACCCTGTTACAACCAAAAGTCGCTCCTGCTGTTACCACTCAATACTTTATTACGGCTAAGTGGGGACCCTGTACGCTAAATGATTCTGTAATAATAAATGTAAAGCCGGCACCCAAACCGGTTGCTGCTGACACCTCTATTTGTTTTGGGAAAAGCGTTATGTTGAATGCAAGCGGCGGAGTTAGTTATACATGGACGCCTGCTACCTGGCTAAGTGATCCAACTATTGCTAACCCGCAGGTAATAAAGCCGGCTTCTACAATTACTTACAGCCTAAGTGCTGTTGGTGCTAATAATTGCACATCGGTTAAGCCTGCAAAAATTAAGCTAACCGTTACCTATCCAATTAAAGTATTTGCCGGTAATGATACTGTTGCTTTAGTTAATGAAGCCTTGCAATTAACTGCCATTGACTTCAACAATAATCCAGCTGTTAACTGGTTATGGACTCCTTCGACAGGTTTAAGTAATCCTTTCATACCTGATCCTGTTTTTCTTTGGAACAGTGATATTAGTTATCTCTTAACTGCAATAACACCAGAAGGGTGCGAAGCACAGGATAGCATTATCGTCAAGGTATATAAGTTTGCAGACATCTTTGTGCCTACGGCATTCTCTCCTAATGGTGATGGTAAAAACGAAGTGCTGAAAGCAATGCCCGTTGGTATAAAAAAATTCAACCGGTTCTCGGTTTATAATCGTTGGGGCCAATTGTTGTTTACCACCACCGACGCTTCAAAAGGTTGGGATGGAAAGATAGCCGGTGTGTTGCAATCATCGGCTGTATTTGTATGGATAACAAGTGGTGTTGATTTTAAGGGAAGGTTGATGGAACGAAAGGGGAGTACGGTGTTGATACGATAGGGTATAAAAAGAGGTGTTACAGAAATTTATTTATGTCTGACAGGGTTAACAGTCGACAGCGGAGAAGGCCTCAATAACATAGGGAATGTTTGCACAGTAGAAAGACGGAAACCTTTTACATAATTTAAAAACCGGTATGACAACAAAGAACGATTTAGATAGACCTGTTACCTTAAAAATCTCGAGGCCTTCAACCGGATGGTTACACAAGACGGCAGCACAAGTGCTAGTGGAAAGCAAGTTGATTCCTTTTTATTCAAAGGACGAAAAAGAGTTTCAATTGCAGCCAGGCTCTTTGACACTATCAATAAATAAAAGAAAGCATTTGAGCTTTGAGGTTAATCCGGGTGAAACAAAAGAATTCATTATCAGGGAAGGCTATACTGATTCGGGGTTTCTATTGAAGTACGGGTTCTATTTGGTGCTAATTATTGCCCTCACCTTTTCCGCAGTTAAGGAGGGAAGTACAAGCTCACTTATCAATGGCCTTGTTTTTTTCTGCCTGCTTTTTTTCTGGATCGTACGGTCCATTCAACACGACTATTTTTATATAGAGGAAAAATAAACGGGCTCGATTCTTAAAGCCCCGTTCTTTACTTCCCAGCCTTCTTTATTCACTTATCAACTTATTAACCCAATACTTTATCAGGCGTTATCGGCAACTCCCGTATTCTCTTTCCAGTTGCATGATACACCGCATTAGCAACAGCGGCAGCAAAACCAATCAGCGCAATTTCACCCATGCCTTTTGAACCAACAGGATTTAAAACAGGATCGGGTTTGTTTACAAAATAAGCTTCCACATCAGGCACATCAGCATGAACAGGCACGTGGTAATCAGCGAAATTATTATTCACCCAACGGCCATAGCGATGGTCTATAACACCCTCTTCCATTAAAGCACCACCAATGCCACCAACTACACCGCCTTTCATTTGACTGGCTGCTGTTTTTTCACTTACAATTGTTCCGGCATCGGCAGCGGTAACCACTCTTGCAATTCGTACCACACCGGTTAATGGATGCACCAGCACTTTTACAAAGTGAACAGAGTAAGAGTAGGCAGAATAATTTTGCATCTCCGGGTTGCGTCCCGATGCTTCGGTAATTTCAATGGCAGGAAGATTAGCTGCCTTCAAAACATCAACATAAGAAAGATGTTTGGAATCATCGCTTTTCAGCAGCACTTCACCTTTTATAAAATTTAAGCTCTCCATAGATACATCTGCACCAAATACAGATGAACTCTTTGCTGCTTCAGCCAGCTTTTTCTTGAGCGTAACACAGGCACCGCTTACGGCCGCACCTAAAGTTGCAGTTGTACTGGAGCCACCTTGTGTAGGTCCTGGCGGGAAAGATGAATCGCCTAATTCAAAACGAACTTTACCAGTTGGTAAGCCCATGGCATCAGAAGCAATTTTTACCATAGCAGTTGCTGTTCCGGGGCCACTATCACTTACGGCACTTTGCATCACAAGCGTTCCATCTGCCAATAGTTTTGCCGCCAGTTTTGCTTCGCCTCTAAACGCTCCAAAAATACCGGTGCTCATTCCATAGCCCACTTGCCACTCACCTTCCTTCATCATTTTTGGTTGGGGGGTGCGGTCTTTCCAACCAAATTTATCAGCGCCTAATTCGTACGCTTCTTTTAAAAACTTAGAGCTGTATGGCTTGCCGTTTTCAGGATCGGTTTCGGCATAGTTGCGCTTGCGTAATTCAATTGGATCTATGTTTAGTGCATACGCTAATTCATCTAATGCACATTCTAATGGAAAGGAACCGGTTGCTTCACCGGGGCCACGCATCCAGGTTGGCGTGCTTACATCTAATGGATAAATATTGTATTTGGTGGTTACGTTAGGGCAAGCATACAATTGTCTTGTCATTCCTACCACTCCTTCGTTAAAAGATTCGTAGGTAGATGTAATGGCGTTCGCTTCATGCATCATACCAACAAGTTTTCCATCACTATTTGCGCCGATAGCTATTTTTTGTACTGCTTCCGGCCTATAGCCAACCATCATAAACATTTGCGGGCGGGTAAGTACCAGCTTTAATGGCCTGCCTACTTTTTTTGCACCCATCACTGCGGCAATTGCATGCGGCCATGTACGCAATGCCGAACCAAAACCGCCACCTACAAATTGTGCGTTCACCTGTACCCCCTTTTCCTCTAAACCAAATGCCTGCATAATGCTTTGTTGTGTGCTTTTTACACCTTGTGTTTTCTCCCACACTGTTACTTTATCATCAGCATCCCATCGCACCGTAGTGGCGTGTAATTCCATTGGGTTATGCACTTGTATAGGCATTGTATAGGTAGCTTCTACTTTTACGGCTGCGCTTTTCCAGGCATCTTTTTCACCACGTATATTCTCTTTATATCTATCGCCTTCAAGTGGGTTACCGGTTTTCATTGCTTCTGATAAACTGGTATGTTGTTCATCTTTGTTATACTGTGCTTTTATAAGCGAAGCCGCATAAGTGGCCCGTTCAAATGTATCGGCAATTACTAAAGCAATAGGTTGCCCGTTAAAATGAATGATGTTGTCGTTAAAGATGCGTAAGCCCTTGCCACCCGTTTGTCCTTTTGCAGGATTTTTTCCTTCATCATAACCCGGAATTTTTTGTGCGTTCAGGTGTGTGATAACAGCCAATACTCCTGGTGCTCTTTCTGCAGTTTTTGTATCAATGGCAGCAATGGTTCCTTTAGTTGTTGTACTGCCAACTAATACACCATACGTCAATCCTTGCAAATCATATTCAGCTGAATATTTTGCAGCACCTGTAACTTTGGCTTTGCCATCTACTCTATCTAAATCAGCAATGGGTGTATCTGTATCAAAAAATAGTTTGTCCATAAAAATTATTGGTTAGATGCCGGTGAGCGTTTTTAAAGTGTGCACAATAGTATTAGGTGCCAGCGTTAATTTAAAGTCGTTGTAGCCATAACTCTTTGCGTCTTTCAACGATAGTGCTACCGCCTGTTGAAAATTAGTAACAGTAGCTTCTTTGCCTTTTAAAAAATTTTCAGCAATGGTTAAACGCCATGGTTTATGAGCCACGCCGCCCATTGCTAACCGTGCTGCATTGATGGTCTTTCCTTTCATATCCAAAGCCGCAGCAACTGATACCAGTGCAAACGCATACGAGGCCCTGTCACGAATTTTTTGATATAGCGAATGCTGGGCAAACGCAGCATTGACAGGTACTTCAACAGCGGTAATGATCTCACCCTTTTGCAGGTTATTATCTTTCTCAGGATTGTTACCAGGCAGGCGATGAAAATCTAAAAAAGGAATTCGACGTGAACCTTTGTTACCAGTTACCAACAGGGTTGCATCCAGGGCAGCAAGCGCCACGCACATATCAGATGGATGAACCGCAATGCATTTATCTGATGCACCAAAAATGGCGTGCATGCGGTTATAGCCTTTTAGTGCACCACAACCACTCCCAGGTTCCCGTTTATTACAAGGTAAAGCCGTATCATAAAAATAAGGGCAGCGGGTTCGCTGCATGGTATTGCCGCCAACAGTTGCCATGTTGCGCAATTGCGGCGATGCACCGGCTTGCAAGGCTTGCGAAAGAAGCGGAAGATTTTTAATGATAATCTTATTCTCTGCAACCTCACTATTTAATGCCAATGCACCAATGCGTATTACACCGCTGCTTTCTTCAATGCTTCGCAATGGCAAAGCATTAATATCAATTAATTTTTGCGGCCTCATTACACCCCGCTTCATTAAATCAACCAGGTTGGTGCCGCCGGCAATAATTTGTGCGGTGGCATCTTTGTTTATAGAAGTGATTGCGGCGCCAATTGTAGAAGGCCGTGCATAATCAAATGGGATCATTGCACACCTCCCTTTTTTACTACTTCTTTAATAGCATCTACAATGTTTGGATAAGCACCGCAACGGCAAATATTTCCACTCATATATTCTCTTATCTTATTGTCTGAAGTTGCATGCCCTTCTTTGATGCAAGCCACTGCTGACATGATTTGTCCGGGTGTGCAATAGCCGCATTGAAAGCCATCGTATTTAATAAAAGCTTCCTGCACCGGATGCAGGTCATCTCCATTTTGCAAGCCTTCAATAGTCGTTATTTTTTTGCCATCCTGCATTACGGCTAAACTTAAACAGCTTAATGCACGTTTGCCATCAACATGCACGGTGCAGGCGCCGCACTGACCATAGTCGCAGCCTTTTTTAGAACCTGTTAAGTGCAGTTGCTCTCTTAATAAATCAAGCAACGTAACACGAGGTTCTACCTGTAAAGAGTACGGCTTGCCATTCACTTCTATTTGCAAAGAAATTTTTTCAAAATATTCTGCGCCTTTTTCATCCAGCTTTTTTTCGGCAGCTTTCACCAATGCCGGTGGCGCTAATGTGATAGCGGCAACAGCAGTTGTTCGTTTAAGAAATGAACGCCGGGAGTGTGCTGCGCCTGGAATTTTTTCAACTTTTTCGTTGGTCATAAAATGGCAGTGTTTGTTGGAAAGAGAAAGTTAGGAAAAAAGGAAGTGGAAATAGGAAAGATTGTTTCTGGTGTTTTTTTGTGAGTGTGCGGGAAGGTCTAACAGTTAAACCGGAGTAAAAAAGCAGTACCAGCAATTGAAAGGCAAAACCACAAAATAGAAAAACATAAATACTATAAAACAAAAAAGCCCCTCACAAAAGTGAAGGGTTTTTAATTATATAAGGCGTTTGTTTGTTTACGTGTTTTATTTCATTGGACAACGGACGCCTTAGCTTTACAAAGGATTGGATATGTGGTTTTCAAGAGCGATACAAAGGATTTTAAATTGGTTTTATGCAGGATCAGGATTTTGGTTTTTTCGAAAAAAAGAGAAGTTGACTGATACTGGATTTTTGGTTTTTCTTTCGGAATCGGATTCTAAAAAACTTACTGGACGGTATTTCAAGAAACTGGATGGATTGATTTAGTGATCAATCAACTTCTGGTACAAAAGTATAGCTGCAAGGCCTGTGCATCAAGAGGAACATTGCTTCTTTTTTAAAGCCTCATTTTTACGGAGCACTTTCGTAGATTAACGATTGTGCAGTGGAAGTCCTACGTATGCATAGTATAGAAAAGATACGGAGAGGGTTAAAAAGAAAAAAGGCTGCATAGAAATGCTGCCTCGTTTAAAATCCAATATCCTATGAAAAACCAAGGCGAAACTAACAGGCAAAAGCGGAAGTTGCAATAGCAATTAGATAAATAATTGTGAATGTGAACAAATTTTACTTTTCCACATAGCTATGTTTATTTAACCGGCTATGAAAACAGTACACAAAAGAATTAAGATATTTATCAATTATCCTTTGCCGGCCTGCGGATATAATAACAAACAGGAAAGTTTGAGGAAACCTGTTCTCATATTACTTATCTTTCTTCCTCCAAAAATTGCACTGTTATGAAAAAAATGATCGTGATTGTATCACTGCTTGTCGTCGCTCTTTTTCAATTTTGTTCTTCTGGCAAAAAAGCGCAGGTTGCAATACCGAAAGTTACTTATACAGCCAATGTGCAGCCGTTAATTGTTATGAACTGCTCTCCCTGCCATATTCCGCCAAAAGGAAATAAGGAAGCGCTGAACACTTATGAAACAGCAAAATCGAACCTAGATAGCATGATTGCCCGAATGCAAAAGAACCCGGACGAAAAAGGCTTTATGCCCTTCAAGCATCCAAAACTTTCCGATTCCACCATCAACGTATTTGTACAGTGGAAGGCAGATGGGTTATTAGAAAATTAATAGGCGTCGCTTTTACAACAAAAGAGGAAATACTTATTATCGGTATTTCCTCTTTTCATTTTTTGCAGATGGTCTTCTTAAACAATATTATTCCAGCCATATACATCTTCGCTTCTTCCACTGCGTATCATTTCCAATTCTTTTTTTAAGCGAAACATTACACTGTTATCATCATAAGCTGGTAGTTGGTACAATTCTCCATCAATTCCAATAACGTTTATAGGTGCAATTACCGCCGCCGTGCCGGCACCAAATACTTCTACAGTTTTTTTATCATCAAGAGCTTTAATTATTTCCTTTATACTCACCGGCCTTTCTTCGGTTTCAATACTTAAATCCTTTGCAATGGTCAATAAGGAATCCCTTGTAATGCCATCTAAAATTGTATCTGATAATGGCGGTGTAATTAATTTTCCATCTATCACAAACATCAAATTCATTGTTCCGCTTTCTTCGATGTATTCATGTTCCAAAGCGTCCATCCAAAGCACCTGGTCAAAGCCTTCCTTTCTTGCTTTTTGTGTAGGATAAAAAGCACCTCCATAATTACCAGAACATTTTGCATATCCGGTACCGCCTTTGGCTGCACGGATATACCTGCGTTCCACTTTTACTTTTATTGGTTTTTGATACAAGGTTGATACAGGTCCGGTTATAATAATGAAAGTGTATTCATCCGATACTTTCACACCAAACTTTGCCTCGCTTGCAAATACAAGCGGACGAATGTATAAGGCCACATCTTCGCCACCAGGCACCCACGCTTCATCGGTTTTCACTAAACTGTGTAAGGCAGCTTCAAATAAATCAAAAGGCACCGGAGGCATGCACATACGGTCCAGCGACGCATTCAACCGTTCGTGATGTTTATCAATGCGAAAGATATTGATGCCTCCATCCCGCATCCGGAAAGCTTTCATGCCCTCAAAAATGCTCTGGCCATAATGTAGCACTAAGGCTGTTGGCGATAAGGAAATATTTTGAAACGGCTTTATCTGCGCCTGCCCCCACTCACCATTTTTATACGTGCAGATGAACATGTGATCTGATTCATATTTCCCAAACTCCAGGTGCTTCCAATTCACCTCACCTATGTTGGAATGTGTTGCTTTTTTTACAGGGATGCGAGTAATAACTTCCATAAAGTTTATTTTTTTTATTCAAAATATAGCACTGCTTAAAGCATTTCATCAGTTGTAATAATTCATGCCACCACCGTTCTATCATTATTTATTGATGGCTGTGAAATCACAAGAAAAACAATTTCTTCGGCCGTTTCATTGGCAATAAAATGAGGCGCTTTCGTGGAAACTAATAAGCCCTGGTTTTCAATCATCACATACTTTTCATTTTCCAGGTAAAAACTGGCCGTTCCCTTTAGGATGAAAAAAAATTGCTGTGCATTTGTATGAACATGCAATTTTTCTTTTGTGCCACCGGGCATGCGCTCCTGCTTAACAGAGAGTGCATCCGTATCTGCCAGCAACCAGCTATTGCAGTTATCTCCCCACAAATAATGAGCGGCCGTTTTTATATCCATTATTTTATTCATCGTTTGCTGTCATCTTTTCATTCATCCATAAATGCAAACTTGTCCTTGTCCAACCGGCAGCACCGATGCAATTACATCCTGCCTTACATTCTCATCATATAACTTTTCAATAGCCCATCCCATTAAATCAACCGCCGCCAAACAACCGGCTGCTGTGGCCACATTGCCGTGTGCCACCAAATGATAATCTTCTACTACTTCTACCCCCAACTCTCTAAGCTCTTTAAATGCAGTTGGATAAGTTGTAGCAGATAAACCATTCAAATGCCCCATCGCTGCTATCAATAAAGCACCGGAACACATGGAACAAATAATTTGTTTTTCAGGATTTAAATCAAACCGGCTCAGATACTCCTTGTCTTTATACAAACTTCTTGTACCCGGACCACTTGCAAAAAATACAAGGTCGGCATCATTACATTCTTCTATCATTCCCTGTGTTGCCAGTTCAATACCGCAAACGGATCTATGGTTTTGGGCCGTGCCTACAATTTTTACACTAAACTCTTTATCACGAAAACGAACACGGTTCAATAAATCCCAGGGGAGAAAAACATCAATGTCGGTGAACTTGTCAAAGGTGACGATGGTTGCTTTTTTCATTTTTGTAATTTTAATTTTTAAAAACACGAACGGCCCATCCCCGACCCTTCCCGGTGGGAAGGGCCACCAGCCGCACAAATGCCAGTTTAGGTGAGCGTCATTACTTTATTTACATCATACTTAAGTAAGGGTCTGTGCGTTGGATAATTCCCCCTTGGGGGATCGAGGGGGCCGGGCCAACTCTAATTCCATTTTAATATCCGAACGTTTGTATGCGTCACTATCCATCGGCACTTCTACAAAACCCAATTTACGGTACATGGCTATTGCCGGCACTAATCCTGTTTGCGAATACAATATCACCTTTTTTAAGCCTAATGTTTTTGCTTTATTAAACGCTGCATAGCTTAAAGCTTCTGCAATTCCTTTTCTTCTGTAGGCCTCATCTACAGCCATTTTTGTAAACTCATAAATATCATCACCCACTCTTTTCAATGCCACCGTTCCTGCAACAACACCATCATAAGTAGCCATTAATATGGCACCACCTTCAGCCAGTATTGCTTCTTCAGGGTGCTGCAATACATACTTATCAATATCCTCTAACCAAAAATATTTTTCTATCCATGCCCTGTTGAACTTTTCAAAATATGGTTGATGCTCTGCCTTGTAATCTATGATCTCTATCTTATCCATGCTGCTATTTTTAAAGGCCCATCCCGACCTTCCCGGTGGGGAAGGCCATCTGAACACAGACCCTTGTTTCAAGGGAAACTGCATTATACAGTCTCGTCGCAAAGCGAGGCCTGTGCGTGGTGCTGCCTCCCATCGGGAGGGCTGGGGTGGGCCTGTTTTTTAAATTCTTTATTCACTAAAAAAACACCACCCAATGTAATCAGTGTGCCGGTAATTACATTAATGCCCATCTGCTCGTGAAGGATCAACCATCCTAAAAAAATAGCTACAATAGGATTGATGTACGCATACACCGAAACCTGTGTGGGCGGTAATTTACTTATGGCAAAAACATAGGCTGAGTATGTCAGCAACGAACCAATCACAATCAGGTAAAGCAAACTCCATAGCGCCAAAGTATCAGCTTCAATAAGGTTTACATATTTACCCGATACTCCACAAACAAAAAGCATAATAATACCGGCAATCAGCATCTGCAATCCAACCGAAAATAAAATTTCTGTCTTTGGCTTGTACCTTGATGCGAACACGGTACCAAACGACCAGGAAATAGTTGCAATAAATGCCAAAGCAATTCCAAAAGCAAAACGGCTATTCATCATCTGCGCAAAATGCTCGTAAAAAATGGTAATGATGCCGCCGAAACCAATTACTAATCCTAAAATCATCAACCGTGTGAACCGTGCAAAGCGTAGCAATAAAATACTGAACAGCGCTACAAACA
>MWWF01000153.1_pt1 | contig 13032 bp, 10 predicted proteins | sample 1047351 | NCBI WGS metagenome assembly MWWF01 (sample SAMN06349970, study PRJNA376086) | soil metagenome | isolation source: MGM-3 sample Antarctic (ecotone) soil | place: Antarctica
TTTTTATCTCCTTTAAATAACCTTTTTTTGCAACTTAAATGTCAAAAAATGCAATCTTTAAGATTTAATGCAATTCATAATTTAACTGCGAATCCGGTATCTGTAAATGTAAAAGGGTCAAAAAAAATCACACAAATATTTGGAGAAAATGTTTTCACTTTAAAAACAGCAAGAGAATTTTTAAGTGATGAAGGCTATAAAAGTTTATTAGCCTCCATTAGAAGTGGAAGTAAAATTGATCGTAAGATGGGAGATCAAATTGCTGCTGGTTTAAAAGGTTGGGCAGAGAAAAAATGTGTAACGCATTTTACACATTGGTTTCAGCCACTAACAGGCGCAACTGCTGAAAAGCATGATTCTTTTTTTACAATTAAAGGAGATGGAAGTGCATTGGAAGAATTTGACGGCGCCGCTTTAATTCAACAGGAGCCTGATGCATCTTCATTCCCCAGCGGAGGATTAAGAGTAACATTTGAAGCAAGAGGTTATACTGCATGGGACCCCTCATCACCACCTTTCATTATGGAGATCGGGCAGGGGAAAACTTTATGTATCCCTACCATATTTGTTTCCTATACAGGTGAATCTTTAGATACGAAAACACCGTTGTTAAAAGCCCTTGTTGCTTTAGATAAAGCCGCAGTTGATGTTTGCCAATATTTTGATAAGAATGTTACAGAAGTGCATGCAACACTTGGCTGGGAACAGGAATACTTTGTAGTTGATGCAAGCCTTGCAAATGCACGCCCTGATCTGGTTATGACAGGTAGAACTGTTTTTGGACATGCCCCGGCAAAAGGGCAACAATTAGAGGATCATTATTTCGCATCTATCCCTGAAAGGGTATATGCATTTATGAGAGATTATGAAGATGAAGCCTACAAACTTGGTATACCATTGCGTACACGCCATAATGAAGTGGCGCCTTCACAGTTTGAATGTGCTCCCATTTATGAAGCAGTAAATATTGCTGTTGATCACAATACGCTATTAATGGATATTATGACAAGAGTTGCCAAGCGGCATAATCTTATTGTGTTACTTCATGAAAAACCTTTTGCAGGCATTAATGGCAGCGGCAAACATAATAACTGGAGCCTGGCAACTAATACCGGGGTAAATCTTTTAGCGCCGGGTAAAACACCAAAAACAAACTTAATGTTTTTAGCATTTTTTGTGAATACAATTAAAGCTGTTCATGATTATGCAGATCTTTTGAGAGCGTCAATTGCATCTGCCGGTAATGATCATAGGTTGGGCGCTAATGAAGCACCACCCGCAATTATATCAATCTTTATCGGAAAGTATTTAACCGATGTTTTAAAACAAATAGAAACCAGGGTAGGAGAAAAATTTGATGAACAGGATGAAGCCATACTAAAACTGGATATTCATAAAAGCATACCTGAATTAATGTTGGATAATACCGATAGGAACAGGACTTCACCCTTTGCATTTACCGGAAATAAATTTGAATTCAGAGCAGTAGGCTCCTCCGAAAACTGTGCAGGTGCCATGACGGTTTTAAATACCATTATTGCAGATACACTTACTAAATTTAAACAAGATGTAGATGCAGTTATTGAAAAGGGAGAAAAGAAAGAAATAGCCTTACTCCAGGTAATTCAAAAATATATTGTGGAGAGTAAAAAAGTTTTATTTGAAGGCGATGGTTACAGTGATAAATGGGAGCAAGAGGCTAAAAAAAGAGGTTTGCCAAATGTAAAAACAACACCGCTTGCCCTGGATGCATTTGTAACACCTAAGGCAAAAACCCTTTTTGAAAATAATAAAATTTACTCTCATAGCGAACTGGAAGCAAGACATGAAATTTTATTAGAGAGTTACATAAAAAAAGTTCAAATAGAAGCGAGGGTAATGGGAGATCTTGCTACAAACCATATCCTACCCGCTGCTATTAAATATCAAAATATACTTATTGAAAATATAAAAGGTTTAAAAGAAGTAGGCCTTACCGGAACAGCGTCAGCCAACCAATTGCAAATTCTTGGTAAAATATCAGAATACGTAAATGCAATGAGTGACAAAGTAGAAGAAATGATAGAAGCAAGAAAAGTTGCAAATGAAATTACCGATACCAGGAAAAAAGCTATAGCTTATTGCGATACTGTAAAATCATGCTTTGATGATGTGAGGTATAATGTTGATAAGCTGGAATTAATGGTTGATGATAAACTATGGGAGCTTCCGAAATACAGAGAACTTTTGTTTCTCAGATAAATAATATATTTTAAAATAAGAAAGCCATCAAAATGATGGCTTTCTTATTTTAATTTTCCACGGTCTCCATATAACTTTCTGTAGGCTCACAAGTGCATATTAAATTTCTATCTCCATAAGTATTATTAACCCTGCTAACGGAGGGCCAAAATTTATTTTCTTTTAAATAATCTAAAGGGAAAGCTGCTTGTTTGCGACTGTATGAATATTTCCACTCATCGTTAGTTATCATTGCCAAAGTGTGTGGGGCATTCTTTAAAGGATTATCTGATTTATCGCTTTTTTCTTCTACAATGCTTTGGATCTCGTAATAAATATTTATCAATGCGTCACAAAAACGGTCAAGTTCAGCTTTGTTTTCACTCTCTGTTGGCTCAATCATTATAGTACCAGGCACAGGAAAACTGAGGGTAGGTGCATGAAACCCATAATCCATAAGCCTTTTAGCAACATCTTCAGCTTCAATACCGGCAGTTTTAAAAGGCCTCAGATCAACAATAAATTCATGCGCACATGTACCGCCTTTTCCTGTGTAAAGTATTTTATAAAATTTCTTCAATTTAAACTTCATGTAATTAGCATTCAATATTGCATATTGAGTTGCTTTACGAATTCCATTTGGACCAAGCATTTTTATATATGCATAGCTAATAAGCAAAATACTTGCAGAGCCATATGGTGCAGCACTTACTGAACCGTGAGAAGTGATACTATCGGACGTTTCACTTTTTACTTTTCTGGAAAAATGGCCGGGAAGGAATGGTTTTAATTTATCATTTACACAAATGGGACCCATACCCGGCCCACCACCGCCATGCGGTATAGCAAATGTTTTATGAAGATTCAAATGACAAACATCAGCTCCAATAATTCCGGGAGATGTAAGCCCTACCTGAGCATTCATGTTTGCTCCATCCATATAAACCAAACCACCATTATCATGAATGAGCTGGCATATTTCTTTTATACTTTCCTCAAATACTCCATGGGTGGATGGATAGGTAACCATTAATCCCGCAAGTGAATCTTTATATTTCTCTACTTTGTCTTTTAAATCATTTACATCAATATTTCCTGCCTCATCACATTTAGTAACAACCACTTTAAACCCTGCCATTACCGCAGATGCAGGATTTGTTCCATGAGCTGAAACAGGAATTAATATAACATCACGATGCGTTTCATTTTTATTCTCATGAAAATCTCTTATACAAAGCAACCCAGCATACTCTCCCTGGGCACCGCTATTAGGTTGTAAGCTACATGCAGAAAATCCTGTGATAGTACAAAGCATGTTTTCTAATTCCTTAATCATAGTTTGATAACCTTCTGTCTGATCCGCAGGTGCAAAAGGATGAATTTTGCTAAACTCAGGCCAGCTCACAGGAATTAGTTCAGAAGCTGCATTTAATTTCATTGTACAGGAACCAAGTGATATCATTGAATGAATTAGAGAAAGATCTTTGTTTTCCAAAACTTTTAGATACCGCATCATTTCTGTTTCACTATGATGACTTTTAAAAACGGGGTGCAATAAAAAAGTGGAAGTTCTTGTAAGAGATGCTGGAATATTTTCAAGACCATTCGTACTCTCAATAATTATTTTTTCAGAATCCCCTCCTTTGATGGGCCGGAATATTTCTGCCATCATCACCACATCAGATTGAGTTGTTGATTCATCAATAGAAATAGTGATTGTTGTTTCATTAACGTAATGAAAATTCATTTTATTTTCTTCTGCCATTTTTTTAATAACAGAAGAATCGGGAACACCTACAGTAATTGTATCAAAATAACTTTCATTCTTAACTTCATAACCATGACTTTTTAATTCGTTAACTAAAGCACGGGTTAAAACAACAATTCTTTTTGCAATATTTTTTAATCCCTCTGCTCCATGATAAACTGCATACATAGCAGCCATATTTGCAAGCAAAGCCTGGGCTGTGCAAATATTTGAAGTTGCTTTTTCGCGGCGTATATGTTGCTCTCTTGTTTGCAAAGCCATGCGTAAACATCTATTACCTTGTGCATCTACACTCACACCTATAATTCTACCGGGAATTGTTCTTTTGAAGTCATCTTTGGTAGCGAAGAAAGCTGCATGTGGTCCGCCAAAACCTAATGGCACACCAAATCTTTGGGAGGAACCAACTGCAACGTCAGCACCTATTTCTCCTGGAGGTTTGAGAAGCGTTAATGCCAAAAGATCTGTCGCCATAACAACTTTTGCATTTACACTATGAACTGAATTTATAAAATCCCTGTAGTCTTCAATGCTACCCTCACTGTTTGGATATTGAATGATGGCGCCAAAAAAAGTAGCATCCAATTGAATAGAATGAAAATTCGAAAAAATCAATTCAATACCAATCGGCTTCGCTCTCGTTATTAAAACATCTTTTGTTTGGGCAAATATTTTTTCATCCACAAAAAATTTAGGAGAACTTAAATGTTCATGATCACGATTTTTATGGTTAAAAAGCATGGTCATAGCCTCTGCCGCCGCCGTACCCTCATCAAGCAAACTGGCGTTAGCAATGGGTAGTGCGGTAAGGTCACTTACCATAGTTTGAAAATTTAATAAACTTTCCAAACGGCCTTGTGCAATCTCGGCCTGGTAAGGGGTATATTGAGTATACCAACCCGGGTTTTCAAACAAATTTCTCAAGATAACACTCGGCACAATTGTATCGTAGTAACCCCGGCCAATATATGATTTATAAACTTTATTTTTTGCGGCAACTTTTTTCAATTCAGTCAAATATTCATACTCACTCATTGCAGGAGTTACTTCCAAATCGCCATTTAGGTGAATGGCCGTGGGAATTGTTTTATTTATTAACTCATCCAAAGAGCTCATCCCGATTTCTTTCAACATTTCTACGGTTTCCAATTCATTAGGACCTATATGCCTATCTGAAAATTCATTTGCTTGCTTCTCAAAAAGATTCATTGCGTAATATTTTTAGTTTGTCTTGTAAGGCCTTAATTCTGAAGTTATTTATCTTAATGCTTACTTTTTGCAAGTATTGCCAAAAACAATTGCAAAGTTACAACGGAACAGTTAAAAAATAAGTTATACTATATGCTTATACGGCTTATATTACCTTTGAGTTATGAAAGAAGATATTTTGCAAAATTGGGAAAAGAAATCTTCTGAAAATCAAAAAAACTATAAGCGTTTTTTAGAAAGACCTGACAAGAATAAAGTACTGAAAATATTACCTGTGCTGCACGAGGGAGCATTTGCCAAAATAAACTGCCTTGAATGTGCCAACTGCTGTAAAAATTATTCACCCCGATTTAAAACACCCGATATCAAGCGTATTTCTAAACATTTAAAAATGAAAGAAGGTGATTTTATAGAAACTTATTTACGCCTGGATACAGATGGAGATTATGTAGCTAACAGAATGCCCTGCCCCTTTTTGGGCGAGGATAATTATTGCAATATTTATGATAATAGACCGAGCGATTGCGTTCGCTTTCCTTACACGGATGAAGATGTGATAATCAAAAGACCCCAACTCACGATCAAAAATTCATCATTTTGCCCGATTGTATATTATGTAATGGAGGGTCTGATTAAAGAAGCTAAACAATAAATTTCGAGATTATATTTTCACTAATTTATTTTGCTTCGGTAAGTTCTTCATAGGTTGCTGTCAATCCTCTTTGTATGCCATCGCCTTTCCATTCATCAACACCAGGGATGGAAGTTGCCTTTAAAATTTCTTCTTTAGATTTCCCTGATTTTATTTCGCTCTCAACAAATTGTAACATTTTAGCGAGATAATTTTGCATAGCTTTCAAATCTTCTTTATTACCGGTTACTTTTTCGGGATCAAATGCATGCCCGAAAATAAAAAGGGTATCATTATCAAATTTTGCAAGAGTCTTATCCAATACGGATATCCAGCTTTTAATATTGGCGCCCGCGCCTTTGTCGATAAAGGCATAGCGGCGATTAAAAACCAAATCACCCATATGCGCAATGTTTGCATGCTCAAAATGAATTATTGCATCTCCATTTGTATGTCCAGCTCCAAAGTAATGTGCTTTTATTCTTTCCTTACCTATTTTAGTCTTCCAGGTATCTTTAAAAGTTGTGTCAGCAAATAATTGCTTATCTATTGCTTTTTGTTGTTCTGCAACACGCTTATGGTTTGCTAAACAATTTTCATGTCCAACCACATGTGGCACCAAATTTTTAAATTCAATATTTCCACCTGTATGATCTCCGTGGTGATGTGTGTTTATCAAAAGACGGAAAGGATTTTCGCTTCTTTTTTTAAGTTCAGCTATTAAATGCCAGGCCTGTTCAGGAAACTCAGCATCCACTACAACAATACCTTTTTTTGATAACATAAAACCAATGGTGCCGCCCTTTTCAGTAAAGATGCCAATATCATTCCGGAGCATTTTAATTTTCCATGGATCATCAAAAAACCATGCAAATGATTTAGTGTTGGCAAATGCTAAAGCACCTAAAGTAAGGGACGACGCCTGTATAAATTGTTTACGTTTCATAAAATTTTTTTTAAATCAGGATATAAATCTACGAATCAATATTGCATTTTTCTCAAAGTCGGTGCTTTAAACCATGTGGCAATAACAACCCCAATCGTCATACAACCCCCGAATACCACCGAAGGAACTACTCCCATAATTTTTGCGGCCAGGCCGCTTTCAAATTGCCCCAGCTCATTGCTTGAATTAATGAACATTGAGTTCACACTCATCACTCTTCCACGCATATTGTCCGGGGTTTTTAATTGTGTTATCGTACCTCTTATAACGACGCTGATGCCATCTACCAAACCGCCAACAAACAGCGCTGCAAACGAGAGCCAGAATAATTTGGAGAATCCGAAAATTATTATACAGGTACCAAAAGCGGCAACCGCAAACAACAATGTTCTTCCCTGCTTATGCCGTAATGGGAATAACGTTAATAAAATAACTATACAGATAGAGCCCATATCTGATGCAGCATTCAGCAACCCAAAGCCTTCAGGTCCCACTTTTAATATGTCTCTTGCAAAAACAGGAACCATAGCTACAGCGCCTCCAAAAAGAACAGCAAAAAGATCAAGCGATATTGCACCAAGTAATTCCTTTGTTTTATAAACGAATTTTAATCCTTCCTTTACGCTATCCCACGTTTTCTTTTCTCCCCTTTTATTTAATGCCGGCTTTTGTTTTAATCTTATCAAAAAAAATGAAGCGGTAATAATTAAAAATGTGATAGTAATAAATGTTCCGGTAATGCCGACCAATGCAATTAAAAATCCACCTACAGCATGCCCCGTAACAGATGCGCTAAGCCATGTGCCCTGATTCCAGGTTGTAGCATTCTGCAAAGTTTCCTTAGGAACGATGTATGCTATCATTACGCTAAAAGTTGGGCCTGTAAAGGATCTTACAATGCCTGTAAAAAAAATGGTTATATAAATACAGATTGCAATCCAATGATTACTTAAATGATCAGCAGTGTAATGAGTGGATAAAAATAAAAGAATAACAACGGCTGCGAGATATAACAGAACGCCGGTTAACATTAATTTTCTTTTTTCACTTAAGTCAATGATATGGCCGGCATACAAGGACAAGGATACTGCCGGAATAACTTCTGAAAGTCCGATCAATCCAATTGCAAACGGATCGTTGGTTAAATTGTAAACCCACCAGCCAACAACAGTACTCATCATTCTTAGTGCCATGATAAACGTAAAGCGACCAGCCATAAGATTGCGGTACTCTGCAATTTTTATAGAAGCAAATGGGTGGGTTTTAACTATCATTCATTTCTGTGTCAGGGTAAATTTAAATAATGCTGACCTTCATCATACTCACTATCAAGCGCATCAATAACCACCTGTAAATGTTCATCGTTTCCCAAAAAATCGGATTTAGATGCATCAATAAAGAGAGTTTTTATATTATGCTGCTTAATGTATTGGGTATAGGTTTCCTGCAATGTAAAAAGATATTCCGCTTCAATATTCTGCTCGTAAGACCTCTTTCGTTTTTTAATATTTTCCTGCAATTTATTTACAGGGGCATGCAGGTAGATCAACAGATCCGGTTGTACCAATTGCGGATTAATAATGTCGAATAATTTTTGGTATAAAAGAAACTCCTCTTCCGGTAAATTCACTTTTGCAAACAAAAGGCATTTTGTAAAAAGATAATCAGAGACAGTGAGGTTTTGAAACATATCCTTTGTTTGCAAAAGATCTTTTAGCTGCTTATATCGTTCAGCCATAAAAAAAAGCTCCAGAGGAAATGCAAACTGACGCTGGTTTTCATAAAACTTTGGGAGAAAAGGATTGTCGGCAAATTCTTCTAATATCAGCCTTGCATTAAAATGCTTGCTAAGTAAATGAGCCAGAGTAGTTTTTCCTGCGCCGATATTTCCTTCTATAGTTATAAAATTATACTTCATCTATAGTTCAAAAATAGTAACTAAACAGAGAAAAGTTTTATTGAATCAAGCATTGTTGATAAACTTACAATTTGTGTAATGGCTTCACTTCCAGTTTATCTTTTGTTTTGGATAATAAGTTTTTTATGCTTTTTTTAAACACAGGATGAACCAAATCAGGAGCTATATCATTTAATGGTATCAAGGCAAATTTCCTGTTTTGTATTTCAGAATGTGGAACCGTAAGGCCTTGCTTATTGATAATTTCATCATTATAAAATAAAATATCAATATCAATTATTCTTGATGCATTTTTTTGAGATCTTATCCGGCCCATTTTTTTTTCAATAGAAAGAATTAATTGCATTGTTTCTTCTGCAGACAATTTTGTTTCTATTAACAGTACCTGGTTTAAAAAATCAGGCTGTTCAGATATTCCCCATGATTCTGTTTGATAAATGGAAGATGTTTTAATAATTTTCCCCAGTAGTTTCTTTATATACTTTTTTGCTTTGTTCAGGTTTTCGACCTGATCGCCTAAATTTCCACCGATTAATAAATATGCAGAGTTCATTATTAAGTTTGTAGTAATCTTTTATCAAGTTCCAGCAATTCACTATGTATAACTTTCACTTTCTTAAAATCTTTATGCAGAGGATTTATTAAAAAATTATGTTCCTGCGGAACAATTGCTGAAGGTACTTTTAGAGTCAATGCCATATTATTTTTAATAAATTGCTCACCTATCCATTTAGTATATTCAATATGATGCTGCCATCCAATTATAAGTTTTTCGATTTCTATAAATGAAACAGAATCTTCGGGTATTTGAATACTCAACAATGTATAAGCATCAGGTGATGCGAATTTATCAGCTCTCACTAAAATTTCGAGAATAGTTAAAGATATAAATTCGGAAATATACAACGCAGCAAATCCCACAGGGTTCCACCTGCCGCCATAAATTTTTGCGCCCTCTCCCGATAAATCGTTAGCAAATTTGGATGTAGTTAATCTGTAAATAATCATGCTAAAATTCCATGTTCAATTCTCCCTATTTGAGTAAGCACTAGGTTGATACCTTCAATGCTTGCAAGTGAATGTACAGAAATCCGTCCTTCCAATGCGGGAGGGTTGATGCGTAGCCAACGTATAAATTTTTCTAGGCTGCCAAAAACATGAGTGCCTCTTTGTATCACCTTATTAATTTGCAATATCCTGTCGGTAACACTAAAAGGAAAACTACTATTGGCTTTTGCGTATCGATGTAAGGTTCTTTCAGAGATATGAAGCAACTCAGACCATTCCTGTAAGGTGAAGGGCACTTTATCCGCGATTTTTTTAAATTCTTTATAAGTAAAATCTTTTACCAGGGGCATTTGTTTTATAGGCATAAAACTTACCATAGGCTCACTTACCTTTGAAACTTTAGCATGAGGCTTATAAATTGGCTTACTGTTTATTTTTTTACCTTTTTCCACCTTATTGACATTTGTCATACAAATATACGACATATGTCAAAAAATTCAAACTTTCCTTAGTTAATTTTTTATCCGATAGTTTTACGCTCTAAAAAACTTGAATGAGACCATATAGCCAAACAAAAGCTATGCTCGCCATAACAAAGGCAAGCCTTAGGGCAATATTCAGAAGCCCCTCGGCGGTAATATTTGGATTTGCTTTTCCTTTAATTTTTATTCTTGTATTCGGTTTTATAGGCGGGGGCGGAGTAACCGTTAGAGTTGCTTTAAAAAACTTATCAGATACTAATAATATATTGATGAAAAATGGCTTGCTTAAAAACCCTTCTATCCGGTTAATTGAATATCCTTCACAAGATGAAGCCAGAAAAGAACTTGCAAAAGGAAATATTGCTGCAATAATTGCGATTGATTCTACACAGACAGGCAACGGAGCCTATCAATATAATTTTAAAACCACTACATCATCTGCCAGTATGGATAAATTTCCTATCCTCCAATCTCAATTAGGAGAGGTGATAAGGCGGGCAGATGAAATAAATTTTCCAGACAGAACTACCAGTGCTAAAATAGAAAGGCAACCTGACATACCAGGAAGGAGATATAAGACTATAGACTTTATTTTACCTGGCCAATTGGGTTTTTCATTATTAAGTGCAGGTGTATTTGGCGTAGCATTTATGTTCTATAGTTTACGAAACACATTGGTTTTAAAGCGTTTTTTTGCAACACCCATAAAAAGATCATATATCGTTTTAGGAGAAGCCTTAAGCAGGGTGCTTTTTCAATTGCTAACGGCTGTAATAATCATTTCATTAGGCTATTTCCTTTTTGGGTTTACCCTTGTTCATGGAATGCAAACCTTTTTAGAATTAATGGTATTAAGCTTTATTGGCTTATTGGTATTTATGGGTTTTGGATTTATTGTAAGCGGGCTTGCCACAAGCGATAGCAGCATTCCACCATTTGCAAATCTTATTACACTTCCCCAATTTCTTTTGGCAGGAACTTTTTTTCCGATAGATCGTTTTCCTGGCTGGCTACAGGTTATTGCAAAAGTTTTACCTCTCACCCATTTAAATACTGCGATGAGAAGTGTTGCTTTTGAAGGAACTCATCTTTGGGATGTAAGAAATGAAATCGGAATTCTATTATTATGGGGAATAGTTGCTTATGCAATAGCTATAAAAGTGTTTCGCTGGGAATAAAGATTATTATTATGAAAGAATTGCTAAGTTTCTTTTAATCCCTGCATATTTACTTCTTTTTAAAGGGGAGTCTTTAAATATTACTTTGAAAGATTCTTCAGTCAGTTCTTCCCAATCTGATGTTGTAAAATTTAATATTTGTGGCAAAGGTATAAATGCAGTTTCCTTTGTTGGTTTACTAAATTTATTCCAAGGGCAAACGTCCTGGCAAATATCACAACCAAACATTTTATTAGCAAATTGTCCTTTCATTTTATCCGGTATCAGCATATCTTTCAATTCTATCGTAAAATAAGAAATGCATTTACTGCCATCAATAACTTTGTTATCTAATATCGCATCCGTGGGGCAGGCTTCAATGCATCTTGTACAGCTTCCGCAATAATCCTTTACAAATGGGTCATCATATTCTAATTCCAGATCAATGATAAGGGTTGCAATAAAGAAAAATGAGCCATTTTGTTTAGTTATAAGATTTCCATTTTTGCCTATCCATCCTACCCCGCTTTTCTGAGCCCAAGTTTTTTCCAAAACGGGAGCACTATCAGCAAACCCTCTTCCATGTATATCTCCTATATTTTCTTTTATCATCTGCAGAAAAATTTTTAGTTTATCTCTGATAACCTGATGATAATCTTTCCCATAGGCATACTTTGAAACCTGGGGAGAATCTTTTCTCTGCTGTTCTGATGGAAAATAATTTAATAGTAAAGTAATCACTGATTTGGCGCCGGGAACTAATTTTGTCGGATCAATCCTAAGGTCAAAGTAGTTTTCCATATACTTCATCTCTCCATGCTTTCCGTTATTTAACCAACTCTCTAATCGCCGGGCATCTTCCTCTAATTTTTGTGCTTTTGCAATGCCACAAAAATCGAAGCCCAGCATTTTAGCTGCAGATTTAATAAAAAAAGTGTTTGTTTCTAAAACAGACATAATTATGATCAGCAAAATTACGCTTCTGTTAGATTAACAGAAAACTAACTGCTGAACTGCACTTGCGGCAGGATAAGCTGGTTTGGATAGACATAATTGCCGCCAATTGATGTTGGTTAACCATTTGCAGTTACATATCAGAGAAAAAAATTAAATATGAATTTGAATAATTTCACAATAAAGTCGCAGGAAATATTTTCAAAAGCCCAGCAGCTGGCTTTTAATAATCAGAATCCCAATATCGAAACTGAACACTTAATAAAAGCCCTTTTGAGTGACGATGACAGCCCTGTTGATTTTCTTCTCAAAAAAAATAACGTAAACGTAAATTTTGTTGAAAGCAAAGTTGATGAAGCAATACAGAAACTCCCTAAAGTTAGCGGAACAGAACCTGCACAAACTGTAAGCAGGGATTTAAACAGTGTGATGCTTAAGGCAGGCTCAGCATTAAAAACATTTAAAGACGAGTTTGTAAGTGTTGAGCATTTGTTACTGGCAATATTACAAGGCAATGATAGCCCGGCTAAATTTTTAAAAGATGCCGGACTGAATGAAAAAGGATTAGTTGCCGCTATACATGATCTTCGAAAAGGTTCTACTATCTCATCTCAAACTTCAGAAACGCAATACAATGTTTTAAATAAATATGCAAAGAATCTAAATGAAATGGCCCGCAACGGTAAGCTCGATCCGGTGATAGGCCGCGATGAAGAAATAAGAAGGACTTTGCATATTC
>MWWF01000154.1_pt1 | contig 13003 bp, 7 predicted proteins | sample 1047351 | NCBI WGS metagenome assembly MWWF01 (sample SAMN06349970, study PRJNA376086) | soil metagenome | isolation source: MGM-3 sample Antarctic (ecotone) soil | place: Antarctica
GATGAATATTGTGTACGATATAAATCTGGCAGCAGTGCAATGAGCATCAGTAAACTTTAATCCACTCTTTGCTAGCTTGTCTATGTGTGGCGTTTTTACGCTTGTGGCGCCATAGCCACTAAGATCGCCATAGCCTAAATCATCAGCATAAATGAAAATAATATTAGGTTTTAGTGAAGCAACCTTTTGTGAAAAAAGCGTTGTTGCAAATGCGATAACGGCTGTAATTATTAAGAATGGTTTCTTCATTTATAATTATTAATTGTGTTCTTCATTTAGTTTTTTCATAGAGTGCCTGATTACTTACTAATTTTTTATAATCACACTATCTCTTACACATCTGAACCCTAAATTATTGCTGCCGCTTCTAATCTCTCCATTACCCCTGCTGCCGGATTTATATCGTACACAATATTCATCGCTGCAAATAAAAGAACCGCCTCTTTGAACTCTTTTGACACTACCTGGCTCCTGGGGATCATAACTATCTGATGGACCCCGGGGATTAGTAGTCGGGCTGTGTTGGTAATAATCAGGCCGATAAAAATCGCTGCACCATTCCCATACATTACCATCCATGTCGTATAAACCATAGGCATTTGCGGGAAACGATTTTACCGGCGCTATTCCGGCGTAACCATCTTCTGCCGTGTTTTTATCAGGAAATTCGCCCTGGTAAATATTAGCCACCCACTTACCGTTTGGCTTTAACTCGTTGCCCCAATAATATGTTTGATTTCCACGTCCGCCTTGTGCCGCATACTCCCATTCCCCTTCAGTTGGCAATCTTTTGCCTGCCCACTTTGCGTAGGCAACTGCATCGTCATAACTGATGTGTACAACAGGGTTATTATACATTCCTTCAATTGAAGAATTGGGCCCGGAAGGATGTTGCCAGTTTGCACCGGGTATATATTTCCACCATTGTAAAGGATCATTCAACGATACCTTTTGACCGGGTGGAGAAAAAACACCTGAACCAGGAACTAAACTTTCGGGTGGCACACCGGGATAATCTTTAGTATCTAATTTTTGCTCGGCAACAGTTTTATAATTAGTCGCTTTTACAAAGCTTTCAAACTCCGCATTTGTTACTTCATGTTCATCCATATAAAAACCATCTACAGTAATCTTATGCATGGGCTGTGCATCAGTAAATGCAGGGTCGTCAGTGCCCATTTGAAATGTGCCGCCTTGTATCCAAACCATTTTACCCGGCACTGTATCTATGCGTTTGGTTTCTTCTTTAGCATTCTTTTCTTCCGGCTGTTTGCTTGTATTGCCGGTGCAACAAATGAAGCTTGTAAGACAACTTCCACTCAAAACATACCATGCAATTTTTCTACAAATCATTACTGCTCCTCGTGAAATTTATTAATTTGTTTGGGCAATATAAATTATCAAATGAGTCAGATTCATTAATTCTTACACTATCTGATGTTATAATTAATCCTACAAAATCAGTATCCCGGGTTTTGCACCAGATTTCTATTAAGGGACAATTCTGTAAGCGGAATAGGGAACCAAATGCGATAAGGCTTCCAATTAGCCTGCAATAAAGGAACAGCCGTATTGAACCAGCCAACGTTTTTATCACCACTAAGGGCATTGATAGCAACCGTATATCTGCCAAAGCGTGCCAGATCAAAATGGCGCTGCGTTTCCATACACAACTCTCTTGACCTTTCATCAAGCAGTTCATCTATAAAATCAGTCTTCTTATACGCTGCATCTAAAACTGTGGTAGTGGTAGCAGGAGCTATCAATGCTCTTTTTCTTACCTGCGATAAAAAGGTTCTTGCTAAGGTTGCATCATTAGTTGTATAATAAATGGCTTCTGCATGAATCAATAAAATATCAGCATAGCGAAGAACAGGATAATTACCATCAGAATTTGCAGTAGGAAAAAGCGGCGCCTTTATTTTAGGATCGCGGTACCTGAATTTAGCGTTATAAATAGCTTTGGTAAGTACAGCTTTTGTCGGAACATAATAATTATCGCCCTCTACATTTTCCAAAACCGCAGTAGTTAACATGTTACCCGTTATATTCCAATCTCTTCTAAAATCAGCAGCATTATACTTTCGGTAAAGTTCACCGAGGGGTGTTAATCTTCCAGTACCACCACCAACGAGATCGCGGTTACCAAAAGGAATAAAAGCATCAATATAAATATTTTGATTTCCAATTGCGGCAGCTGCAGACTCCACTACAAAAAGGCACTCGTCGTATTTAAATTTATTAGCGTTATTTTCTCTAAACAGATAATCGTATTTAGGCGTTAATATATAGCCACTGCTTGCAATAATAGCTGTAGTTAAACCTTTAGCCTTAGTGTACATGTCCGTTGCGTCAACCCAATCAAAACTATTTAGTGCGAAGTTTAAACCAGCACCATTTCCATTTAATTTTGAACTTCCGAGATATGCATACGTTTTAGCAAGGAAGCCGGCAGCTGACCATTTATTAGCTCGTCCGGGGAAAGTCCTGGCACGGTTAGGCAGGTTTTGATAAGCAAGGTCAAAGTCTGCAATGACTTGTGTAAAAACTTCTTTAAGTGTTTGCCTTGCCTGTGTACCATCCTGTGGAATGGAAGTAAAAATGGGAACACCGCCAAAGAGCATCCCTGCATAATAATAATATAAGCCTCGCAAAAAAGTGGCTTCCCCTATTATTTCTTTTTTACGGCTTGCATCCATTTCTATATCACCCATTTTTGCAAGCAGGGTATTGCAACGATTTACGCCTACAAATAACCCCAGGTAAACCTGTTGAATATATTCTGTCTGGCTGGTCCATGAAGCTAAACCTAAAGGTGTATAAATCGGAGATGAAAAGCCATCTCGGTTTATGTTTTCATCTGTACTTCCTTCCACCATATAAGGCATCTGTCTTTGAAAAATGCCAATATCCTGTCCCTGTGCTGAACCCGCATTTAAAACATTATAACATCCTGTTAGACCCAATTCAGCATCAGCAGCAGTTTTGTAAAAATTTTCTACAGTGGTAAAAGAATAAGGCTTGCCTTCCAAAAAATCTTTTTTGCAAGAGGTTAGCAAAAAGGCAAATATTGCTGTTATGCAGATGTATTTAATTTCTTTCATTTTTAAAAATGTTTAGGATTAAAAAGAACAGTTAACCCCGATGATAAAAGCCTTTGTTCTGGGATAGGATAGATTATCTAATCCGCTAAGCAGGTTATTACTGTAGTTCACTTCAGGATCAATACCTGAATATTTCGTCCATGTATAAATATTATTAGTTGAAAAGTAGATTCTTGCATTTGACGCTCCTACTTTAGAAGCAATGTTTTTAGGCAGATTATAACCAATGGTTAAGCTCTTAAATCTTAAATAAGATCCGTTTTCTACATAGTAAGAAGAGTTAAGCCGGCCGGTAAGGTTTTTAATTAAAAAAGTACCGTATTGGTTTGTAGGATTATCGGGTGTCCAGCGGTTGTAAAAGTAGTCCTGAGATAAGTTATCAATATATTGAAAGCCTTCAAGGCTAACTCTGGCAAGGTTTAAAATTTCACGCCCATAAGACCATTCGAAAAAGAAGTTCAGGTCGAAACTCTTATAGCGTAATGTGTTATTGAATCCGCCGTAATGCTTGGGCTGGCTGTGACTGATAACCGTTCTGTCGTTGATATCATCTACAATTCCATCACCGTTTAAATCCTTAAACTTAAAAGAACCTGGCTGCACATTGGCCGCCGCTACTGTAACAACTCTCGGTTTAAGTATAAATACCCTGCTATCATAGGGAATAGTTGGATCGCTGTTATTCTGCCATGTAAAGTCATCAATTTGATACACTCCATCGAAAACAAAACCATAACCGGTACCTATTTGTTGCCCGACAACTAATGCCCCGACATTTGAGATAGTTCCTGGTACGGTAACCGGAATAAAACTTACATCGCCCAGGTTTTCTATTTTATTTTTATTGAATGTAATATTGAAGTTCGTTTCCCACTGAAAGTTGTTGGTCCTGATATTGGTTGAATGCAACATCAACTCTACACCGGTATTATTTATTTGCCCCCTGTTTTGGTATTGCTGTCTAAAACCAGTTTGAGCTGCTATTAATACAGGTAACAATGTGTTTCTTGTTTCTTTAATATAGTAGTCGGCAGATACATCTATCCTGTTACGAAGCAAACTAAAATCTAACCCCGCATTGTACTGAATCGTATTTTCCCATTTTAAATCGGGATTGGCAAGGGTAGCGGGAGATAACCCTAATTGCGCTACACCTCCCGAAGCATAATACGTATTATCTATAGCCGCTAAATATTGGTAGGGGGGAATACGTTCGTTACCTGTTACTCCATAGCTTAAACGTGCTTTTAAATTGCTGAATAACGATTGGTTCTTCATAAAATTCTCATCACTTACCTTCCACGCAAATGCTGCAGAAGGGAAATAGCCCCACTTGTTATTAGCTCCAAACTTATCAGATCCGTCAGCTCTGAAGCTTACTGTAAACAGGTAACGGTTTAAAAAATTATAGTTTGCCCTGCCTATCCACGATAACCTGTTATTTTTATAGCGATTAGAATTAATGCCTAAAATAGATGTGCCTTTGGCAATGTTATCTATGCCGGTAGATTCATCTGGGAAATTGGCGGCCTGCATATCGTTCGATTCGAAATTGTAGGAGTTCACTTCATAAGCGCCTACTAAGTTCAACTCACTTTTATTAGCAAAGCTTTTTTGATACGTGAGCCTGTTAGTAATTGTGTAACTGTTTGAATTGATATTTTGTATATAGCCTACGCCATTTTGAGGGTATCCAATGGTTGTATTTTTACTGTAAAACTCTTTTCCCTTTGAGTTCGAGAGTACCCCTCCTGCAGTTACATTAAAACTAAGCCCCCTGGTGATTTTATAATCGGCATAAACATCCATTAAAATTTTGGTAAGGTTGTCAAATTTATAAGCATCATTAATAATAGCTAAAGGAGAAATGTAATGTGAAGCATCATCTTTACCAGGATCGAAAACTTCAATCGGCCGTGAAAGAATAATTTTTTGGATAGCACCGTATTTTACACCATTGCCGTTACCATTAGTGGTAGCGCCGTTCAATCCTGTGTACGCTGTATTTATATTAAAGCCAACCTTGAATTTATCGCTCTGCTGATGATCTACCCTTAAGCGCAGGCTATAGCGCTTATTTGTATTTGTATTGATAATTCCCTGTTCATTTAAATACCCTATGCCTCCTGAAAATGTTGTTGTTTTTGAACCGCCGCTAACTGAAATGTTATGACTCTGAGAAATACCCGTGCTGAAGATTTCATCCTGCCAGTCGTGCCGTACTAATTTCGATAAATCTCTTGGCGTTTCCGGAATACCATCGCCATTCAAATCATCATTAATTACCCAGCCTGCAGGATCAATCACTCTCTGATATTCAATATACCCATCCGGACTTAACACGTTAAGCTTTTTATTAGCTCTCGAAAAACTTACATACCCGTCATACTCTATTCTTGGTTTGCCGGCTTTTCCTGTTTTGGTAGTAATTAAAACCACACCATTAGCACCTCTTGAACCATAGATCGCAGCAGCAGAAGCATCCTTCAGAATTTCAATAGATTCAATATCGGCGGGATTAATGTTAGACATGGGATTAGAGGTGTTGGTGTTATTTATTTTACCACGTGCCATCTCATTTTCATTCACATCCATCTGAATGCCATCTATAACAAATAAAGGAGAAGAAGAGCCGTAAATAGAATTTGCTCCACGGATGGTTATATTAACTCCTGCACCCAATTCGCCTGATTGAGAAGATATCTGAACACCCGCAAGCTTGCCCTGCATGGCGCTTAAAATATCGGTTGTTTTATTTCGGGTAATTTCTGCTGCTTTTATTCCCGATACCGCTCCGGTAAGGTCTGATTTTCTTTGTGTTCCATATCCAATTACCACAATATCATCAAGCGCTTTTGTATCTTCTTCCAGAATGATATTTATTCGCTGCTGACTGCCAACCACCCTTTCAACAGTAAGATGACCTACGTATGAAAAAACAAGTACCGCCTGTTCGTTAGGAACATTGATAGAATATTTTCCGTCTGCACCTGTAGTGGTGCCCAAAGCAGTACCCTTCACAGAAACACTTACACCAGACAATGGTGCGTTGGTGTTGCGTGATGTAACTATACCCGTTACAAACTGCGCCTGCGAAAGGTTTCTTATATTTTGGCCTGCAACAACCTCGGAACCTGTGCCCGTTATATAAAGATCATTAGTTGGCTCACCGGCTATTTTATTTACTTCACCGGCAGCCTGCGAATATTTCTTATCTGCATTCTGATACGAAATAGCAAACTGCTGGCTGCTTATTTTTTTAATCTTTAAATTATAAGGCTTTAATACTTTTTGTAAATTTTCGGCAAAGCTTTTCCCTGTAAAAACTTCGTTACCTGTGTTGATCTTCAGTTCTGCTATTTCTGACCTGCAAACAAAGCTTACACCCTGTTTCTTTCCAATTTCCTTCAGCAGGTCGCCAAGTGTTTGCAAGTTGCTCTGTTCCTGGTTGTAGTAGGTTGGTGTTTTTCGGTTGAAGCCAGCCGCTGCCAGCTCTTGCGCCATTGCTGAAAAACTCATCAGGCAAGCAGATAGCACCAGCCATCTGCTTATCATGCGGGAAAATAAAAATGATTGCATGTAATTAGTTTTAATTTTTAAGTTGAAAGGATAGTAGGTTTTCTTTTTTTACAATATCTATATCTAAAGTGAATGCGAGTGTTTCCAACAAAGCAGCTTCGTCTTTTAAATGCAGCGTACCTGAAACTTTGCTGTTGGCCAATTTCTTATTTGATATTTCAATAGTGTATCCGTAAGCATCTTGCAGCAAGCCTGCTATTTCAGACAAGGGTATATTATCAAGCTCTATTTTTTCTTCTTTCCAAACAGAATATAATTCAGCTTTTACCTGTTTCTTCAATATGCGTTTTTCTTTTGCAGAATAGCTTATAAAGTCTCCCGGCTGCAGGTTGATGGTTGTATTCGGGTCATCCTTCAGGGCAATTTTTATTTTACCGGTATTTAAGCTGACATTAGTAACAGCGCCAAACTTTTTTACGTTGAAGGTGGTACCTAAAACTTCTATATTCATATCTCCTGAATGGACAATGAAACGGGTTGCCTTCTCATTCGTTTCTATATGCTTTACATTAAAGAAAGCTTCTCCCTCCAGCCACACTTCTCTATCATTAGCATTCTGTATATCCGATGCATAGCTAATGTGTGAGCCTGCATTTAAAGTGACTTCAGAGCTATCGGGAAGCACGATTGTTTTAATCTGTTGCGGCCCGCACACCATTTCAATTGTTACAGGGTCAGGATGCCTGAGCAGCAAGCCCGCCGTTATGATGCATCCTGAAAAAACAGCCGCCGCCAGCCATATATATTTACTGCGGCTTCGCCTGCCGATTGTTTTTATATTGCCTGGGGTTTCTAAAGCATCAATCTTTTGGAAGCTTTGTTTAAGCGAAGCTTCAACCTCGTGACGGGCAGGAAAGTGGGATATGAAATAAAGGTTTTCAATAAATGCTTTAGCCCATTCTATGTCTTCCTTTTTTTCGGGGTGATCAGCCATCCACTGATTCCAAAAGGCTTCATTTTCTGCATCAGGAAACTTAACCCATTGCTGAAAATATTCGTCGGCTATAAAATCCTTTTCTGTAAAATGTAAATAGTCTTTGTTCATCAAAAAAGTAGTGGTTCTCTTACAAGAAGCCCAAAACTTTCTATTTTACCCCATGAAAATGAAAAAGGGTTTAAAAAAATAAAATACAGATTATGGCATTACTGAAAAAAAGAAAGGAGATGAGAGATAATTATGATTGTGAGTGGAAGCATACATGAAATAGCATTTTGTTTATAAACAGCCCTTAACTCTGCCAATGCCCGTGCTATTAGCTTGTAGGTTGCTTTTTTCGAAATATGAAAGATACTGGCTATTTCATCATAGGACATGTTTTCGTAGAACATACAGAAGAGGGCTTCTTTTTGGCGGTTGGTAAGGTTTTCCAACGCCTTTTTCAAATTGATATGCCGCTCATATAAACATTCTTTATTGATCATAACCTGGTCAATAGATGCTTCAACGGCAAAGTCAAAATATTCCTCCGAAATAAAAGCAGAAGAATGTTTATTAGCCTGGTACAGGGTTTTTAAAAGGCGGCGGCGAAAAGAAACGAATAAATAACTGCGTGAGATATGCTTACCCGATAGCTTGCTTCTGTTCGTCCAAAAATGGATGAATATCTCCTGAATGCAATCTTCAACCAATACATTATCAACTGTAAACTTGCGGCCATAGTTGTACAACCGGGGATGGTAGATCCTGTAAAGGCCGGCGTAAGCCTCCCGCTTGCCTGAAACGAAAGCCTCCCATAAAGCAAGTTCTGATTCCTGGTTGTACTGCATGTTTAATTGATGGTTACAGTTTTTATAACTATAAATGCGATCAATGGTTAAAATAAATGTGTTCGTAAATATCTATTAAAAAGTAAAATCTCAGCAATATTAATTCTTGTACTAAAAAAAATAGCGAACAAACGGGCGAGTTTTGTTTTGATTTTGAGTCATTTTGAGTGAATGAACGTTTAATATCTGCGCAAAACTACCAACACGTTTACTGTGCATTTTGCAGATCGAACAAACAAAAAAGAATTTCTTATCATTGAAAGCTGAATTTTTCGATTTTCCTTTGGTGACTAATTGGCAATGAAAATAAATCGCAAATCAGAACTTGGTACACCAAAAAAACTACCAGCCTTCGGTTAAAATAAGGCTTAGAAAAACCTATCTAATCATATCAGAATTACCGAGAGAAATTTTTAATGATGGTGCATCGAAAACCCGTCATTAAAAATTAAATGACCTTTTACTAATTCCATAATGATGCGGTCCTTTAAAAAGGAAATAAATTTGGTGAGAAAAATTTTTGCATTAGTTTCGGGTACGTTACCGTAATTAAACAAACAGGCACTATAATCATTAGAATTCTAAAAATCGTTACTCGTGAAAATTAAGCTGGGTTTTGAACTATATAGCTTTTCCAACACTGCTGATAAGCTTTAGCGACGTGTACAAATTGTTTAACCAAATCATTAATTGCTATGAAAAATAATTCTTCCAGGCGTTCTTTTTTGAGGCAAAGCTCATTGGCTGGCTTAGGAACTGTATTATCCGTTGGTGCGGCGGGTCGTGTTTTTTCAGTAACCAACACCGCAATGATGGCGCCAGCAATATTAGGAGGCCGATCTGCCTTGGATCATGCGAAATGGATAAAATGGCCAGTCTGGAATCCTGAGACAGATGAAAAACGAGTGCTGGAAGTATTAAGAAGCGGTGTTTGGTCCCGTTCAACTGTTGTTTCCGAATTTGAAACAGAATGGGCAAAAATATTAGGCGTTAAAAGAAGCCTGGCAGTAGTGAATGGTACAAACGCACTTATCGTTGCGCTTAATCAGCTTCATATTCATGCAGGTGACGAAGTTATTGTTCCGCCCTATACATTTATCGCTACAATTCAGGCAATACTTGCAAATAGTGCCATGCCAGTATTTGTGGATATCGATCCGGAAACATTTCAGATCGACCCTTCAAAAATTGAAGCGAAGATTACTTCGCGGACAAAAGCAATCTTACCGGTTCATATACTGGGATTACCAGCCGATATGGACCGCATCATGGCTATTGCTAAAAAACATAACCTTGTTGTATTGGAGGACGCCTGCCAGGCTCCGCTGGCTGAAATAAACCATAAAAAAGTAGGTACTATTGGTGATGCAGGATGTTTCAGTTTCCAAAATTCAAAAAATATTGCTATAGGTGAAGGCGGCGCCATCATCAGTAACAGCGATGAATTCATGGATCGCTGTTTTTCTTTTCAAAACCTTGGCTATCCTTATGGCAGCACAATAGGAACGGTTAGCAACAGCAGTGTTATGCAAGGCACAAAAGTTCGCTTTACCGAATACCAGGCAGCCATTGGATTAGCACAATTGCAACGCCTGGACGAACAAACCACAAAACGTAATTTAAATGCAGGCTACCTTAAAAAAATTATGAGTGAAATTCCCGGTATTCTACCTTATAAATTATATGATAATGTTACCCGTGCTGCTTTTCACTTATTTGCATTCCGATATAAAAAAGAATTGTTTAAAGGCCTTTCCAGAGATAAATTTTTAAAGGCGCTACAGGCAGAGGGTATTCCCGCACAAGGTGGATATATACCGCTGAATACGCAGCCATACCTGGAGCAGACCTTCCGGTCTGTTGCTTATAAAAAAGCGTACCCGGCTGAAATGCTGGATTTCAATAAATTTAAAGAGCGAAACAAATGCCGGAACAATGATCAGGTGTGTACAGAAGCTGTGTGGATTCCGCAGAATGTTCTTCTTGCAGAAAAATCAGATATGGATGCAATTACGTTTGCCATTGAAAAGATTCACGGTAATGCTGAGAAAATTAATAACACAATATAGCAGGCGAATATTTTAAAAATGAGCAATGGAAACATTTGAAAAAATAGAAAACAATATCAAGCCTGTCCTTTTTGATAAGTCTGATCAACTTATTGCGAAAACATACGACTCCCGTTTTATTAAAGCACATGATACCTATAATTCTATTTCAACTGGCAGCGATGGGAAAATTTATTATGTTCTGTCCTCTGAATCCATTGAAGTAGGTGGAAAGATGTACGTATTTGATCCAGCCAGTGAAAGCATTGATTTTCTTGGCGACCTTACTGAAATTTGCGGTGAACGACATTTGAATGCCCTTCCCCAGGGAAAAAGCCATGTCCGGTTTTATGAAAGCAGAGGCAAATTATATTTTGCCACCCATGTTGGATTTTATGAACTGATTAATGGCATGGATCGCCTTCCGGAAAATCCACCGAAGGGATTTAAGCGGTATCCCGGCGGCCATTTTATTTCTTATGATATTAAGACCGGGAAGTTCGATGACCTGGCCATTGTGCCCAATGGAGAAGGCGTTGTTTCAATGACTATGGACAGGGAACGTGAACAAATTTATGGCCTTACCTGGCCCTCCGGTAATTTTATTCACTACGATGTAAAAAAAAATGTTTTAAAAGATTTGGGATTAACCTCAGGGAAGGGGGAGGCCGGCACACCTGGCCACGATTTTCGTTCCCTCTGCCGTTCTTTATTTGTTAATCCGGCAACGGGTACAGTTTATTTTTCCAGTTCAGAGGGTGATATTTTTTCTTACAATGCAGGTGATAGTAGGTTGAAGAAATTGGAAGAAGTGGATCTGAGACTGGACTATTTTGGTAAATATGATCCGTCCAGGCCAGGCAATATGGGATATAACTGGCGGAAAATTTTCTGGTACCCCCCGGGAAATGTGGCGTATGGCGTTCATGGCAATTCCGGGTATCTTTTCCGCTTTGATCCGTCAATACCATCTGTTGAACTGGTGACACGCATTTCATCTCAACTGTCCCAAAAAAGCGGAATGTTCGATCAGTTCAGTTACGGTTACCTTGGATTTCAACTCGGCCCGGATAACAAAACAATTTATTTTCTCACCGGCGGCCCCATTTACATTAACGGCAAGCGATTGAAAGGAGAGGATGAAATTGCCAAAGGCGCAGCAAAGGGATTGGAAAATCTTCACCTTGTTACTTATCAATTGCACAAAGGAGAATACCGGGATCACGGACCTGTTTTTTATGAAAATGGCGAACGGCCACTATATGTGAATTCTATCGCAATTGGTAATGACGGCAGCATTTATTCTCTTGCCCGAATTGCAAGAGGCAATAATATGGTAACTGATCTGATTCGTATTCCAAATCCAGTTACAAACTAAATGAAGAGACTACTAAAACATACCGGATTTACTTTATTTATATTGGTCACTTCTGCAGTGTATGCCAACGATTTTATAGTTGGCATCGGTCGAAAAATTGTTACGCCAAAAGCACCGGCCTGGCTAACAGGTTATGCAGTGCGGGATAAGCCTGCAAATGGAGTGATTCATGATCTGTGGGCGAAGGCGGTGGCCATCAAAGGAAACGGAAAGGAACTGGTTGTGATAGTTTCTACTGACCTTCTGGGTTTGTCGCATGAGGTATCGGAGGATGTTGCCCGTGAGATCAATGAAAAATATGGCATTCCCCGCTCTGCCCTTATGTTCAATTCATCGCATACGCATTCTGGTCCGATGGTTTGGCCGGCCCTTAGCGTAATAGCTGATTATGACATGGCCAACCAGCAGATCGTTTCGACCTATGGGCACCAGTTAACCGGGGACCTGATTGAAGTAATTGAAATGTCGCTGAAGGATATGAAGCCAATGAAAATTTTTTCCGGGTTTGGTTCAGTTGATTTTGCAAAGAACAGGAGACAGAAAACTGACAGCGGCATTGTAAATGGCGTGAATCCTTCCGGGGCAGTGGATCATGATGTTCCGGTTATTAAAATTGAAACTGACGAAGGAACCGTGCAGGCAATCTTATTTGCATACGCCTGCCATAATACTACCGTTACCAGCAATAATTACTCGATCAATGGCGATTATGCCGGATTTGCTCAGATCGAACTGGAAAAAGCCTTCCCAGGCGCTACAGCAATGTTTATTATGGGTTGTGGCGGCGATCAGAACCCTTATCCCCGTGGATCACTGGAAATTGCCCGTCAGCATGGGTCAACCCTTGCCGTAGAAATAAAAAAAGTATTGAGTGGCACACTAAAGCGTTTACAGCCAAATATCCGGACAGCCTTCACTACCGTAAAACTTACTTTCAAACCTGCAGCTATCAAAACGTTTCAAAAAGATATGGTAGGGGATAATGTGTTTTTGCAGCGCCGTGCCATGCTCATGTTGCAGGCCTACAATAAAGGATGGGACGCAGGCAGCTATCCCTATCCTGTGCAGGCCATCCGGCTAAGCAACGATCTTGTCATCCTAGCATTGACAGGTGAGGTTGTGGTGGA
>MWWF01000155.1_pt1 | contig 12971 bp, 11 predicted proteins | sample 1047351 | NCBI WGS metagenome assembly MWWF01 (sample SAMN06349970, study PRJNA376086) | soil metagenome | isolation source: MGM-3 sample Antarctic (ecotone) soil | place: Antarctica
ATGGTGGGTCAAAAAATGCTGCTTCTGAAGGGTTAGACTATGGCTATATTTTCTTTTACGCAGCACGGGTGGTAAAATCCATTTAACCAACTTTGGAATAAAAGGAGGCAGCCAGTGATAGAGCCTTGAAACCGAATTTTTTTGAAATGTATGTGACTCTTGCCGGTCCAGCAGTTTTAACCGTTCGGCAAACAAGTCGGTATATTGAAATTGCAGCAATTGATCGTAAACCGGTATCAGGTCTTTTACTACGGCAGTTCGTTCGTAGTCTGTTTTTTTTGACCAGGTGGCATTAACCGCAAACCTGTAAACCCCCATTACTGTATTAAGCCGGCCTAACAAACCAAAATGCGCCATAAATAAATTAACGGCCCAGTCATACGCCACTACGTTAAACAATTTATCAGGTAAACGGTCCAGCAATTTTTTGCGGTAGCAGCAAACCGAAAATGTACCAATAAACCCTTCGGCGGCAATAAGGTGATTAATGCCATACGAATAAAAATCGGCCCTGGCGGAAGTTCTGTCGGGGTTGGCCAAATCGGCTGCAACATTTTCGCTGGCTATAGCCGGATGAAAAATCCGGGAGCTTTCCTGCTGCATCATAAACGAATGAAAGCACATAGAATGAAAAGGGTGCTGCTCTAAAAAATCAACCTGCTTTTGCACTTTGTATATATCAGTCCAATAATCATCGCCTTCCAAAACAAACACATACTCCCCGGTACAAAGTGAAAAACCTTTCTGATAGTTTTTAGTAATGCCCAGGTTTACATCATTTTTTACAAGCTGTGCATTTTCCGTACCGGCTAATTTTGAAGAGGCAAGTGCAAACGTATCGTCCGTAGAAGCATCATCCAGCAGAATAATTTCTGTCTCAAAATTATTTATTTGCATAAGGATGCTATCTACAGCATCGGTTATATATTCTTCGTGATTGTAGGCTATTAAAAGAATGCTGGCTTTCATTATAGAAATAACAATCTATTGCTTTAGGTAGTTAATAAAAGGAGCGATGTTTTTTTTAAAGTCAAAATCTTTTGAAGCCTCTTTTGCACTACCGGCAGTGTTCTCGTAATCCAACTCTATTTTATCAATTGCAGATTTGATTGTACAAGAACTTAAATGAGAAATAAGAACACCAGCATTTTTCTTTTCAATTAATTCAAAGCCTGACAGCTTATTTGCAATAACAGGAACACCACTGTTGAAGTATTGAAAAACCTTACCTGAAGGTGCTGTATAATAATTAAACGAACGAACATTTTCAAAACGATAAAAATCGTAACATGCAAACCCTATCCGAAAATTTGAAACGTATTCTGTCAGAGACAGGGCATCTAAATACTTAGTATCTAAAAGCAGTCTTCCTTCCTGGACCAGGTTTTTATAAAACAGGTCAATAATACTTTGGGTTGCTTTTGGAATCGCACCTTTAATTGTTAAGGTATATTCCGGAAAATCTTCTATAAAATCAAGACAACTTACTATCCCAAACCAAGGCATTGCGCTTCCACAATAAATTAAGTTGTATTTACTGCGCAAACTATAGTCTGGTGCAAGTGGGATATAAGGTGGTGAATTTTGAATAAAGAAATGCCTGTAATTGCCCTCACCAAATAAATAATCATACCTGTCAGAAGATTGAATGATAATACTTTTTATAAATGAAAAATTGCAAGTCTTTTTATAAATGTCATTTTCAAGTATTTCCAATGAAATCAGGTGTGCTTTTTTTCCTGCTTGTTGCACACACCATAGTGCAAAAAAATCGACGGCAATTATTTCCCCATCAAAATCTTTTACAAATTCAATTATCTTTTTAGCCCTCGCAGTGGTTAAGCTTTTAATTTGCAACGCTTCACTTGTTGGCGGATTGTATTTATTTTTTACTTTGTTAACTACTCTTTTTATAAGCCCAGGATATATTGGTTGGTCTTCGTGGTAGCTGAAGTATATTATTTCTGGGTCATCTACTTTTTGTAAAGAGTAAAAAGCAGCTGGCTCTGCACTTAACAACGTTACCTTAAAGTGTTTTTTCAATTCATAAAATAAATTCAAGGTTGTTGGGGAGTATGGCAGTTGAGGATCTGGAAAAATAATAAGAACTTCTTTCATAATTCTAAACAAACATTAAACCTCTTACTATCTGTGTTTAACCTTATCACTATTAACCAACTTATTTAAAGGAAGCATATTAATTAGAAACTTACATGCCTTAACTTACCATTTAAGATTGCTTAATAATTGTTTATCCTGTGTTCTTTTATCGACAAAGACAGCATTATATAAATTATTGAACACGTGTAGATAATCTTTAGTGTCCATAAATGCACGAATTTCGAAAAACTCATGATTACTTTCCACTATGACTAAAGATGGCCTGTACTTTTCCCAATTATTACTTTTTAAGACAGATACATCATGCCCTTCCGCATCAATAGACATAAAATCAATTGTTGCAACATTTAAATTTTCATTTAAGATTTTTTCTAATGGTATCGTCTTCACCTTGGTGGTGGAAATAGTCAGATCCAGCCGATCAGCCATCATTTCCGCCGTTGCATAATCCAGAGTGGAAAGTGTAGAATCATTTGACAAATTATAAAAAGTCAATTCACCTTCCTGTTCTGAAACAGCTACATTTAGATTGACATCATTAGTTCTTTGCTCTACTATTTTGTCGTATGCTTTTTTATTAGGTTCTATGTTTATCCCAGTCCAACCTCTTGTGTAAAATCTTTTTGTGTTACTGTTAAAGCTTGGATCATTAGCACCTACATCTACATAAATTCCTTTCGCTTTTATACCCAACAATAAATCAATTAAAAGGTCTTCATTAAACTGGCTAAAAGAATGTAATGCATAATGTGTAAAAGGTTCCAAAGGTTTATAGACTAATGCAGGTGCGGGTAGTGAAGGGCTTGGTTGAATAGCTTTTTTCCTAAAAGCCTTTCTTACTCCTTTTATAACGATAGGTGGTACAAAATCAGACTTAGTGAATCGAAAAGTTTTTACTTCAGCGATAGGTGCTACTTGTGACTCCACTTTTTTTGGAAGCGTTATTTTATTACCTGCCTTTTCAATAACAGACACCTTGAAATCTTTCAATACTTTTTCAAATGCCCGTGCAAAATTGGTCGGTGCCCATTCCTGTTGAATCTTTAACACCGTTTCCTGCGAATGCGCAGTAGAATCTTTTAAACTCACAAACGGATAAGGCGCCAGATAGGTATGTATATGCCTAAAGGTATTGTCTGTTGATACTGCTAACGGCCTTCCGCTTGCTATAGCCTGATCTGTTGTAGCAGATAAGCCTTGGATGTTTCTATTATAAAGGAAAACATTAAGTGTATTTTGGGCACACCACTCTATCAATTGTTCTTTATCAAAAAAATGATTTGTAATAACCACCTTAACATCTTTCTTCGTAGGATGATTTTTCAGTTCATTATTAAGGCTATCAAATAAACTTTGTGAAACATAATCTCCTTTCGGTATATTGATGTTAACGACAGCTTTATTAAACTCTTTATTCACCGCATCAATTACTTTGTCAAAGCCTTTACCTGCAGTTGCAAAACCAAATGTGCCAATTTCAGGCACTTCCTTCTCCATGTATTCATACTTAAACTTTGATTGTTCCAATGGACGAGGAAAAGGATATATACCTGTATCTATAGACTGCAACGTAGGGTCAAGTACTAAATAAGCATCAAAATCATCTTTCGAACAAAATAAAAACGGATTATTTGGTGCAACCTCCAACACAATTGTTGCTTTCAAGCCAGGCAATTGCTTAATGAACTTTGTATCTAACCAACCCATAGTGATATTATGGTAGTTAAAAATATAGAAATCATAATCCAGAGAAATATCCCTTGAATTTTCATCTAACTCTTGATAGTCTAAAGTATAAGCATTTGAAAGGACTAAGCAATCATATGACATTCTTCCTGATTCATGAATACTGCAATTGGCTTTAGCAGTATTCAAATACAATCCTTTCAATTTTGTATGGAGAGAGGACATTGACTAATTATTGAAATAATGAATTTTGTAAATGAGTAATCGTTTAAAACATCATCCGTTAGTAAGAAAACTCATCAAGAGCTTATTATATCTTTAGCAGTAATGGATTTTAAATCCCATTTAGGATCAAAGAAAATATAGCCATAGTCTAACCCTTCAGAAGCAGCATTTTTTGACCCACCATCTACTATGTCTATTGCATGCACATCTTCTAAAAGATCAATTATAAACTGGTTGTGAACAAAAGTGGCAAAGGTGAATGAAAAGCTTCCCGGCCTTAAAAAATGTTCTGGTATTTCTGCTACGGCTTCTAATTGATTAGAGTCACCGGCACTTTTTTCTTCTAATGCAATATCTGACGAGAATATGGCTTTGCCATTCATGTCTCTTACAACTAATCTCAACTCAGCATCTTTTATCCATTTATTTACATAGATTTTTATAACTACTATGATTTTTTGCAAATGCGTAAAACTTATTGTTTTTTCACCATCGTCACTTTGGGTGAAGACTTCTGCAATGGCCATGGCTTTATTGGTATCCGCAGCTTTGTAGCCATCATGGCTTGATTTGCCCGTTCTTAAATAAAAATCTATTACTCTGTTTGGATGGTCTTGTTTAATTATTTTTCCGTGTTGCATTAAAAAAGCTTTGTTACAGAGTTGAGCTATCGTGCCCATCTGGTGGCTTACATACAAAACCGTTCTCCCTTCCTTTTGAACATCATTCATCTTTCCTAAACACTTTCTTTGAAATTCTGCATCGCCAACAGATAATACTTCATCAATTATTAGTATCTCAGATTCCAGGTGTGCAGCCACAGCAAACGCAAGCCTTACATACATGCCGGAAGAGTACCGTTTCACCGGCGTATCAATATATCTCTCCACTCCTGAAAATGCTACGATCTCATCAAACTTCCGTTTGATTTCTTTTTTCGTCATGCCTAATATGGCGCCATTCAGAAAGATATTATCCCTGCCACTGAGTTCCGGGTGAAAGCCTGTGCCTACCTCAAGCAACGAAGCAATGCGGCCGTTAATTTTTATTTCGCCGGTAGTAGGTTGCGTAACCTTGGAAAGTATCTTGAGCAGGGTTGATTTGCCGGCACCATTTCTTCCAATAATGCCAACCGCTTCTCCCCGCTTTATTTCGAAATTCACATCTTGCAAAGCCCATACATAATCGCTCTCGCCCTTAACAGTGCGGTCATTTACCTCACCTATAATCGCATAAGGGTCTTCTTTGCCTCTTACCTTAGCCACCCAACGGTTCAGGTCGTGGCTAAGAGTGCCTGTTCCAATATCGCCCAGCCTGTATAGCTTACCTATGTTTTGTGCCTGTATGGCTATATCACTCATGAATTAAAAAGGATACTAGAAGTACGTTGCCGTAATTTGATGAATGTACTTTAGACTTATAACCACCATGTACATTGTAATGCAGTAAATCAATTATAGAAAAAGAAATTCGTTTTCAAAAAAGTAGATTACTGCGCTCATTAAGAAATTGTCAACTGAGTTATTACTGTATCATCTACTGTCATTGGCTACTTGCCGTAAATATTTTCCGTAACCACTTTTCTCCAACAGGGTTGCATGGTGCAGCAGTTCTTCTTTGTTAATGAACTTTAGCCGGTATGCTACTTCCTCAATGCACCCGATTTTTGTTGCCTGTCGTTTCTCAATCACCCGCACAAATTCTGAAGCATCGCTTAGCGAATCAAAAGTGCCGGTATCTAACCAGGCCGTGCCCCGGTCCATAATGGCAACTTTCAATTTGCCTCTTTCCAGGTACTCTTTATTTACATCAGTTATTTCGTATTCGCCACGAGAGGAAGGCGCTAACGCCTTTGCAATTGCCACTACATCATTATCATAAAAATATAAGCCGGGTACTGCGTAGTTGGACTTTGGCTGCTGTGGTTTTTCTTCGATAGAAATGACCGTGTTCTCCCCATCAAATTCTACCACTCCATATCTTTCCGGGTCAGAGACGGCATAGGCAAAAACATAAGCCCCTTCAACATTGTTTAACGATTGCAAAAGTTTACTGAGGCCCGAACCATAAAAAATATTATCGCCCAATACTAACGCTACTTTATCATCCCCAATAAACTTTTCACCAATTACAAAGGCCTGTGCTAAACCATTGGGCACTTCCTGTATTGCATATTCAAAGCGGCAGCCTACCCCCGCTCCATCGCCCAACAGCCGTTGAAAAGAAGGCATGTCTTCGGCTGTGGTGATGATTAAAATTTCCCTGATGCCGGCCAGCATTAAAATAGAAAGCGGATAATAGATCATCGGCTTATCGTAGATGGGCATCAGTTGTTTTGAGATGGCTTTGGTTATAGGATACAGTCGTGTACCGGAACCGCCTGCGAGTATAATTCCTTTCATTCAGAATATAGATTTAGACAACTTTTTGACATATAATACTATTTAGACTTTTGCTCTTATGGTGAAACCCCGAAACCCACCCCTTGCTAAAATTTCTTTATGATTAGATACTGTCGCCTCCCGCTTTGGCGGGACAGGCGCTCCAGGGAGGGGACGAGAAGCCCGAAAAATATTGGAGTAACAATAAAGTCTAATTGGTAGAAGTGTTGATCGCCACTAAAGGGTAATCTAAAAGAGAACAGGGCCCTGCACTAACCATTTTTCGCTACAACAATTTCTTTTTCCGTTTCTTTAAAAAAAGAAAAAAGTATTTAAAAAAATGTTTTATAAAAAACCCTGAAAACCGGAAATATTTAAAATACCGGATCCAATCCCGGTAACTGACTGAATCTGATTGTACATTTTTATATACCAGGTTATTGATCAATTCGTTTTTAGCTTTGTGTAACCAGGCCTTTGCTCTTCTTTCTCCTACAAAAGGAACCGCATACTTACTAATATCTTCCTTGGCTGCAATTTCATCATTAATAGAACCTTCCAGGGTAAGCGATGCATTGTTTTCATGAGTGCGCCACACTGCAGAAATGGATTTATCAAGAATAATATAACCATGCAGCGCTAACCGTAAAAAGGAATGTACATCGGTAAATAAAGTGTTGCTGGAATAATAGTTAATGGTCAACGCTTTAGTGCGATTGCAAATAACGGTAAGATGACTGGAAGCGTTAAGCCTGAAAAATTGATTGAAATAATCTTCACCGGAAATTAAAGCATACTCCTGGCTAATATTTGGCACAACCGGAACCAGGCGATCATTTATCATTGTCTGAAACGCGGAGTGATAAAACATTATGTCATATCCCTTTTCTGTAAAGCTGTTAATTATGTTGATACCCGTACTAATAAAATTCTTATCCGTATAATAATCATCACCGTCCAGGTTTACGTACCAGTCACCTGAGGCATATTCATAAAAAAGCTTTCTGTAATTCAGTACCCTGCCTATGTTCGTTTCATTTCTAAAATACTTTACCCGGTTATCTCCCAGGTATCTTTCACAAATTTTTTTGGTGTTATCTAATGAACAGTCGTCTGCAATAACAATTTCAAGGTTTGGATAACGCTGCGCCAGCGCCGATTCAATAGCGTCTTTTATATAGTGGCCCTGATTATACGTGGGGATGCCGATGGTAACTAAAGGCAGGTGACATTCCATACAATCAGCCAACTAAAAAGCAAGGATTCTACGCTGCTTTGTAAATAAATTTTTCAGATTAGGGTAATGTTCCTGACCACTAATTTTTTTATAGGCTTTAGGCATGTATAGCAACCCTTTTTTCGTCTATAATATTTTTAATGGAAGAAACCGGCCGGTTTACGCAGTAGGTTAAAAACCATTCGCGACCTTCAAGTCCCATTGTCTTCATATCACTTTTGTCGTGCAGCAATTTCGATAACCCTTTATAAACAGAGGCTGCTGAACAGGCATGCAGCATAGGATAAAGCGCCGGGTAATCAGCTATAAATTCTTTGTCAATACGCTTGTGCATAAAAGGTTTGCCCATACAAAGCGCTTCAATAGCCACCCCATATGTCAGCCATGAATGATGAAGCTCGCCAATGACCATATCACTCGCTGCCAGCACTGCCATTAATTGATTACGAGCCATTTTAGGCATCCATATAATGTGATCGTTCAACCCCCATTTGGCAGCAAGTTTTTTTGTTTCGCCAACATCATTTCCATATTCAAAAAGTACCAGCTTTATTTTCAGTGCGGGATTGTCTTTTACAAAACGGCCATAGCCTTCTATTAATAAATCATTGCCTTTATAGGACCAGAAGTCACTGCTGTTTTTCCAGATCTGCCTTGAATGCTGCACTAATAAAATTTCCGCTTCATCCCGTAACTGCTGCAGTTGTAACTTAAAATTATCTGAAGTAGTTAGCTGCTGCCATCCGCCTTCATAATCTTTATGATAGATCATTGGCGCAGGCGACACAATACGTTTTCCGGAATAGTCTAATGTATTAATCAGCTTTTCAAATGCGTTATTGGTGCGGTCAAATAAAATATAGCTGCTTTCTTTAATTCCCTGGCGCTGGTAACGCCGTACGGCAGCGTATGTTAATAGCCGTAACGGATGCACAATGCGAAAAAAAGGAAGCGAATAAATGTCGTAGCCGTAAGGAATAAATATATCAAGCTTGCGGCCAATTTTGGCAACATAAGCCGGTGCCGGGCCATTGCCTATTAAAAAATTATAGGGCGCCAAATCTTTTTCCACCACAGCAAAATCCTGTTTCCTAAATCCCCCCGGCTCTCCCCAGCTTACATTCCTGCAGTAGTTGGTATAATCGGTTGAAAAAGTATCGCAGGCCGGATCGAAATGCGCCGGTTCATCTGCTAAGATCAATAGTTCACAATCAATTCCTTCATCCCGTAAATAACGGGCTAAAGAAAAATAGGAATTGTTCATATTACCAATGATGCCAATCTTCATAGCGTACTTTGTCAAAAGGTATTTGTTAGCATCATTTATTAACCAGGTAGGTTTTATGTTTTTCCAGACCCTCAACCTGCGCTTTAAAAGAAGGAATAAAGAGAAGGAGTTCTTCTATTTTACTGGTCAGACAATTTAAACATTCTTGTAAGTAAGGTTTCAGCTTTTTAGTTACGCATTCGCCAAGCAAATTTTCATTCAACAATACCAGTTGAAGATTCAATAAGCTTTTGTGACATTTCAAGAACCTTAATAACTTGTTCCTTACGAACACTTTCAAAATCCTCGAGGAAGGTCTCAATTGAGTCCCCGGTCTCTAAATAGTCAAACAAATTTTCAATCGGAACTCTTGTTCCGTTAAATACAGGGGTGCCCCCTAAAATCTCCGGGTCTATGTTTATAACTCGTCCTTCCATTGTTACAATTTTATGAGTTACAATTTACCAACTATTTACGCAAGGCTTGCTGCATGGCTGCCTCAACCGCGAACTGAGACTTTGAACTGCTCTCATGCCCCTTCTGTTTTAGAAGTATATTTTATATAGAAGCTTAGCGGCACAAGACCTCCCTTTGCCATCAAATAAAAAAGAGGTCGCAGCACTTCAAAGCGTTTTTTGTAGGTCTTAAAATCCTTGTACGTTTTTTTTGTGCCTTGCATAACGGTAACATATTGGTCTGCAGAAATGGCCATGCGCTTGATGAAATATTCTGTAAGCTCTTTTGTGCCGCAGATAGGTTTTGCATATTGTTTTAATGCCTCTTCTCTTTGAATCAATCCATTACGGGCTGCCGCTGCAAGCGACCAGTTGCGGTCATCAACTCCAAACTTTTGAGGCTTAAAAACAGAATAAGTGAAAGCCGACAAACGGTTCTCTAAATGATGGCCGCCATAATATTCCCAACCGAACTTTTCTTCTAAAAATTTTCGGGCTTCTTCTTTAGAATAGGCAATGTACCAAAGCGGACGAATTTTTTTTATTTGCTTGATGGCTGTCCATTTCATGAATGATAAAAAGCTCATATTGGGAAAAGATTTCAAACTTTTCCCTTCACCAAATTTTTTATAAATGTCTTTAATGTATTTGCCGTCGAAGTAGTTGGTACCCATAGGCGAGATGCCTTCAGTGATAAAAGAATGGCCCTCCATAATATATTTTACTCCATGCTTAGCTGCAGCACGGTACAAAACCTCAGCAAGAGCAATATCGGTAGGACAATCAAGTTCCGGTACTCCCGATAAAAAAAAAGCTTTCGTAAGGTTGTCCATTTCCTTGTTGTCAACAACATGCGTTACCAAATCAACACCAAGCGCCCCTGTTATTTTTTGTATGTTATGCGAAGCGATGGCTGTGTTCCAGGTATTATCAAAATGCACTGCTAAGGGTCGCAGCCCCCACTCTACTGTTTTAGCTAATGTATAAGAGGAGTCGGTGCCGCCACTAACACCTACTATACAATCGTATTTTTTTTGGCTGCCATCACTCTTAATTTTTTGGATGATGGCTTTTAATGTTTGTTCCCCGGCTGGCAAACCCGTTGCGTATTGCTGCTGAATTCCATCAGACATTTTACAATAATTACAAACGCCGCTTTCATCAAAATGGATGCGGGATACACGGCTATCATAAATACACCGGCTGCAAATTTGGTGAGATGAATTCATTAAAGAAAAGCAAGACCGGAGAGGATGGCCGGCGTGGTTTTGTGCATGTTGGCACAGAACCACTCTATTGTGTTCTGCAACCCCTGGTATAAACTGTATTGAGGCTGGTATAGAAGATGATCGGCCGATTTGCTTATATCAATACAACGGCGGGAAATATTATCTATATCACGGTTATTGACATTTACAATACCAGAAGAACTGGCCGTGAGTGAAATTATAGTTTCGGCTAATTCATTTACCGATGTTTCCCTGCCTGTGCCAATGTTGTATTCCTGCCCCAAAGCTTCCTGATAAATAGCCGCCGCAATTGTAGCCGTAACAGCATCATCAATATAAGTATAATCGCGGGTCTGCTTTCCATTGCCGTGTACTCTAAGCGGCTCTCCAAGTAATGCAGCATCAATAAATTTCCCGATTACCCCGCAGTACATGTTTTGAGGAGATTGGGCCGGGCCATAAACATTAGAGTACCGAACAACAGATACCGGCAAGCTGCAAACTTCATAAAAGGTTTTAGCATATACTTCGGCCGAATATTTACTCGCTGAATAAAAATTTAAAAAGCTTGTACGGCTTTCCTCATGTACTGGAAAACTTTCAGGATTGCCATATATAGACGAGGTGGAGGTATAAACCACCCGCTTTATATTATGCTTCAGACAAGCTTCAAAAACGTTAAAGGCTCCGCCTACATTTACATCCATGTCGGTGCGTGGATTGATATTGGAGATATTTATATTGCGGGCTGCCAAATGAAAAACAATATCGTGGCCTTTTATACAATCACTTACCAACTGATTATCTTCTACCGAACCAAGAACGAAATTGTGATCAACTCCCCTTAAATTATCAAGGTTGCCATTAAATAAATCATCTAACACGGTTACGTATGCACCATGATTATTCACCAGGGTTCTAACTAAATTGGAGCCCACAAATCCAGCACCCCCGGTGACTACAATTTTTCGATGGCTAAGAGAATTCATGTAGAGGAAGTTATGTAATATCTACTAAACAATAGTGCCACCGTAAAATTTTCTTTATCTGTCCGCATACATTCCTTCGTAATAATGTTGGTAGTCGCCCGAAGTGACGTTCTTTAACCACTCTTCATTTTGAAGGTACCAATCAATGGTTTGGCTTAGCCCTTCTTCAAATGTTACACTTGGTTTCCAACCTAATTCGCTATTTATTTTGCTGGCATCAATGGCATACCTTCTATCATGCCCCGGACGATCTTTTACATACGTAATTAATTGCTCGCTTTCACCTTCTCCTCTTCCCTATTTTTCATCCATTTGCTTACAAACCAACTTCACCAAATCAATATTTCTCCACTCATTAAAGCCGCCTATGTTATAGGTATCGCCAATCTTTCCTTTATGAAAAATAAGGTCAATCGCTACCGCATGGTCTTTTACAAAAAGCCAGTCACGGGTATATAAACCATCGCCATAAACGGGTAATGTTTTTTTGTTGATGATGTTATTAATGAACAGTGGAATTAATTTCTCAGGAAAATGATACGGCCCATAATTATTTGAACAATTTGTTATCACTACAGGCAGGTCATAGGTATCGGCATAAGCTCTTACAAAATGATCAGAAGCAGCTTTGGAAGCGCTATAAGGCGAATGCGGATTGTAGGGCGTCTTCTCAGTGAATAAACCGGTCTCCCCTAAAGCGCCATACACTTCATCGGTGGAAACGTGGTAGAAGAGTTTGGAGTTTGGGGTTTGAGGTTTGGAGTTAGCAGTTCCTTCTAACCAATGTTTTTTAGCAGCATTTAATAGGTTTACAGTACCCACCACATTTGTAAAAACAAAATCCAGGGGCGAAAGGATAGAACGGTCTACATGTGACTCTGCGGCAAGATGAATAACACCGTCGGGACTGTATTGATTGAACACTCTTTCTACTTCTTCCGTATCTAACAGATTAACTTTCTCAAAAATATAGTTGGGAAATTCTTCAATGTCTTTCAGGTTTTCAAGATTACCGGCATAGGTAAGCGCATCAAGGTTAACAATTTTATATTCCGGATATTTAGTTACAAAAAGCCGTACTACATGAGAGCCAATAAAGCCCGCGCCACCGGTAATGATAATGGTTTTTAGTTGAGATGTTGAGTTGTTGAGTTGTTCAGGCATTTTTCATAATTGATTTTCTTAAAGAATTTACTTTTGCAGATATGATCTCCAAGTCTGCTCTTGTATCTTTTAAATCATCTGCTTTTAACCACTCCAGTTCCTGACTGATTAAAAGTTGGTTAAGTAATTCCATCAAACTGCTATAAGCCATACCATAAAAATAAGCCTGGTCTTTAGAGGTGTTTCTTCCGGAGCCTCCCGCAAGATTGGAACATAT